>JAEEGL015438400.1_pt1 | contig 10414 bp, 20 predicted proteins | sample 9134231 | NCBI WGS metagenome assembly JAEEGL01 (sample SAMN16246548, study PRJNA631951) | gut metagenome | biome: gut microbiome; feature: rumen; material: fiber-attached | host: Bos | place: Iran: Karaj | collected 2018-10
CCCTTCGCACTATAGTTATAATATTCAACTATAGTAAAACCACCTTTTTCAATTCCTTCTGGCAATTTATCTCCACTAATTCTAATAGAAGTTGATACATTAAAAAATCTTTCCATAGAACTTTTAACATACTCTTTTAATTCTTCTAATATCTAAACAGAAGAAACAAATAAATTACCATTAATTAACCATAATGTATTTTGTAACTACTTTTCCTCACTTACAGCAGATACTTTTCTTGTAACCTCTTCTGCATATTGTAAACGATGCATAATAACAGAAATTAGCGCCATATATTTAGTAGCCTAACTAAAAGCTTTGTCTAATTTTGCTCTAGTGGGCGCGAATTCTGGCACAGAACTAACAGCCTCAAACACACTACCAACTTTTCTATATGGTATATTAAAACTATTAGCAACAATAATATTCTAAACAGCCTCAACTTCATCTTTAGTAATACCATATTGTCCCAATTCACTAGTAGCCTATAAACTCATCAGATCAATTTTATTATCCTAATTATTACTCGCGGCCTCGTCAATTATGTTTTTAATTCTTAATCCATAATCATGCGATAATGTAAAGCCAGATGTATAGTTTTTAACCTGTATACCATATTGCTATAAGCCTTGCCCTAAAATAACATCCGCAGGTGGTTTCGCGCCTTCTGTAACGCCGCCAGCCCATTTGAAATGAGCATTTTCTTTCAATCCAGGGCATAAAATAGACATATAAATCATACTAGCAATTTCACCAAACAAGCCCGCGCCGAGAGCCTTGGTCCCGCCCTGTGAGAAAAACCAACCTATATTACCGCCGGCACTTTTTTCCGCGGCCATCTCAGATATTATTGAATGAAATTTTTCTTTGGTTAGAGGATTCTCTGCTGAAGTTGGCATATATGAAGTAATTGTTCTCCAATAAAAATTAACAATATTGTCAATAATTTGCTCGCGTATCTTTGGATTTTCTTCACATATATCATTAACATAGGTTTCAATACTTTTCTTTCCTCTATTTTCCAAATTGAAAATACTTGGATCTAAATTTACTTTCAATGCATCTAGATAACTTGTAATTGTTAATGTGTCTCCAGATGCTTTTATATCGGCTTTTATTTTTGTTGAGGTGGTAATGCCACCGCGCCTAATACGTTCTTTAATTATCTCACGATTAAATTTTACATTGGTCTTTCTTAAAGCGTCCTCTAACAATTCATAACTATGATTATTGGCAAATAAATCCATTTTTTTATCTATAACACCTTCTAAAAATGGTTTTAATAAATCATGATAAAAGGGCATTAATGTACGACTGGCAGATGTACCACTTGATCCACGTTCTTTTGCTGCTTTATTAATTATATTACCCAGTTTTGAAATAATGGCATTAAAATTAACAGTACCACTTGTTAAATCAATTATACCAGTAGCATTTAAATCAATACCACCAAATAACTATGTTACGACACCGGCGCCAAGTGCATCCATTTTACCAGGATCAGATAATGCCTATCTTATATACTCCTAAACTTCCCCATTTGCATATTCTTCTTCCATAAATTGAGGGAACATTTTTTTAATATTGTCTTCTAAAGCGGATACAACTAAACCATAATCTGCCATATCACTTTCAAGACCAATGCCAGAGCGCGCGAGTGCTTCTGTTAACTACGGGGCAGAAAAGGCGGGGAATAGCTACTATAAGCTTAAATTTAAATTGTTATAATTTTGAAGGGCACGATTCAATTCATCCATTGATGAAAAGCCCATTAAAGAAAGCATATTATTTAAATTGTCTTCAGCGAAAGACAACATTTGATCAAGCGCAGTAACAAGTTTTTGTTGAACTCGTTCAGCATCTCCTTCATCTACCGCGCCAAAAGCTTTATTAGCTTGAGAAATTCCTTGCTCTACTTCAGGAATGTGGAGAAAAAAGGTCATAAAATCACCTCACTACAAAAAAGTGGAGGGGAAGGAGTGAAGATTACATAAAATGGATTTTTTATTTCGGAAGACTCCAAAACAGATTTTTTATTTCGGGGGACTTTGATGCCAGGGGATTTTTTCTTTAGCGAAGTAAAGTGCTAAATTCCTAAAGTGTACCCCCGGTATGGTGTAACCATTCCGTAAATTTTTTAACGCGAATTGCAAAAGATTAAGGGCCAGTCGAAAAATAAAGGTCCGGGCGGTCGTCCCGAAACTGGCGGGGCGTTCACTTTAGCGAACTAAATCGTTGAAGTGGATGAATTGATTAATAAAGTTAATTAATCAATTGCAAGTCCGCACTTTGTTAAAGATTTAACACATGGTTACAAAAGAAAGACAAAAAGAATTTTTATTTTGCTATTGACAATCCGGTCATTGTGTGCTATACTGTAGTCAAGATAAAGGAAAGGGGTTCACTCCGATGACCAACACCACTCTCTTCAAGTCCATGATCGACCGTTACAACCGCGCGGCGTTCACTCACCACTACATCTGGGGCTTCAACTACAAAGGCGTCATCTATATGGCTACCACTACCGCCGAGGTTATGACGCTCGTATGCAAACTTGATAATGCAAGCCGCGGTTGCGGGTTCGCGCTTCGCTTCTGCCCCACCAATGACCAGCGCCGCTTCCTTATGACGAGCGCAAAGCCGCTTTGCTCTTCCAAGTACTTCGATGAGGAGTGCGCGAACTGCAAGTACAATCGCGGCGAGGTGTTCGAGAAGATGGTCACCGAATACTTCGGTCAGGAGTGGACGAAAGACAATGTGCCGTTCACGCAGGCAGGCGACATCGAGGTCAACGGCATGGCGTACCAAATCAAATATGAGAAAGCGACTTTCTGCAATGAGAAGTCACTCGCCAACCTCGCCGCATGAGGTTGGCTTTCTCTTTGAGAGCGCGCTTTCGTGCTTTAGCGTAGTGAAGTTCGCGGGCGGGCGCAGACTTTAATACAGTAAAGTGATGAAGTGCATATTGCACAAACCGGTCAACACATCTTTGTACAAGTTGACGATTGACAAATAACATATAGTGTGATATATTGTATACAGAAAGAGAAAGGAAGTGCCCAGCATGAAGAACATCTACTTTGACATGGACGGAACTATCGCCAATCTGTACGGCGTCGAGGGTTGGCTTGATGATATCCGCGCCGAGCGCGTTCGCCCTTATGCCGAAGCGAAGCCCCTCATCAACATGAACTCTCTCGCGCGTGTCCTCAACCGTCTGGTGCGCAACGGTTACAGCGTGTCGGTCATCTCGTGGACGGCGAAGAACGGAAGCAACGAGTATAACAAGCGCGTGGCCGAAGTCAAGCGCGCGTGGCTTGCGAAGCATCTCGCGAGTGTTCGGTTTGAGAACGTGTTCATCGTGCCGTATGGCACGCCGAAGCAGAACTTCGGTTTCGGTGTTCTGTTTGACGATGAGAAGCCGAACCGCGATAACTGGAACGGCAAGGCGTTCGATGAGAAGAACATCATCGCCGTTCTGAAAGGGATTGAGTAATCAATCCCTTTTTTAATAAAGAAAACAGTTGACATAATTAAAAGTTTGTGATATAATGTATATAGAATAAAGAAAGGGGTTGCTCTTATGGATAGCGTTCTCAGTTGGTTTATGGCGGTCATTCTTGCGAATGTTGGTCTTGTTCTCCTTTATCGTGAATATCTCATCGAAAAGAAACAATATGAGGAAGAAAATGACAGTTTCTTTCGTAAACATGACAAAAAATAAACAAAGGACTTTAGCACTTTAATGTGTTGAAGTCCGCGCGGGTGGCAAATTTTAACGAAGTAAATTGTTGAAGTTTGTGCCCCGGGCGCGCCGTCATTTTGCACAAACAAATACCATTTTTTCAGTATATTTTTGTGCAATTTACCATCTTGCAATTTTTTAAAATTGTGCTATACTATAATTGTCCCAAGGGAAAGGGGCAAGGCAAGTCCAAAGTGAGCGCCGAAAAAAATTTTTCGGAAAAGCCGAAAAAAGACTTGACAAACTCCAAAACTTGTGGTACAATATAATCACAAAAAGGGTGGCGACCAAATCCGCCAAGCGCATGAAGCGCAGAAAGGAAAATACCATGACTATCCGTGAGTACTATCAGAGCGTTCTTGACGCGAACATCTCCGACGAGATGAACAAGGCTACGCAGACGCTGATCGAGAAGCTCGACGCGCGCAACAAGAAGCGCAAGAGCGCTGACAGCAAGGAGAAGCAGGCGGTGCGCGCTCGCTATGAGGTCGTCGCCAACTTCCTCAGCGCCAACAAGGGCAACGAGTTCACGCGTGACGCTATCGCCGAAGCGTGTGCCATCTCCGTCGGTCAGGCGCAGAGTGCCGCTCTCGCCCTCGTTCGTGGCGGTATCGCCAAGAAGTCCGAGGTCAAGGTCGATAAGACCAAGCGCGTGGTCTACTCCATCGTGGAGTAAGCCGAAAGGGGTTGCGAAAGCAACCCTTTTTATTTTTGTTTTTTCACTTTAGCAATTTAGCGAATTAAAGTTCTTTGCCCGGGCCGCGCGCAAATTGCACAACTCCCGCTCCCGAAATTTGTGAAAAATGACAACTTGACTTTTTGAGAAGTTTTTGATATACTATTTACAGAAAGAGAAAAGGAGATTTGAAATGAAAACCTTTATGTATGATATCAAGCGTGATAACTATGAAGTCCACTATGAGGTCAAAGCCGAAACCAAAGAAGAAGGCCAAGCCAAAATCGAGCAGATTAGCGGTGAACGCAATATCCGTGTAAAGGAGAAATAATGGATAGGCGCATGAATAAAAAGACTGGCGAAGAACTCCAGCAGTATTTACAGTTTCGCCGTCGTGGTAGTCGTGTCAAGTCCGCAAAGGAATACGACAGAAGAAAATTCAAGAAAGGGGAGTAAAAATGAGCAAATATCTTTTATCTGCAATTCTTTTAATTATGTCGTCCTTCGGATGGTGGCTTTGGCATCATAAAGATGCAGATTTTGTAAATGTCTTTTGCGGCGCATATATGTTTTTTGGTCTGGTTGTCTGCGCCATTATCATTCTTTTCGCCGCGCCATCGTATCTACCTTTTAATTAACACTTTCGCACTTTAATGTGCGAAAGTTTCCACCCGGGCGCGCGGACACACGGGTGCGTGTATAGAAAATGAAAATAAAACTTGACTTTTTATTAAACTTGTGATATATTATATATGGAAAGAGAAAGGAAGTGTAAATTATGGTGAGAGCAATCAACTTCGACATGGACGGCACGATTGCCGACTTCTATGGAGTGGAAAACTGGCTTTCCTATCTGATGGAGCACAATCCGTTCCCGTATGAGAATGCCAAACCGTTGGTGAATATGTCGGCACTTGCGCGCCGTCTGAATGCGTTGCAGCGCAAGGGATATGAAATCAACATCATTTCGTGGCTTGCGAAGAACTCCACGGACGATTTCGACAAAATCGTCACTTCTGCGAAAGAAAAGTGGCTTAAAAAGCATCTTCCGTCCGTAAAGTGGAACAAAATCACGATTGTCGCTTATGGCGTTGACAAGTCCACTCTTGGAAACGGTGTTCTGTTTGATGATGAGGAAAACAACCGCAAGATGTGGGGCGAAGGGGCATATGATGTCCACAATATCTTGGAAGTCCTTAAACAGTTTTGAGGACTTCTTTTTTGAATAAACACTTTCACGCTTTAATGCGTTAAAGTTCTCGCCCGGGCGCGAGATTGTTAAAAATTTAATTATTGAAAAAGTATTGACAAAAAGAAAATTGTATGCTATACTATAATCACAAAGGGGAGAGAAAAATGATTAAAATTTCTGACATTTGGACTTTGGAAGAGTGGTTGCAAATGTTTCATAATCAAAGAAAGGAAAATGAAAATGATCAGAACGATTAAACTTGAAGAACATGAGAAGGCCGCCATCTGCACCGTCCTCGACATGCTTAATCAAGCGACTGAAGACGATGAACTCGCCGAAGCACTCAACGATTGCGGCGGTTACGTTGGTATAACAATCGAAGATTGTCATGCCCTTCTCGCAGACATTTATAACACTTACGGATAAGGAGAAAAACCATGCCGACTAAAATCAATTACAAAGAGGTTTGTATCATCACTCAGTGTCCCCTTTGCGGGCGCGCGAATGAAATCGAAGTTAACGAAAATGATTACTTCGATTGGGATGATGGCATATCCACGCAGGTCGCTTTCCCATATCTTTCCAAACACGAGCGCGAGATGCTTATCTCTGGCACTTGTCCCACTTGTTGGGATAAGATGTTCAAATAATTGAACGACTTCATCACTTTAACGTGGTGAAGTTTTGCCCCGGGCGCCGTTGCCGTTTTGCACAAACGGACGCGCGCATTTTTGTGCAAAATGCCGACTTGACTTTTTACTCTTTTGGTGGTATACTTAACACAGAAATTGAGAAAGGAACCAAACCTCATGTATATGATTATTCTCGACACCGAAACGACCAACGATATCGACTGCCCTTTTGTCTATGACTTTGGCTTTGCCGTCATTGACGAAACCGCCAAGGTTTACGCATCGTATAGTTATGTCAACGCCGACATTTTCTGCGATGATGAACTTATGTCAACCGCTTTCTTTGCGGAGAAAATTCCGCAGTATTGGGAAGATATTAAGAGCGGAAAGCGCATTTTGAAGTCTTTTCGGTCGATTGAGCGCATTTTTCGCCGTGTTTGCAACGATTGGGGCGTGAATGTGTTCGTTGCTCACAACGCGCGCTTTGATTACAAATCGTTGAATAATACAAAGCGTTATATCACGACTTCTCGCTCTCGCTTCTTCTTCCCTTACGGCGCAAAGTTTGTTGACACTTTGAAACTTTCTCGTAATGTTTTCGCAAACGATGATGATTACAGAAAGTTTTGCGTGAGTAACGAATATGTTACAAAGCGTAACGAAAATCGTTATACTGCGGAAGTTATTTACAGGTTTCTTACAGGTAATAACGATTTTGAGGAAGAACACACAGGTCTTGCAGATTGCATGATTGAAAAGGAAATCCTTCGTTACTGTCTTGTAACCGAAACGAAAGAAAGTGGATACCTTTGGTAAGGTATTCACTTTTTGTATATTCACTTTCACACTTTAGCGCGGTGAAGTTCTGCCCCCGGGCGCGCGGTTGACATAACATTGTTAAATAAATAACTTTTAAAAAGGGGTTGACAAATGACGCGAAGTGTGCTATTATATACTTGTCAAGGGGAGAGATAGCCGAGGAACTTACGAGGTGGCCAACTCCATGAGCGAAGGTGATAAGAAATCTCAAAAAAATAAAAAAACCCCTTGGCAAACTTAAAAATCTATGCTATAATATAGATACAAAAAGAAAAGGAGATAACCACTATGAAACTTGCCATCGCCAATGCCGTCCGTTCCCGTTACATCAATCAGATCATGTCCATTCTCTCCGCCAATGGCGAAGATGTCGCTCTCGTCTCGTCCAATACGTGCAATCTGCCCGTGGTCGAGGACGGCGAGGAAGGCATCATCGAGGTCGTCGTGAAGGTCGTCAAGAAGGAGTATGACGAGTGCATGCAGGAGCGTGCCGACTACATCGCCAAGTGCGCCGAGGCCGAGGAGAAGAAGGCCGAGCGTGAGAAGGTCGCCGCCGAGAAGAAGGCGAAGGCCGAGGCGAAGAAAAAGGGGAAGGAGGCGAAGTAATTCGCCTTTTTCTTTTTGCTTTTATGCTTTAGCGATTTAACGTGCTAAAGTTTGCGACCGGGCGCGATTGTTAAAAAAATAACTATTAAAAAAGAGTTGACAAAATAAAAATCTTGTGTTATACTATAATCACAAAAGGAAAGGAGATAAAAATGAACGTTAAAATTCTTTACATGACCAATTGCGCAATCACCATTCATTTCTGCAAAGAGCATGAACTGGCGTCTGCCGAATGGGGTGGTCGTTTCACCAATCTTCAGGACGCCATCGACATGGGCAAGTACATCTTGCGTTATGTCTACCCTCACTCTGCCACGGGTATCGTCGTTTGGGATGCCGATACGGGTGAGGTTCTCGCCGAGATTAAGTGGGACGAGTAATTTACTCGTCTCACTTTAAATCGTTAAAGTTCTACCCGGGCGGTCTCGACGTTTTGCACAAAAGGTGAGGTCAAATTTTGTGCAACATTTCATATTGCTTTTTAGCTTCCCGTATGGTATATTATATACAGAAAAGAAAAGGAGAATAAAAAATGAATGAAGAACTGTTAATAGAAGTTGTGCGTATGTTGCGCGAACGCGAAGATTATTTTGAAAAGGAATGGCATAAAGCAGAACGTGTAGGGCAAGGGACTTCTGCCGCTTTGATGTTGGGAAAATCTACCGCCTATAATAGCGCACGGCAGATGCTGATGGCAGCACTGACTGACAACAAGGAAATTCTGCGAGAGTACGACCAATACCACGAAGAGGAGGTGTAAAAATGGCAATTGCACACGTAACTTTTACTTGCTATTACTGTTATGAGGTCGAAATCGACAATGACCTTTATAACGAAGACCCGTGGGCCGCGGAAGAACAGGCCATTGAAGATGCATACGAAGGATATAGAGCATTTAAGTCGCGTCCCGTTGCAGATACCACATACGACGAAGTCGAGGTAGAATTTGAATAATTTACTTCACCACTTTACTGTGGTGAAGTTTCTACCCGGGCACATACTTTACTTAGTTAAAGTTTATACCGGGCGGCGCGCGAGTGCCTAACCTTTTATTATACCACAAATTTTTATTTTTGTCAAGAGCTTTCTTTCAAAAAAGGTTTACATAATATCCATTATGGTTAACCGAAAGGTTTACATAACACCGCGTTATGTCAACCAGATTATGTAAACCGCGCAACCCAAGCTGCGTTATGTCAACCAGCTGGGAGCTGGAAAAAGCTGGGAGCTGCGCCGCGGCAGCTGGCAAATTGCACAATAAATCCCTAAGCTGGATCCAAAAATTTTGTTATTTTGCCCCACGTAAAAACTATTGACAAATTCAAAAATTTATGATATAATATATATGTAAAATAAAGAAAGGATGGTGCTCTTATGGCTACCAATCAGAAGCAGGTTACCGACTCCCTCCGCGCGAACTGGACGGCCACGCTCATGGCTTTCATTTCCAACAACTTCGACTCCGACGTCTGCCAGACCGCGGCTGGCACGTTCATGTTCCCGACCGTGGATGCCAACGGCGACGATCGCTGGGTCAAGGTGTCCGTGATCATCCCCAAGGACGCGGACGAGGCCAACGGCAACGACGGCTACGCGCTGATGCACGAGTATCAGCTGAAGCAGGCTGCGGCAGAAGAGCGCGCGCTCAAGGCCAAGGCCAAGGCGGAAGCTGCGCAGGCTAAGAAGGCCGCGAAGAAGGCCGAGTAACCAAAGAGAGGGCGCGAAAGCGCTCTTTTTTTGTTAACCTTTTAGGTTTACATAACATTATTATGGTAAACCTGAATTTTTATGCTTGTCAACATTTGAAAATTATGAAAATTTGGTGTATAATATATATAGAAAGTGAGAGAGAGATAAGCTGTAAAAGCTGCAAAGCTGCGGCGCCCGCTCCACTTCAGAAATCAAAAATTTCAGAGCTGCTAAAGTTTGAAAAACTCTGAAATTTCTGATATAATATATATAGAAAGTGAGAGAGAAAGAAAAGATAAACTCTCTCAGCGGTAACAACTCCGCGCCAAAAATAATTTAATTTCGGGTCGTGACCTACCACGAGAAAGAGGTACCATTATGACCAACCGTGAATTCTACAACTCCATCGCCATGAACGAGACCCTGTCCGACGAGATCCGCGCCTTCGCTACCGAGGCCATCGGCAAGCTGGATCACACCAACGAGCTGCGCAAGGCCGCAGTCGCCAAAAAGTCCGCTGAGAAGCAGGCTGAGAAGCAGCCCGTGCGCGAGGCCCTGTTCGCCGTCATCGGCGCCGAGCCGCAGACCGCCACGATGCTCATCGAGGCCGCTGGGCTGGACATCAAGCCCGCGTCGGTCCCCTCTCTGCTCCGTCCGTTCGTGGACAAGGGCAGCGTCCTCAAGGTGGACGTTAAGGTCCCCGGCAAGGGTAAGCAGCGCGGCTACGTCAAGGCGTGAGCCGTAAGGAGAGAAGAGTGAAAGCTCTTCTCTCTTTTTTTGTAATTTTTCGCGCCCGCTCGCTGGAAATTTTTGGAAAATCTCCGAAATTCTGGAAAATTTGACAAGTTTTTGTCAAATTTTCTCCCAAAAAGTGAATAAAAAAAGAAAAAGCTGGGTTTTTCCGCGCCCAGCTTTCCCTTTATATGTGAGATTTATACAGCTGGGTTCCGCATTCCCAACTGTTTTTTTGTATATTTTATACAGCTGCAAAAGCTGCGAGAGATCAGAAATTTTACAGAAAATCTAAATTTGAAAGTCGTGAAAATTTGAGGCCA
>JAEEGL016282588.1_pt1 | contig 10414 bp, 4 predicted proteins | sample 9134231 | NCBI WGS metagenome assembly JAEEGL01 (sample SAMN16246548, study PRJNA631951) | gut metagenome | biome: gut microbiome; feature: rumen; material: fiber-attached | host: Bos | place: Iran: Karaj | collected 2018-10
CCTGAAGATCCTGAAGCAGTACTATTCGGCGACGGGCGACCCGCGTGTGCCCCGGGTCCTGCTTGCCTATTTCCGCTACCAGGCCGCCCACCTTCCCGAACACCCGCTCGGCCATTGGTCCTTCTGGGGCACCTGGCGCTCCTCCGACAACCTGGGCGTCATCTACTGGCTCTACAACCTGACCGGCGAGGCGTTCCTGCTCGACCTGGCCCGGCTGATCCACGACCAGTCGGTCGACCTGACGGGGATGTTCACGGCTGGCGACGTGTTCCGCCGCCCGTATTCCATTCATTGCGTCAACCTGGGCCAGGGGTTCAAGATGCCCGTCGTCTGGTGGCAGCAGTCGCATGACGCGCGGGACCTTGACGCCCCGAAGCGCGCCCGGGAAGTCATCCGGACGACGATCGGCCTTCCGACCGGTCTGTGGGCGGGCGACGAACCGATCCATCCCGGCGATCCGGTCCGCGGCTCCGAGTTCTGCACGGCTTCGGAGATGATGTACTCCCTCGAGGAGATGCTCCGCATCACGGGTGACCTCTCGTGGGCCGACTACCTGGAACGGGTGGCGTACAACGCCCTGCCCACGCAGGCGACGGACGCCTTCGATGCGCGCCAGTATTTCCAGCAGACCAACCAGATCGCCTGCACCGTCGAACCGCACCCCTTCACGACCGACCATTCCGGGACGGACGTGGTCTTCAGCCCGCTCGGCGGTTACCCCTGCTGCACGTGCAACATGCACCAGGCCTGGCCGAAACTCGTCGGGAACCTCTGGTACGCCTCGGCGGACGGCGGCCTGGCCGCCCTTGTCTACGCGCCGTCCGAGGTACATGCCCGGGTCGGCGGATCGGTCGACGCCGTGATCCGCGAGGAGACGTTCTATCCTTTCGACGGACAGGTCCGCTTCACGGTGGACTTCGAGAAAAAGAAGGTGAAGTCGGCTTCCTTCCCGCTGCATTTCCGCATCCCTTCCTGGTGCCGGGCGGCGGAGGTCACCCTGCCGGACGGCTCGACGCTGCATCCCAAGGCGGGGGAGACCGTACAGGTGAACCGCCGCTGGGCGAAGGGGGACGTCCTCACCCTGTCGCTGCCGATGGAGATCGCCACCAGCTCGTGGTACGACGGCGCGCTGGTCATCGAGCGCGGCCCGCTCGTCTATGCGCTGAAAATGAACGAAACGTGGTCGCGGAAGGAGTTCCCGAAGGATTTCGGCTATGGCCCCTTCTGCTATGAAGTCACGTCCGATTCTCCCTGGAACTACGGCTTCCGCCAGCGGGACCTGGCGCATCCGGAGACCGCTTTCTCCGTCGTCACCCGGCCGGACGACGGCTCCTGGCCCTGGTCGCCGGAGGGAGCGCCGGTCAGCATCTTCGCCAAGGCGGTGCGGATCGAAGGCTGGCAGGCGGCGGGCGGCTGCGTCGGTCCGGTCGCTTACTTCAAGGAGTCCGGTTCGGACATCGGCCCTTCCGAAACGGTCGAACTCATCCCCTACGGCTGCACGACACTTCGGATCGCGGAATTCCCCCTTCGCCGCTAGCCTGTTGTTTTTTCGGGAGAATGTTCGTAAATTAGTACGTCTATACCACATTGCTTCTGAAAATACAGAGACGAAATGAAAAAGATGCTCATCGCGGCGATGGCAGCAGCCTGCTTCGCCGTCCTTCCCGCCGGCGCGCAGACCGTCAACAGCGACTCCTGGGCGGCGACGGACGCCCTGGGCCGGAAGGTCCGCTCCTATGACGAAGCCCCTGCAAAGCGGGACGGCAAGTTCGTCGCCATCTTCTACTGGACCTGGCACGACGTGAACCGGCACAACGATGCCTGGCAGGTGAAAAACATCTCCGAGATCGTGCGGCAGTATCCCGAGGCGATGCGCGACATCGACCACCCCGTCTGGGTGAAAACCGAGAAAACGGGGCAGTATTATTATTGGGAGCAGCCGCTCCTGGGCTACTATCTGACCACGGACAAGTGGGTGCTTCGCAAGCATGCCGAGCTGCTGGCCGACGCCGGCGTCGACGCCGTGTTCTTCGACTGCACCAACGGCAGCAACACCTGGACGGCATCCACCGAGGCGCTGATGGAGACCTGGGACCAGGCGCAGAAGGACGGTGTGAACGTCCCCAAGATCGCGTTCATGCTCAATTTCGGCCCGGTTCGTTCCTCGCGCGTGTCGCTGCGGCAGCTCTACAACGACATCTACAAGCCCGGCCGCTACGAGAACCTCTGGTTCATCTGGAAGGGGAAACCCTGCATCATGGGGTATCCCGAAGCGCTGGGCGACGACCCGCTCGACCGCGAGATCGCGGAATTCTTCACCTTCCGTCCCGGCCAGCCGGACTATGTGAACGGTCCGAGCCGCGACGACCAGTGGGGCTGGCTGGAGAACTACCCCCAGCACGGCTACGTGCCGACGGTCGGCGCGGACGGGAAGACGCAGTACGAGCAGGTGACGGTAGGCATCGGCCAGAACACCAACCCCGACCGGATGGGCCATTGCGGCGCGTTCAACACCAAGGATGCCTACGGCCGCAACTGGTCGATCCGCAACGGCTTCGATCCGCGTCCGGACGGCTATCTGTACGGCTGGAACTTCGCCGAACAGTGGGACCGCGCGTTCGAACTCGATCCGGAACTCGTCTTCGTGACAGGCTGGAACGAATTCATCGCCGGCCGCTGGGGCGCGCCCTGGAACGGCGAACCCTTCTCGTTCGTGGACCAGTACAACTGGGTCTGCAGCCGCGACATCGAGCCGAACGCCGGCTGGGGCGACAAGGGTGACGTTTATTATCTGCAGCTGGTGGACCAGGTCCGCAAGTTCAAGGGCATGACGCCCGCCGAGCCCGTCTCGGAGGCCAAGTCGATCCGTCTGCACAAGTTCTCCGACTGGGATGACGTGACCCCGTATTTCGCTGCGTACAAGGGGAATACCTTCCATCGTGACGCCGACGGCTCCGCGAATCTGCACTATGTCGACAATACGGGCCGCAACGACCTCGTGGGCGCCAAGGTGGCCCGCGACGGCAAGTTCCTCTACTTCTACGTCGAGACGGCCGGAGCCCTTTCGCCGAAGAGCGATCCGCACTGGATGCAGCTGTTCATCGATGTGGACCGCGACAAGGCCACGGGCTGGAACGGCTACGACTTCGTGGTGAACCGCGTGAGCCCGAAGGGCGGCAAGGCCCGCCTGGAGAAGAACGTCCAGGGCATCTGGATGTGGGAGGATGCCGCCAAGGTGAAGTTCTTCGCCAAGGGGAACCGGCTCGTGATCCGGATTCCGCGCGAGGCGCTGGGCATCGGCGAAAAGGTGGATTTCGAGTTCAAGTGGAACGACAACATGCAGAAGGAGGGCGACATCATGGACTTCTATGTCAGCGGTGACACGGCTCCGGGCGGTCGGTTCAATTATGTATACTGTGAGAAATAATTGAGTAACAAAATATTGCATCAGTCATGAAAAAGATTTTCGCACTGGCGGCGTTGTCCGCCTTCTGCCTGCTGCCCGCTCTTTCCGCGTCGGCGCAGGAAGCCAACCCGGATTCCTGGGCGGCGACGGACGCGCTGGGCCGGAAGGTCCGCTCCTACGACGAGGCGCCCGCCAAGCGGGACGGCAAGTTCGTCGGCATCTTCTACTGGACATGGCACAATGCCAATCACAATGACAAGTATCCCGTCTACAACATCTCCGAGATCCTCCGCGAACATCCCGAGGCGATCAAGGACTACAACCATCCTGCCTGGGGGCCGAAGGGACCGCATTACTATTACTGGGAGCAGCCGCTCTTCGGCTACTACCAGACCACGGACAAGTGGGTGCTGCGCAAACACGCCGAGATGCTGGCTGCCGCCGGCGTGGATGCCGTCTTCTTCGACTGCACCAACGGCAGCAATACCTTCAAGGCCTCCTACGAGGCGATGATGGAGACCTGGGACCAGGCGCAGAAAGACGGTGTGAACGTCCCCAAGATCTCCTTCATCCTCAATCTCTGGCCGCGTCCGACGACGAACGACGCCCTGCGTCAGCTGTACCGGGACGTCTTCAAGCCGGGCCGTTACCAGAACCTCTGGTTCATGTGGAAGGGGAAGCCCTGCCTGATGGCCTATCCCGACCTGCTGACGGATTCCGAGGAGGACCGCGAGATTGCGGAGTTCTTCACCTTCCGTCCCGGCCAGCCGGATTACGTGAACGGTCCGGATCCCAAACGCAACGACCAGTGGGGCTGGCTGGAGAACTATCCCCAGCACGGCTATGTCGCCACCGAGGACGCGGACGGGAAGACGCAGTACGAGCAGGTGACGGTGGGTGTCGCCCAGAACACGAACCCCGACCGCAAGGGCCACTGCGGCGCGTTCAACACCAAGGACGCCTACGGCCGCAACTGGTCGATCCGCAACGGCTTCGACCCGCGTCCGGACGGCTACCTCTACGGCTGGAACATCTCCGAGCAGTGGGAGCGCGCCTATGAACTCGATCCGGAACTGGTGTTCGTGACCGGCTGGAACGAGTACATCGCCGGCAAGTGGCTGCCGAAGGACAGCTGGAACGGCGATCCGTTCTCGTTCGTGGACCAGTACAACTGGGTCTGCAGCCGCGACATCGAGCCGAACGCCGGCTGGGGTGACAAGGGCGACGTCTACTATCTGCAGCTGGTGGACCGCGTGCGCAAGTTCAAGGGCATGACGCCTGCCGAGCCCGCTTCGGAGGCCAAGTCCATCCGCCTGCGCAAGTTCGCCGACTGGGACGATGTGAAGCCGTATTTCGCCTCTTACCGCGGCAACACCTTCAAGCGTGACAATGTCGGCGCGGCCAATACCTATTACAAGGACAGCACGGGCCGCAACGACCTCGTGGGCGCCAAGGTGGCCCGCGACGGCAAGTATCTCTACTTCTATGTGGAAACGGACCAGGCCCTTTCGCCGAAGACCGACCCGCACTGGATGCAGCTCTTCATCGATGTCGACCGCGACAAGGCCACGGGCTGGAACGGTTACGACTTCGTGGTGAACCGCGTGAGTCCGAAGGGGAGCAAGGCCCGCCTGGAGAAGAACGTCCAGGGCATCTGGATGTGGGAAGACGCCGCCAAGGTGAAGTTCTTCGCCAAGGGGAACCAGCTTGTCATCCGGATCCCGCGAGCCGCGCTGGGCATCGGAGACAAGGTCGATTTCGAGTTCAAGTGGAACGACAACATGCAGAAGGAAGGCGACATCATGGACTTCTATGTCAGCGGTGACACTGCTCCCTTCGGCCGTTTCAATTATGTTTATACCGCTGAGTAACCAAACGGAATGAAAAGAATCTTTCAAGTAGGGGCCGTCCTGCTCGCCCTCTGCGCAGGCATGGTGGCGTGCGGCCCTTCCGAAGAAATGAACAAGCCGACTCCGGTGACGCCGGACAAGCCGGATCCCAAGCCGGATCCGGAACAGCCTTCGACGCCGGACGAGCCCGAGCTTGCCTGCTACCATGTGGAATTCCGCACGCAGAATGCCCACAATGTCAAGATGACGAGCATCGGAACGTACGAGTATGAACTGAATCTTTCCGGCGAAGACCCGTACATTTTCAGCACCCTCTTCCCGAAGGATCTGGACGAGAACCTGACCATGGTCGAGTTCGAGTACAAGTATACCCACGAGATCGATGCCCTGCAGATCTTCTATGCCCTGAAAGGCGCGCCTTCCGAGGCCAGTTCCGAAGGGTACGGCTCCAAGCCTTCCGCCTTGTCGTACAAGACCTTCAAGGCCAGCATCTCGCACTTCCGGAGGGCCGGCTGGGGCAAGGCGGGCGACTGCCTGCGCTTCGATCCCGGCAACACCGGGCTCGGCAAGATGTCGGTGCGCAACTTCGTGATCCGCGAGATGACGCCTGAGGAGAAGAAGGCCGACGATGACGCGCAAGCGGCGGAAATCAGCAAGGAGGAGATGGCGAAACACATTTCCGAGTATCTGAAAAAGGAGTATCCTTCTTCCGTGGAAAAGGTCGTCGTGACGTCCGACGATGTCACCATCGAGGGTACCTGCGGCGGCGACGGCACCTATCTCTTGGCGGAAATCACTCCCTGGCAGGACATTACGGAGATGACGGAATTCCCTTATACGGCGGAAATCAAGGACAAGTCGTTCAGCGTGTCCTTCGACCGCATCGCCAAGGGCCGTGAAGGCATCGATTACGACCGCGTCTTCTCGAAGTGGGCTGTCATCAAGGTGGAAGGGGAGAACCGGACGCTCGACTCGCACGGACGCTACGCTGACGTCGTAGCGGCGAAGTCCACCCCGGCGAAGGTGCCGCTCCGGCACAAGAAGGGCCTGGCCGCCGGCAATCACGGCCGGTATTTCAAGGACTTCGACGACATGGACATCGCCAGCATCACGATGAATGTCCTGCTCAACGGCCTCATCGGCGCGGAAGACGGCGGCAGCTTCAAATATGGCGGAAGGGGGTACTCTATCGGCAGCGCATGGCAGTCGATCGTGGACCAGATCACGCGGGAAGCCTCCCTGCGCGACATCGTCGTTTCCGCGATCCTCCTGACGCCGACCGAATCCGCCTACAAGGATCCGGAGAACACGGGCGGCTTCTACTCGATGCCCAACCTGACGACGCCGCGCGCGTTCAACATGTATGCCGCGGTGCTGGAGTACATGGCTTCCCGGTATAACAACAACAATGGAACCCATGGCCGGATCCATCACTGGATCATGCACAACGAGGTCGACATGGGCAAGGATTGGACGAACATGGGCAACCAGCCGATGATGCGCTATCTCGACCGGTACATCAAGTCGATGCGCATCTGCTACAACATCGTGCGGCAGTACGACCAGAACGCTTCGATTCTGGGCTCCTATACCCATAACTGGACGCAGAGCGACGGCGAATACGCGCCCAAGCAGATGCTCGAGCAGACGGTGGCCTACTCGAAGGCGGAAGGCGACTTCCGCTGGGGCGTGGCCTATCATCCGTATCCGCAGGACCTGACCAGGCCGGAATTCTGGAAGAACGACACGCGTTCCACGGTATCGATGGATTCGCCTTACGTCACCTTCAAGAACCTCGAGGTGATCGATGCGTGGATCCGCCAGCCCGAGAACCTCTATCAGGGGAAGGAGAAGCGCATCCTCTTCCTCTCGGAGAACGGAACCAACTCGCCGTCCTACAGCGCCCGGGATCTGGAGCTGCAGGCGGCCGGCGGTTGCTGGGCCTGGAAGAAGACGGAGAAACTGGAGGGCATCGACGGCATCCAGTGGCACAACTGGGCTGACAACAAGCAGGAATTCGGCCTTCGGATCGGCTTGCGCGCCTTCGCGGACGGCGCTTTCGGCGACCTGGATCCGAAGCCGGTCTGGTATGTCTGGCAGGCGGCGAATTCTCCCAAGGAAGAGGAGGTTTTCGCGCCGTACCTGAAGACGATCGGCATCACTTCCTGGGACGATATCCACTACAAGATGTAGCGTGAAATGTAACAGCCTGATAGCCAAGCGAGTGAGTGAAATACCCCCGGCATTTTTGCCGGGGGTATTTCATGTAAGTATCTAAAAATGAGTTGTTTCCATTTCACGCTCTATATCCTGGAAAACGCGCCGGGATCGAGGTTCGATACCCCTCTCTCACATTGGATTCCGCTGCAATGACCGCGGGAATCAAAGGACGGAGCGGAGGAATTCCAGGAAACCGTCGACGGAAAGATTGTAGCCGCGGGGCGGCGTCAGCGGCGTGCCGTCCGGAGCGAGCAGGATGTAGTTCGGCTGCGCCGCCACCCCGAAACGCTCGCGCGCGATGAACGCATTCACCCGGCCGAAGTCCTTGAGCACCTTTCCGGTGGGCGTCGTCACCCATTCGTCCTTCTCCAGTTTCGACTTGTCGTCGGTATAGAGCGCGACGACGACGAACCGGTTCCGGAGCAGGTCGAGCACCTGCGGATCGCTCCAGACGCGGCTTTCCATCTCCCGGCAGTTCACGCAGCCATGCCCCGTGATGTCCAGGAAGATCGGTTTGCCTTCCGCCTGCGCGGCGGCCATGCCCTCATCCAGCGAGAAATAGCCCTGCAGTCCGTGCGGCAGCTGCAGGCCGAACCGTTCCGCCAGCGGACTCCGGTCTGCGGGAGCGGCAGCCCCTTCCGCGGCCGTTGCGGAGGAGGCGCCCACCACGAAGTCCTGCGTCTCCAGCGGAGGCAGGTACCCCGAAAGCGCCTTGAGCGGAGCGCCCCACATGCCCGGGATCAGGTACACCACGAACGAGAAGACCAGGATCACCAGCGTCAGCCGGAAGACGGACATCGGCCGCTCCGGCGCGTCGTTCTTGAACCGGATCTTTCCGAGCAGGTACAGCCCGAGCAGGGAGAAGATGACGATCCACAAGGCCAGGTAGACCTCGCGGTCGAGGATGCCCCAATGGTAGGTCTGGTCCGCGACGCTGAGGAATTTCAGGCCGAGCGCCAGTTCGACGAACCCCAGGACGATCTTCACGCTGGCGATCCAGTCCGCTCCCTTGAATTTTTTCAGCAGGGAAGGGAAGAGCGCGAGCAGGGTGAAGGGGAGGGCGAAGGCCGCGGAAAAAGCCAGCATCGTCACCATCGGCGTCCAGAATTCGCCCTGCGTCGACTTGATGAGCACGGAACCGACGATGGGTCCGGTGCAGGAGAAGGAGACGAGCACGAGCGTCAGGGCCATGAAGAAAACGCCGGCCAGGCCGCCCCGCTCTGCCTGCGCATCGCTCTTGTTCGCCAGCGAAGCGGGCAGTTCGATCTCGAAGGCCCCGAAGAACGACGCGGCGAACGCCATGAAGATGACGAAGAAGAGGAGGTTGGGCAGCCAGTGGGTGGACAGCCAGTTGAAGATGTCCGCCGTCACCGTTTCTCCGCCGGCCAGGTAGGTGATGCCGATGATCACGCTGATCGGGACGGTGTACAGCAGAACGATGAACAGCCCGTACATGAAGGCCTTGAACCGCCCGGCCGCCGGTGAGGACGACTGCTTGAGGAAGAAGGAGATGGTCATCGGGACCATCGGGAAGACGCACGGTGTCAGGAGCATCGCGAGCCCCCACAGGATGGCTTCCAGGATGAGCGCCCACGGAATGCCGCTTCCGCCCGTTCCGTCCGGGTCGGCGATCGCCGTGCTGTGCGTTTCGGCGGCGGTGGCTTCACCGGCGGGGACGGAGAACGCCCAGGACTCCGGAAAACCGCAGAACGTGTCGTTGCAACCGCTCCAGGTCACTTCGCCCTGAAGCGTCGCGCCGGGTGCGGTGAGGAGGAAGTCGCGTTCGAGCCGGACTTCTCCGAAGAAGACTTTTTCTCCCTTGAAGTCCGCCGGTACGGTGCGCTCCCGCAGGTCGCCCGTGAAGCGGACGCCTTCCGCCGGGGCGAACGTCACCCCGATTCCGTTGTCTTCATTGGCGGTGGGGTAGAGGTGCCACCCGTCGGCGATCTTTCCGGTGAAGACGATCCGGAGCGTGTCGCCGCCGGCTTTCTCGCAGACGGCCTGCCAGGCAGCCGTGGCGTCGCTTCCCTGTGCGAAAGCGGCCGCGCCCGGAAGGAGCGCAGCCAGCAATGCCAAAGTGTGAAGGATGCGTCTCATGACGGGACGGATGCTTTATTTCGCATACGCGACGGAACGGGTCTCGCGGATGACCGTGATCTTGACCTGTCCCGGATACGTCATCTCTTCCTGGATTTTCTGGGCGATGTCCGCGGAGAGGTGCGCGGCCTGGGTGTCGGAGACTTCTTCGGCGCCGACGATGACCCGCAGCTCGCGTCCGGCCTGGATCGCATAGCTCTTGGTTACGCCCGGATACGAGGCGGCCAGGTCTTCCATGCCCTTGAGCCGCTTGATGTAGGATTCGATGACCTCGCGGCGGGCACCCGGACGGGCGCCGGAAATGGCGTCGCCGATCATCACGATGGGGGAGATGATGCTGGTCATCTCGATCTCTTCGTGGTGGGCGCCGATCGCGTTGCAGATTTCGGGCTTCTCCTTGTACTGCTCGGCCAGTTTCATGCCCAGCAGCGCGTGCGGCAGTTCGGGCTCCGCTTCGGAGACCTTTCCGATGTCGTGCAGCAGGCCGGCCCGCTTGGCGAGCTTGGCGTTGAGCCCCAGTTCGGAGGCCATTACCGAGCAGATGTTGGCCACTTCGCGGGAGTGCTGCAGGAGGTTCTGCCCGTAGGAGGAACGGTATTTCATGCGGCCGATCAGCCGGACCAGTTCGATGTTCAGGCCATGGATGCCCAGGTCGATGCAGGTGCGCTTGCCGGTCTCGAGGATCTCTTCTTCCAGCTGCTTCTGGACTTTCGCGACCACTTCTTCGATGCGGGCCGGGTGGATGCGCCCGTCGATGACCAGCTGGTGGAGGGCCAGCCGCGCCACTTCGCGGCGCACGGGATCGAAGGCGGAAAGCAGGATGGCGTCGGGGGTGTCGTCC
>JAEEGL016702658.1_pt1 | contig 10414 bp, 6 predicted proteins | sample 9134231 | NCBI WGS metagenome assembly JAEEGL01 (sample SAMN16246548, study PRJNA631951) | gut metagenome | biome: gut microbiome; feature: rumen; material: fiber-attached | host: Bos | place: Iran: Karaj | collected 2018-10
ACGATAAGGCTTTATATGATTCACCCTATAGGGCATATCTTGAAGAAAAGATAGGCAGGGTGGCTTTTAAGAATACCGAGTTGTCATTAAAAGCATACAGCGAAAAGATAACGGAGCTGATGCAGGAAGAGAATGCACTGATAAGCAGGTATAATAAGCTGATCGCGACTGCAAAGATAGAGTTTGAGGGCGAGGTTTATAATATCAGCCTTCTGCGGCCGCATTTGACGGATAAAGACCGCGATCACAGGAAGAAAGCCTGGAAGGCGCTCTCGGATTATTTTCTGTCTGTGACCGCTGAGATCGATGAGATCTTTGATAAGATGGTGAAAAACCGTACCGCGCAGGCGCAGGCTATGGGGTATAAGGACTATGTGGAGCTGGGCTACTACCGTATGCAGCGCAACAGCTACGACCGTGATATGGTCGAGAATTTCCGCCGCCAGGTAAAGTCTGAATTTGTACCTTTTGTAAAAAAGCTTGAGGAAAAGAGAAAGCAGCGTCTTGGACTTTCAGAGCTTAAGTATTATGATAACGATGTTTTCTTCTCCGAAGGAAACCCCGCACCCACAGGCACTCCGGAGGAGATCCTTAAGAAGGGGCAGGAGATGTATAAGGAGCTTTCCGCCGAGACAGGGGAGTTCTTTGATTTTATGCTTAAGAGTGAGCTTTTCGATGTACTGGGCAGGAAGAATAAACGCGCCGGCGGCTTCATGACATATTTTCCGGATCATAAGGCACCTTTTGTCTTTGCAAACTTTAACGGCACCAGTTCGGATGTGGATGTGATCACCCACGAGTGCGGACATGCATTCCAGGGTTATATTACCAGGGATGATGAGATAATGGAGCATAACGATCTGACCATGGAAACGGCAGAGATCCACTCCATGAGCATGGAATACTTTACTTATAACTGGATGGATAAGTTTTTCGGAGAGCGTAAGGACGATTATCTTACCATGCATCTGGAGGATTCGGCGGAGTTTCTGCCCTACGGCTGTATGGTGGATGAATTCCAGCATATCGTGTATTCAAAGCCGGATATGACGCCTGCGCAGCGCAAGGATGTGTGGAAGAAGCTGGAGGGAGAATACAGGCCCTGGCTGGATTATGACAACGATCCCTTCTTTGACGCCGGCGGCTGGTGGCAGAAGCAGCTTCATATATTCTGCTATCCGTTTTATTACATAGATTATGTCCTTGCCAGCGTATGCGCTATGCAGTTTAAGATAGCCATGGATAAAGATTACAATGATGCCTGGGAGAGATATCTTAAGCTGTGTAAGCTTTCGGTCAGAGATTTCTATGTACCGGAGCTTAAGGCTGTCGGGCTTGAATCGCCTTTTGAGGACGGCTGCATAAAGCACATCGTGGAAGAAATGGAGAAGAAGATCTAAACGTAAATCATCCTGAGCGAAGCGAAGGATCCCCGGGGTGTCATCCTGAGCGAAGCGAAGGATCTTTATAAAAGGAGGTAAATTATGAAAAAGAAAAGAGTTCTGGCTCTGCTCATGGCTTCAGTAATGATCCTGAGCACAGGCTGCGAGGGCAAGCAGCCTGCAGTGGAAACTGCCGAAACGCCCACGGAAGCACCTGAGGATCCGGGAGATAACACAAAGCCGGAAGATACTCCTGCACCCGCACCCGTTTCCGATGTACCTGTGGTCATCGCAGCGGATGATTTCAGTGAGAAATTCTGCTCACTCTTTGCGGCATCAGTGCCCGATCAGAATGTGGCTGATTTTACCGCAGTTACATTGCTTAAGAATGACCGTGTAGGTGATATCATCTACCATGGTATCGAAGGCGAGACCAAGAATTACAACGGAACAGATTATACATACAAAGGTATTGCTGACTGCGATGTTACCGAGAATACAGACGGGACCGTTAAGTATGACTTTAAGTTAAGGGATGATGTGCTCTTCTCGGATGGTGAGAAACTTACCGCAGATGATGCCATCTTCACATATTATGTACTCTGTGATCCTTCTTATGACGGCGGTATCTCACTTTACGCGCTGCCCATCAGCGGACTTGAGGAATACAGGAGTGGCGTTAAGACCTTGCTGGCACTCCTGCTGGAAGGCGGAGAAGATAATACCGACTTTACATATTATACCGAGGAGCAGCAGAAGACCTTCTTTGAGAAGGATCTGCCTGCAGCAGGAGAGCAGTTCGCCCAGAGCATCGCGGACTACTGCGTCGCAAACGGGATCGTAGCAGCTGATGAGAAGATCGCTGCCGCTGATATGGCTAATGCTATGGCCAATTGGGGCTTTGCCGATCCGGGCAAAGACGGAGGCATTACCGGAAAGATAACAGGTACTGCCTGGACACTTGATGGCGACGATGTGCCCACTGCCGCAGATTTCTTTGCGGAGATGATGGCAGCTTATGATAATGATGTAATGACTCTTTCCGATACAGAGGCGGCTGAGAGTCCCCTCACCGCTTTCCTTCCCGACGTATACAAGAACGGTATAGAGATAGGTGAGTCGGCTGCGAACATCAGCGGTATAGTAAAGACAAGTGATTACAGCTTCTCCATAACACTTGATAAGCTTGATGCTACGGCTATATACCAGCTGAGCACATATGTGGTTCCCATGCACTATTACGGAGATAAGGCAGCTTATGATTATGATAATAACAAGTTCGGTTTTACCAAGGGCGATCTCTCATGCGTACGTGAGAAGATGACCAAGCCCATGGGTGCAGGTCCTTTCATATTCGATAAGTATGAGAATAAGACCGTTTATATGAAGCCCAATCCGAATTACTATCTGGGCAAGCCCAATGTGAGCGAGCTTCAGTTCCGTGTTACGCTGGATCCCGATAAGGAGCCCGGTGTGGCACAGGGTACACTGGATATCTCCGATCCTTCGGCATCTAAGGAGCGCCTTGAGCAGGTACGCAAGGAGAATTCAAACGGACAGCTCAGTGGTGATAAGATCGTGACTTCCCTGGTTGACGTACTTGGTTACGGATACATCGGTATGAACGCAGAGAATGTATGCGTGGGCGGAGATCCCGGAAGCGAAGAGTCAAAGAACTTAAGAAAAGCTATCGCTACCGTTCTTTCCGTATATCGTGATGTGGTCATCGATTCTTATTACGGTGACGCTGCAAGTGTTATCAACTACCCCATCTCAAATACCAGCTGGGCAGCACCCCAGCCTTCCGATCCCGACTACGCTGTTGCTTTCTCTACGGATGTAGACGGCAATCCTATCTACAGCGACGGAATGAGCGAGGATGACAGATATGCCGCAGCTTTAAATGCAGCTCTTGGCTTCTTTGAGGCAGCAGGCTATACAGTAAAGGACGGAAAGCTTACCGCAGCACCCGCAGGTGCAAAGCTTACTTATGAGGTTATGGTCGGCGGTGCAGGCCAGGGCGATCACCCTTCATTCGGTATCCTTACCGCAGCCAGCGAGGCACTTGCTACCATCGGCTTTGATCTTAAGATCAATGACCTTACCGATTCTTCTATCCTCTGGTCTTCAACAGAGGGCGGTACTGCAGAGCTCTGGTGTGCTGCATGGCAGGCAACCATCGATCCCGATATGTTCCAGGTATATCATTCAGAGGGCGGCAGCGCTTATATGTACCGTATTTACAACAAGGAACTGGATGAGATGATCATGGATGCACGTTCATCGACCAACCAGCAGTACAGAAAGGCTATTTACAAGGAGTGCCTTGATTTCATAGTTGATTATGCGGTAGAGATCCCCATCTATCAGAGACAGGATTGCAATCTCTTCTCCGCAGAGAGGATCAATGTTGACACCATTATGAAGGATCAGACTACATTCTATCAGTATGCAAACGAGATCCAGACACTTATGATGAAATAAGGAAAGGCAGCTATGAAGAAATTTATCCTGAAACGTCTGCTCATATCGGTGGTATTGCTGTTCTTCGTATCACTGATCATTTACGCGATAATGCGTTGTATGCCCACATCGTTTGTGGAGAATCAGGCAAGGGCTCTCTCCACCCGACCTGGAGCGAAAAGCTACCAGGAATGGGTGGCGCAGCTCAATGCCCAGTATGGTCTGGATGTGGGAGTGCTGCAGGGTTATCTGCGCTGGGCATCGAAGGCGGTCAGGCTGGATTTCGGTGATTCCTGGTATTGGAACCAGCCGATACTTGAGAAGTTCAAGAGCGTTATCTGGTATTCATTTGCTCTGGGGCTTGCTACGTTTATCCTTGAGATAATAATAGCAGTGCCCCTGGGCATTGCTGCCGCCAGAAAGCAGTATTCGCTTACGGATTATACCGTTACGGTGGTGGCACTTATAGGTATTTCACTTCCCAGTTTCTTTTTTGCAACGATACTTAAATACATTTTTTCCATAAAGCTTGGCTGGTTTGACTTAAGCGGTACCGTAAGCCGTATGCACCAGTCGATGACACCCATGCAGCAGTTCTGGGATATAGCAAAGCATATGGTGCTTCCGATCATCACGATAACCGTGGTGTCGATAGGAAGTCTTATGCGATATGTCCGTGCCAACATGCTTGAGGTGCTTAATTCCGATTATATACGTACTGCCAGGGCTAAAGGCCTGTCAGAAAAAAAGGTTATCAATCATCATGCTTTCAGAAATACTCTGATCCCCATCGTAACCCTGCTGGGCGGCTCTCTGCCGGGACTCTTTTCCGGCGCGATGATAACGGAGCAGCTGTTCCAGATCCCCGGTATAGGCTATACGTCTTATGTCTGCGTTATGCAGGGTGATATTCCTTTTGTTATGTTCTATCTTGTGTTCCTGGCCGCGCTTACACTGCTGGGCAACCTGATAGCGGATGTGCTGTACGCGGCGGTAGATCCCAGAGTGAGGGTCGGATGATGAGTGATAAAGATAAGAAGATCGAAAAAGACACAGAAAAAAATATTGAAAAAGAAGAGAAGATGACACTCGACGATGCTGCCAGGGTGAGGGTACTCTCCCCCGGTATGATGGTCCTTAAGCGCTTTTTGCGCAACCGTCTGGCTATCGTCGGTATAGTCATTATAGTCGGGATGTTTTTGTTTGCCTTCCTGGGCGGAGTATTGGTGCCCTATTCACAGAGCGAGGTGTTCTATACCACCGAAGTGATGCTTAAGGATTATGCGGGTACCACCGTTATAGACCAGTATCAGTTTGTAAATGCCCCCGGTGAACAGCTCCCGAAAGATATATATTCAAAGACCATAATGGCAGTTACGAAAAATGATTATGCCTTCGAGTCCAGAAGCGGCGGATCCTACGGCATCTCTCCCGCGGGGGATGAGGTATATATCGTATATTCGTTAACGCCGCAGACAGGGCCTTTATGGAAGCAGCAGGAGTTTAAAGATGCTGCGGCTGCCGGAAAGAATGTTTTTGAAAAGGACGGAGAGCTGTACCTTTTCAATGCATTCATCGAAAGACCCGCTTTCTATAAAGCGCATGAGATAGCGGTGGGCAGCATGAAGAGCTTTACGGCTTATTCTTCATCTACATCGCTTTCCTATGAGTTCTGCCGTGAGGCGCTGATCGCAGGGTCCGATAAAGCGGACTCATTTAAAGCCGACGGTACGGAGTACAGTTTAAACGTGGATGAGAGCGGCGAGCTTATCTATTTAAACGGTGAGGAATATGCTTTTGTATCTCCCATGAATTTTAACCCTGTGGTAAGCGGTACATATTTAAGCCCGGCATATAAGATGACAGCGCTGGAGGCTATAGCGGCGGGAGAAGAGAGCTTTAGCTATCCCGATAGCGACGGAACGGAAGTAAGATATATCCTGCAGAACAAGAACGGGCAGTATCTGATCCGCCGTAACCAGGAGACCAAGGTCATCGATAAATATGCTTCTCCGTCAAAGGAGCATATCTTCGGTACCGACGGTAACGGTATGGATCTGCTGACCAGACTTATGTACGGAGGCAGGATATCGCTTCTTATAGGTTTTGTGGTAATAGCGATAGAGGTGACCATAGGAACGATACTGGGCGGTATCGCAGGCTTCTTCGGAGGCTGGGTGGACAACTTCTTGATGAGAGTGGTGGATGTGGTCTACTGCATCCCGTCTATGCCCCTTTATCTGATACTGGGTTCCATTATGGACTGGTACCAGGCACCGGCCACCGCACGTATATATCTTCTGTGCGTGGTAATGGCGGTGATAGGCTGGGTAGGTATAGCCCGTATAGTACGCGGTCAGATCCTTTCGCTGCGCGAGCAGGAATTCATGATAGCTGCGGAGGCAACAGGCATAAGCGTTCGCAGGCGTATCTTCAAGCATCTGATCCCCAATGTGGTGCCCCAGCTTATAGTATACGCCAGCATGGGACTGGGCGAGGTCATACTTGCCGAGGCTACTCTTTCGTATCTGGGTCTTGGTATCAAGTATCCGGCAGCTTCATGGGGCAGTATCATCAATGCCGTTAATGATTCGTATGTTATGACCAATTATCTGTTTGTGTGGGTACCCGCAGGATTTTTCATACTGCTTACGGTGCTGGCATTCAATTTTATCGGTGACGGACTGAGGGATGCCTTTGATCCCAGGATGAAGAGGTAAGAAGATGGCTAAGAACGGTAATTATATCTCTGCAAAAGAATCAAGGGAGATCTCCAGAAGAAACAGGAAGATCACTTCCGAGATAGAGAAGAAAAGAAACCGCAGACATATTCCCGAATCGGAATATGTTACAAAGATGCGTGATGAAAATAACTGCGTGGAATTTGATAATGTGCAGACTTATTTCTTCACGGATATAGGAACGGTGAAGGCTGTAGACGGCGTGAGTTTTGATGTGCCGCTGGGAAAGACCGTGGGTATAGTGGGTGAATCCGGCTGCGGAAAATCAGTGACCAGCTTATCCCTCATGCAGCTGGTACAGCGGCCTTCCGGTCAGACGATAGGCGGTGAGATACGTTTTAATACAGGTGAGAAAGCCATTAATGTGGCAGCAGCACCGGCCGATGTGATGAGAAGTCTGCGCGGTAACCAGATGGCCATGATCTTTCAGGAGCCCATGACATCCTTAAATCCGGTGTTCCGTATCGGTGCGCAGGTGGATGAGGTGATAGCGCTTCATAATCCCACGATGAGTAAGGAAGATGTGAAAGCCAGGACCATGGACATGCTTTCCATGGTGGGTATAGCAAATAAAGAAGGCGTATACTCAATGTATCCGCACGAGCTGTCCGGTGGTATGAGACAGAGGATAATGATAGCCATGGCGCTTTCCTGCGACCCCAGACTGATAATCGCCGATGAGCCCACTACCGCACTGGACGTTACGATACAGGCGCAGATACTGGATCTTTTGCGCAACTTAAAAGACAGGATAGGTTCGTCCATCATGCTGATCACCCACGATCTGGGTGTGGTGGCGGAAATGGCAGATTACGTGGTGGTAATGTATGCGGGCAGGGTGGTGGAGCAGGGCAGTGCTTCGGAGATCTTCCATGATCCCAGGCATCCCTACACCATAGGACTTATGAACTCAAAGCCTGTTGTGGGCAAGCATGTAAAGAGGCTCTACAGCATACCGGGTAACGTGCCCAACCCTGTAGATATGCCGGATTACTGCTATTTCCGCGACAGATGCGAAAAATGCATTAAGGAATGCGAGGGCGAATACCCCGGAGTTTATGAGGTCAGCCCCACCCACAGAGTCAGCTGCTACCTGAGAGGTTAGTCATTATAACGATGATATGGGGCATAAGACGATCTTTCCCCGGAGGAATATAAACATGAGCGAAAACATCTTAGAAGTATCTCACTTAAAAAAATATTTTCCCATAAAGGGCGGCTTCTTCGGCGGAGTGACCGGACAGGTTAAAGCCGTCGATGATGTAAGCTTCACCATCAAAAAGGGGACCACAATGGGCCTGGTAGGTGAATCCGGCTGCGGCAAGTCCACGACCGGGCGTACGATACTGCGCCTGCTGGAAAAGACCGACGGTGAGATATTCTTTAACGGAGAGGATATATCGGCTAAAGATAAAAAGGAGCTGCGTGCGCTGCGCACGAAGATGCAGATAATCTTCCAGGATCCGTATTCTTCATTATCACCCAGGCTGCCGGTAGGCGAGATAATCGGTGAAGCCGTAAAAGAACATGGTATAGTCAAGCCGGAGGAATACCAGGATTACATTACCTCCGTTATGAAGGACTGCGGACTGCAGCCTTATCATAAGGACCGTTACCCGCATGAGTTTTCCGGCGGACAGAGACAGAGGATATGTATAGCCAGGGCACTGGCGTTAAATCCCGAATTTGTAGTATGCGATGAGCCTGTGTCGGCCCTTGATGTTTCGATACAGGCGCAGATAATAAATCTGCTGTGGGATCTGCAGGAAAAGAGAGGGCTTACCTATCTGTTCATATCCCACGACCTGTCTGTTGTGGAGCATATCTCAGATACCATAGGAGTAATGTATTTAGGCAGCATGGTAGAGACGGGCAAGGCAAACGATGTATTTGCTGAGCCGCTCCATCCGTATACTAAGGCGCTGTTTTCCGCTATACCCATGCCCGATCCGGATTACAAAAAGGAGAGGATCATTCTTGAAGGCGATATACCTTCACCGGCAAACCCTCCTAAGGGCTGCAAATTCCATACACGCTGCAAATACTGCACGCAAAGATGTAAGGAAGAAGCACCCCGCAGCATAGACGTGGGCGGCGGCCATACCGTATGCTGCCATCTGCACGATAAGTAAATGCTGTTTAATAATCCGTACAAAAACGATTACGATCACAGGCCGGAGAGGGATGCAAAGGGGCGATTTAGAGATGTGTTCTTCTATACCGGGGAGTATCATGAGCTTAAGTTCGATCTTAAGACCAAAGCTAAAGTCCGGGGGATCTGTCTGATCTATGGGATATCATTTCTTGCGGCCCTGATAGTACCGGGGCTTTTAAACCAGCCTTCCTCCAGGTCGATAATGGTATGCCTGCCCTATGTTTTCATGTTCCTGCCGCTGATATTTTTTTTCTTTGGTGTATTTTCCTTCTTTCAGGCGCCGCTTCTGCTCACCAGGGAGAGATTTGACAAGAGCGTGCTGCGCATGAAACATTCAGCGGTGGCGTTTCTGGTACTGGATATCATATCCGTTATATGTGCCGTGATCTGGTGCGTTATGAATAAGGGTGGTGAGGCGCCGCTTAAGGAAACACATACAGCGTTGTTTGATGCTTCTGCGCCGCATGGATTTACCTATACAGATGTAACAACCTTTCGGGCTGAGGAATACCTGGATGAAAAAGCGGGGATTCGCGTGATTATAGGAAACGATGTCTGGATCGGAAATGATGTGCGCATTCTTTCCGGGGTTACAATCGGAGACGGCGCGGTGATCGGCTGTGGTGCAGTAGTAACAAAGGATCTGGAACCTTATGGGATTTATGCGGGTGTTCCCGCAAAACTGATCCGGAAGCGATTTGACGATGAGACGATAGAAGCACTTTTGAAACTGAAATGGTGGGATCAGGGAGAAGACTGGATCAGGTCCCATATCTCCCAGTTTGAAAATGTAGAGGAGTTGATCCGTAAAGTATGATAAAACCGGCAATCGTTATTATTGCGTATAATAGGGATTACTCTCTGAAAAGACTGCTGGGATCCGTCAATGAGGCAGACTACCCGGATGATGATGTGACGCTTGTGATCTCCGTGGATCATGCGGAGGATCAGTCAGACGAAGCCGCCAGAAAGGTTGCGGAGGATTTTGCGTGGAAACATGGAGAAAAAAGGCTGATTTTCAGACGGGAAAATTACGGCCTGAAAAGGCATGTGTTAGCCTGTGGAGATTTAAGTGAGGAATACGGCTCCGTGATCATGCTCGAAGATGATCTCTTTGTCTCACGCGCTTATTATCAGTTTGCCTGCGAAGCACTTTCTTTTACGGAAAAAGACGAAAGGATCGGCGGGATCTCGCTGTATGATCACAAATTTAACGTACATGTGCGCGAACCGTTTGAAGCGCTTCACACGGCTTATGATAACTGGTATTTTCAGCTTGCATCTTCCTGGGGACAGGCTTTTTCCGCGGCACAGTGGCAGGGGTTTCGCACCTGGCTTGCAGAGCATGACGGAGAGGACCTGAGAGATATCAATATGCCTCAAAACGTATCCGGATGGTCTGACAGATCCTGGCTGAAATACTGTATTAAGTATCTGATCGAAACCGACCGCTATTTTCTATATCCTGCCGTTTCCCATACCACCAACTTTTCGGACGAAGGTACGCATGCAAAGGAAGCGGTTACGGACCTGCAGGTGCCTTTGTCGGGAAAGCGTTCCGGCCAGCCTTTTGCATTTATCGCTTTGGTGGACAGCAAAAGCGTGTACGATGCCTTTTTTGAAAACTGCAGACTGAAGCAGCAGATCGCTTCCGTGATCAGGAAACTCACAGG
>JAEEGL011631038.1_pt1 | contig 10413 bp, 6 predicted proteins | sample 9134231 | NCBI WGS metagenome assembly JAEEGL01 (sample SAMN16246548, study PRJNA631951) | gut metagenome | biome: gut microbiome; feature: rumen; material: fiber-attached | host: Bos | place: Iran: Karaj | collected 2018-10
GAAAGGTGAAGAGTTACTGTTGTACCAACCTCTGCCTTGGTGCCATCCTCCATCTCGAAGTCTGAGCCACCATCACAGGTCCAGTGAACAGCTGTGCCGCCCTTATATGAAAGAGTATCGATATCAACTGAATCAGATACCATGAATGTTGAGTAGAAACCAAGTCCGAAGTGACCGATGATCTGGTCTGCGTTAGCCTTGTCCTTGTACTTGTTGAGGAAGTCTGTAGCGCCTGAAAAAGCTACCTGGTTGATGTACTCCTCAACCTCCTCAGCTGTCATACCAATACCGTTATCAGTGATCTTGATGGTCTTGTCCTTGTCATTTAAAACAACATCCACGCGAGGCTTAAACCCGTCTGGAAGCTGGTACTCGCCCATCATATCCATCTTCTTGAGCTTGGTGATAGCATCACACGCATTGGAAATTACTTCTCTGTAAAAAATATCATGGTCCGAATAAAGCCATTTCTTGATGATCGGAAACATGTTCTCGCTGTTGATTGAAAGATTACCCTTTTTTGAAGCCATAATTCTCACTCCTTTTTAAAACATATAGTCAGGCCTAAACTTAAGCCCAAAAATAAGTTTAAGTCCCGTAGTTCCAAAAGTCAACAAAAATTTAGCACTCACCATAACCGAGTGCTAACAACAAGACAGAGGGACTTAAGATTCAAAACCAGGCCGGGGTCTTTTTTATTTTAGAGGATGGTCTCATAGGAGCAAACTTCTAATGAAATCATTGTTTATGCCATCCTTCTTCTGCTCCTCATAGCTAAGGTCATCATAGGGAACCAGGCAGTTATGCTTACGCATGGTGTTATCCCTTTTATCACCATAGGTCCAGTGATTTGCATAGTGGAACCTGGACCATCTTATGTGTTCAATCCTCCAGGCAGTTTCAGAATTCCCTGTAAGCTCGCCGTCGTCTATAAGCTTTTGCTCAATCCAATAATGGTCCGCCCTTGCTATGCTGGATTCCTTATAAAAACCGCCCAGTTCTTTCCATTTGCGCTCTGCTTCCTGATCAGTATAAAAACTTGCTTTTCCTTCCGGACCAAGTGAGTAATCGTAGTTAAATAGCTTTGCCTGTTTATAAAGCTTTTCATTCCTGATATTGTCTTCAGTCAGTACATCTTTAAGATCACCGAAGGACAATATATTCTTGGAAGCATAGATTTCAGAAAGGCCCACCTCTTCGCTACTATAGCAGTGTATCTGTGCCTTAGGATTAGCATATAGGACATTCTGAATAAGTCTTATGCGGTTCTCAGTTAAGGTATAAATCACTATGTCCATATATGCCAAGATATCCGATTCTTCATCCCAGCTCTTTTTGTGAATGAATATCTTGTCTTCATTCATGGTCTCAAGCGCTCCGATAAAAGGTGCTTCTGCTTCAGGACACCCCCAAATATGATATTCAATACACTGATCAAGGGAATAGATATTGTTTAAATAACCATACTTAAATATGGCACTTCCTACCTTGTCAAAACCTATTATCGCAATCTTAGTGATTTCATGCCTTCTGTTATATAGATTATTTTTCTTCCAATAAACCCTTGCAAGTAGATTATATATGTTAAAGAAATGAAGATCTGAAGTTGCCTTATCTGTTTTATCAAGCAGGGCCGGATCGACGTCTCTAAGCATGACGTAGACATTGTTGCCTGTAAACTTCTTTTCATTTTCTGTATAGAAGCTGATATTATCCATATCATCTTCAAACATAATTATGTGATTCTTTACGTGTGCAGGCTCCATGTGGCTTGATCTTTCACCCTTTATTCCGCCCTCCGGCACAACCACATACCCGGAGTGTACGCTGTCGCCAACCATCTTTCCCAAGTCATTATCAGTATAAACTACGGTAGCATCCTTACTTAGTCTGATAATAAAATGACTGAGCTTGGTATAAGCATACTTGATCACACTTAAAATTATACCTGCAACCACAAATGCTGCTGAAATCTTGGAAAAAAGAACAATCCCGTTTTCAAAGCTATAGACAGGGTTTACAAAGTAAAGAGCAAGTGAAGCATATAATGTCTGCCCAAAGGAAAGTTGCCCATAGTATCCATAACCTATACACGCCGTTATAAAAGGTATAAAAGCCAGTACATAGGGTACCCATGGATGTTTTTCTTTTATTCTTCGCAAAAGCTTCATTTTGCCTTCTCCCTTTCTAAAATTATTCTTCCACCAGTTCAAATGGAATCATGGACTGAACTATTTCCTTTATAACGCCCTCACTCTCATGTTCTTGCATCAGAAGAAGCCCACGAACAAGGATAAGGATTGCAAGTCCTTCATGCCCATCTACAACTCCTGCCATATATCTGTTAAGAGCAATCTCTTCTACATAGGAAGGCTCCATTCCATCACAGATACACATGCAAGCAGTTCTAACAACCTTTGTAAATACAGAACCCTTTTTCGGAATTGAGCAGGCATACTCCTCCAGGGTCAGAAGTCCCTCCCGCCTTGTAATATCAGATAGTTTGCATACCATATCATAGGCATCAAAGATTATCTGTCTCTCCCTGTCTATCTCTGAAGGGATCAGGGCATCCTCTATAGCACGAATGTCTGCAACACATTTTCGAAGCTCGTAGAAAAAGAGATCTCTCATTACATTATTTCCCTTCCAATACTTTCAGAATTTCTTTTTCGGTAAGGTGACTTGAATCACACAGGACATCAGAGAGCTTTTTGATCATCTTTTTGCCATTCTTTACAAGCTTTGCAGTCTCTGCCTGCTCCCGAAGAAGTATCTCATTGGCTTTATCAAGATACCGTCCGTAATCCACCGCCCCCATAATGGCTCTAATATCTACGTTCACCAACTCATCCTCGCTCATTCCGTACCTGCAGATATAGTCAAGAGCTTTCCCGGTTGCTTTCCTAAGGTCACTTTCTGCCCCGGTGTTTATTGCAAGGTCACCACCATAAAACTCCTTCTCCGCTTCTCTTCCTGCAAGAGAAACCCTTATGAGCCCTATAATCTCATTTTTAGTATACTCAGTTTTGTCCTCGACATCATCAAGAGCAGTAAATCCACCATACTCCCCTCGGGAGACAATTGTCATAAATCCGGGCTTAAGGCCGCTCTTCCATGCAACATACGCATGTCCGGCCTCGTGAATAGCGGTCTTCACGTAATAATCCGGTGTATGTTCTTTTTTCTCCCCATACAAATACTCTTCAAGAGCTTCCAAAAGTAAGGCATCGGAAAGCTCCTTCTTTTCTCTGACGCTTATACGGTGAGCCATGTCAAATACGTGATTCAGCATGTCAAGGGACTGTCCGATAGTCCTGCTTGTAATAGTCTTCAGGCACTCATCAGATACGGATAGCTTCTTGTCACTTACAATCTTCTCCATGTAAATGAGCCTGTCTGACTTCCTTGGAAGTCCCACGTAAATACGATTATCGAACCTACGTAAGAGTGCCTGATCAAGCCTTAGATTCTCATCATCCATGGCACCATAGTTTGTGGCTGCAAGCACAAACACCGGCTTGTCATTATGCTTTTTAAAGCCGTCCATCTCTGTTAAAAGAGCATTTATCCCGGAATCAGTATTACCCCCTTCCCTGCTTCTTCCGATTGCGTCGATCTCATCGATAAAAATAACGGAAGGGGCATATTTCCTTGCTCTCTTAAACAACTCTTTTACTTTATCCTTGCTCTCTCCCACGTAAGGGGATAAAAGCTCGCTGGCAGGAACCTGGAAAAAGCTGCAGTCAGTCTCCCCTGCAAGAGCCCTGGCAAGAAGGGTCTTACCTGTGCCAGGAGGTCCATACAGCAAAAGACCTTTAGGCAGCTCTCCCCCACTTTGTAGGAACTTAAGTGGTTCCTTAAGATACTCTATGTAATATCTAAGTTCTTCCTTTGCATGAGTAAGCCCCACCACATCAGACAGCTTAACCTGCGGCCTTTCATCATCCCGAAGGGCAACCTGACCTGTAGATTCATCCATTGCCTGAGTCTTCCACATGTCATAGAAGGAAACAACTATCCTTTTCCCCTCATCCGCAACTTCTACTGCCGTGTCGTAGTCCAGAATATAGCCTCTTTGGCAAAGCTTCCTGTACTGCCTGCTGATATAAAGAGTCTGGGCAAGTTTTTCAAGATATTTGTCAGAGCCTGCTTCTCCCAGACTTATAAATCCCCTGGCTCCAAGCTGAAGAAGAGTCTCCTTGTCAGTGGGAGAAATGTGCCCCTTGGTATCCAGAAGATATACAGGAATCCCCACCTTGCTTTCCACAATTTTCTTAAGGCAGTTCATACCGGTGCAGTCATAATCATCAAGCCCGATTGGATGCCAGACGTTAACATCGCATCCAAAATACGGGTCCACAAATATAGCTGAAACGTCGCTGGTCTCATCTACCTTCTCGATCTCAGTTTCAGTGAACTCAATTTCATAACTATCAGCTTTATTTGGAAAAAGAGCTTTCATCTCCTCTCCACATAAAGCGATATATTTTTCCTTCTTTTCGTTATCAAAGAACCTACGAATTTCCTCATCTACAGGAAGGGAGAGTTCAAAGGATATTTCCCCTGCTTTATCCAAAAGATCCTTCCTGTTTCCAAGCTGTCTTGCCAGCTGATAGATTTCTTTTTCCAAGAAAGAATAGCTCTTTATGGAAGCTCTTCTGGCATCAAGGCTGTTGCTAAAGTGAAACAAAAACAGGAGCGGGAGTCTGTCGTCAAAGCTTATCTTAAGCCCCATCTTATTTGAGTATTCTTCGCAGACCCTCTCAAAGCCGCCCTTTACAATCTGTAGGAGAGCCTCTTCATCAACATAGTTAAACAGGATAACACAGCCACTTCCAAGTCTAGAGCAGAGCGCAGGATTAATAATAGCTCTCTTTTCAACAGGATGCCTTTCCCCGGCAATACTGTTCATAATGACAGATTCCGGGATCTCTGAAAGGTCGCCCTTTCTGTTCTCATAAATGTCAGCCCCGGCATTGGAAGTGAAGATCATTATGGTATCACGGCAATTGACGGTTTCCTTGGTATAATCATCGTCGAACTCCCCAAGTCCTAATATCTGTAAAAAGATATTGTGGACTTTGGGACCGGCTTTTTCTATCTCGTCAAAAACCACCACTGAATCGGAATGTCTTTTGATGTAACTGCTAAGAAGTCCCTCATGGGGATTCCTGTAGGAGGGATCAGTTCCTGTAAGCTGAAAATAGTCGGTATCAGCTGCATACTCACTCATATTGAACCGCTTATAGGGAAGATTCAAAAGCTCCGCAAGACTCTCCGCAAGATATGTCTTGCCCACTCCGGGAGGTCCCACAAAGAAGAATACACCTCTTGGGCCGCCCTTTTTCCTACCGGTTTCAGTCATGAGGGCATGGAAAAGACCTTCCGCAAACTTGGAAATGCAATTCTCCTGCCCGAATATTCTCTTTGAAAGCTCGACTCTGATGCTTCCAACCTTGGCTGCTGTATTCTTGAAGGTTGCAAGCAAAAGAGAACTTTCCTCCAGATCTTCATAGTCGGGGTCTTCATCATCTTCGAATCTGTCAACAGAAAGTTTCCCCAGTGGACTTATGCCGGAAGCAATTGGAGACCCTTCAGGGATTTTATGCAAAAGGCCCTCTTTTGAACTTCTGATTAAGATATCAGGTTTTTTTAGTTCACTTATCTCTATGCGGGCAGGTTCAGTATGAATCGCCTCCCCAAGGCTGTACTTTGCACGAAACTCATCATTCCCAATTACTTCTTTTAAAGTATCAAGGTTTTTGACAAACCTGTTGTCCCATGCATCCAGAGACATGTCTATGACCCGGGCCAGAATCTCGTCATCGGACATATTGATGTCTCTTTCGATGCCGCCTTTCTTGATTTTTCCGGAGAGTGCCACCATGATAAGCTCATTAAACTTATCATCGGGATGGATTCTTTGAAAAAGCCTCGGAAGATAGGTAAATACCACCTCCTGTCTGAAGGTAAGCATATCCAGAAGAGCTTCTACTCTGCCAATCTCACCTCTTCCACGAAAACGCATTCCCATGTGAACGATCGCTACATATCCGTACACGATTGTGTAGGCATTTCCATAAGGATAGTCCAGCCAAAACCTCTCTTTTTCATTGGAGGCTTCCCTTGCCATTTTGATTGCTTCATTTAAAACGTTGATCCTACTATCTTCCATCGCACTTACAGTCCTTCATGAATTTCTTTCTATTCACCTAAAAGAGCTTCAACCCTCTTTAGCAGATCTTTCATTTCCTGCTCACGGTTCTTAACGCATCTGTGCCAGAAGGGTCCTGTCTCATCCGCCGTTTCTAAGTAAAACTTATCAAGTCCTTCCCTGTATTTATCCATCAGTTTAAGAGCTTTAGCTGAATGCTTTCTGGCTGTCTTAAGCCTGGCTCCTCCATTAGCTTCTGCCCCTGAAGCCAGCTCAGCGCAGGCTTCTATCAACTCTGCCACTGTAGGGATCAGAGGTTTGTCACTCCTCCCCTTTCCAATGTCCCTGATATCCTCTTCCAGATCTTTTATATATTCAAGATATGCAGTGATAGCATCTGCCTTCATATTCCCGTTATGCCAGGCTTCACTATTTTCCAGTATTGCGACCTCCCTAGCTCCAAACATCAGATCCTTAGGTTTACAGTCATATATCTTTCTGATTTCAAGAAGCTCCTCATTGGGATATGGGTAGGCTTCAAGTCGCCTTTCGGTGAAAGCTTTGAAATTTTCACTGAATTTCCCCTGATTTCTTGGAAAACCCTGTTTTTTTATCATCTTTATTACCTGCTCTGCATGACCTGTTGCCCAAAAGATCAATATCAGCGCTGTTTTCTTTTCAAAGTCCTTTTCATCTATATCGTCGTAATAAGGTTTATGACTTGCATAATCATATTTTCTGGCATACCTTATCAAAGCTTCATCATCAATATCCTGCGGAACAAGGCCCTTTGAAAGTGCATTTTCCCTGTCGCATAAAACCCGATACAGCGCATGGGTATCCGCCATCAGCTTTCTTTCCTCTCTTTCAGGTTCCGGGTCATCTCCGGAAAAGAGCTGCCAGTCAAAGATCCGGATATCCTGTCTGATAATAAGGCAATCGAATGCCTGTGACACATCCTCGGCGTCTCCGCCATTTATGAGTATTTCTACAGACTCATTCAAAAAACTGTTCCTGCACTCCCACTTATGCATCTTCCGGCAGCGCAGCCATAACTCATCCTGCTTTTTAGTAATGTCCTCCGTGCGCTTTTTTCTCCAGTCTATGAGCTTTTGGATATCCAAAGCGTGAACGTCAACCTCATTTATCGTTCTACTGCAAAGAGCCGTAAAAAAAGTGTCACGTTTTTTAACGCAGCTTGAGGCTACAAATTCCAATAATTCTTCAGAGGATTTGAATTCTCCATTCCTGACTTTTTCACTGGTTTTTCTAAGCTCAACAAATCCTTTATTATTTCTAAATGACATGTTATACAATCCCGTGCTTAACAGCACTCTTACTGTTGAAGGGTCAGTTCCTTTTTTATAAAACCAGTTACGAATATCATCAAACTCTTTAAAAACATCATGTGGTGCCCATTTGTAGTAATAGGCCCGTAAAAAGCTCTCAGAATAATCTGCCATCACTGCATATCCATACAAAAGCGTGTAGGGATTATTAAAGTACGAAAACCTTTTGGCCAGACTCAGAGCATGTAAATAGATCATAAATAAACGGTTTTGGCTAAGATTACCACCATGTGCCTTTTCTCTTTTCTCTATACGTCCGCTTAGTATACCTCTGGAAAGTTTCCTGACCTCCTCCGACATGGGAGAAAACAGATTCTCATCCTCCACAGGCATTAGTTCCCTGCCGGTCATAAGGCATGAGGATTCTAAGATTTCTCCGGTCTCATCGTCCGTTTCCACATAGTAGCTCACAAGAAAGTAGTCAGATATCCAGGATGGTTCAAGACTTTTAGCTACAGCCAAAAGGGCCATGGCATTTTCGTCATCGCTCTCGCCCTCCACATCCCTGACAAAAAAGTGTTTCTCTCCAATCTTCTTATATAATCTGCAGCCGTACTTATCGAACTGATCCTGCAAAGTTTTACAGTAATCGGATGAATCCTTTCTTTCTAGTGTTAACTTTTCATCATCAAAAGCATAAACCAAGAAAAGCATCTATTTTACCGTCCTGAATCAAGACCACCCCTGTCAATCTTTGAAAATGACTTATAGGGTGTTCCGCTAAGGAGAAGTTCCTTGTGCCTCTGCCTATATTCAACAGGAATGAACTCCTGATCGTTGCACTCCTTTAATGCTATATCTTCCATCTCGTGTATCTTTTCATTCTGATTGGAGAGCATGAAATCCATGGCTTTTTTCAGTATTTCTCCTGTAATAGTGTTTGTCTTTTTACGAATAGCAAGTTCTCTTGCTTTGATAACTATAGCTTCCAGTTCTGCCTGGGTATAGCCATCTGTGTTATCTGCGATATAATCAAGGTCAACATCGGATGAAAGAGAAAACTTGGAATCCTCCGTCAGCTTCAACTTAAGAACCGCAGCCCTTTCCTCTTCCGTTGGGGCAAAAAACGGAATCTTTTTATCAAAACGCCCCGGTCTTTTAAGGGCTTCATCTACATGGTTTGGATAGTTAGTTGCAGCAAACCAGATTATCTTACCTCTGTTGGAGGGCTTTGACATTTCAGCAAGAAGCATCCCAAAGAGATTGGCATTCACTGAGCTTGCTCCATCATCTCCTCCTGTCACCCTTGACATGGACTGGTCGATCTCATCCATAAAAACTCCGCAAGGAGTAAGCGCCCTGAATACCTGAAGCGCTCTTTCCATGGACTTTTCAGATTCGCCTACATACTTTCCTAAAATCTTAGACAGCTTGAATTCAACAAAGCTTATGCCACAATCTCCGGCAAGGCACTTGGCAAAATAGGTCTTACCTGTACCGGGAGGCCCCATAAGAAGCACACCCTTGGGAACTATCTCGGTATTTCCTTCCCTAAGGGCATCAATTACAACTTCCTTAAAGTATTCTTTGATAGAATCCTGGCCTGCAAATTTTAATAGTGATAAGCCTTCAGTATCAAAAATCTCTATGATTTCACCAAACTCTTTTCTTATGATCTCTTTTTTCTTATCAAGGATCATCCTGGCATCTATCACACCAAGCTGCCTGGCATCCAGCATAATATCTTCAATTGATATAAGCTGAAGTCCTGCAGTGAGGTTAGCTATCTCTCTTACCCCTATTTTCCGATCTATTGACGCATAAACGTCTTCATGATCATCATACCAGTCACGAACAAATTCTATCCTTCTTTCCAGATCTGGAAGCTCTATGTTTATGAGGGTTATTCTGGAGTTGTTCCCCAAAAACATGGGATGGATATTGGTGGTGGACTCTGTAATAAAAAAGGCTATATTGGCGGAACTTAAAAAGCCACTGGAATTTATAATAGAGTGGAGTCCTGCTATAGTTCTTTTATCCTCCTGACTCATCATGTTGGCCGCAGGGATAATATACTCGGGGTAGTAAAAGATAAATGCATTACGGCCATTGGAATTGTTCATAAGGGACAGGATGTCTGAAAGTGCTATATCCGTTTTATTGCTCCGCACAGCAGTGCCATGGGAATAGACATCATAAATATAGACGTCATCTATATTAAAGTGCCCATTTCTTTGCTTATCCAGTATGAACTCAACCAGGTAATCCCGAAGGCTCGTGGTCTGATATGCATAGTCACCTATATTCCCGGTAAGCATAAATGCGTTTGAAATCTGCCCTTTATAGGCCGCCTGTACCGGCATCTGCCACTTTGGTAGCATTGTCATGTGTTTTCCCTCCAATCAGTAAGCTAGTGGTAGTCTCTTTATCTTTTCCTTAAAGGGATCATTTAGTATTCTTAGTTTATCTCCGTTGCCTAATTTTACGAATATAATGTCAGGCAACTTGGCTTTGAAAATAAAAGCCAGAGCAAAACAGATGATCACTAATATCAGAAATAATACGGTAACGGAAATATTCATCTCTTCGACCTCGTTCTATCCATATTTGTGCGATTTATAGTGTTCTTGCTGACAGCCATCCTCTCAGCTTTCTTTTCCTCATCTGCTGTCAGCCTTTCATTTCTTGAAAGCTTATCCTGGACCTGCCTTATGGCAGCCTCTTCTGCCTGCTTTCTCCTGGTCTCTTGTCTTTCCTCTTCAGCTTTTCTTTCCTGTTCTTCCATATGCCTTCTGTATTCTTCCTCGCGTTTTCTATACATCTCGTCAGCTTTTTTTTGATATTCTTCGTAGTCCTCATCCATCTTTTTTCGTTTTTCTCTTTCCTCCTGGGCCTTCCTCTCCTTTTCCTTTTCATTCAATTCGTGTTTATAATCTATAAAGGATTGGATCTGAATATCAAAAATTC
>JAEEGL012175849.1_pt1 | contig 10413 bp, 8 predicted proteins | sample 9134231 | NCBI WGS metagenome assembly JAEEGL01 (sample SAMN16246548, study PRJNA631951) | gut metagenome | biome: gut microbiome; feature: rumen; material: fiber-attached | host: Bos | place: Iran: Karaj | collected 2018-10
ACCTTGGGGTTGTTGCAGCCGACCATGGCCACAGCGCCGCGGAGAACGCCGGACTTCACGCACTCGATGAGGGGCTTGTAGGTATCCAGCACGTCCAGATGGCTGTTGGTAACGGTATCCAGACGGGCCTTGATGCCCTCGCAGGAGTAACCGGCCCAGGAGTTGTGCTTGTGATCGGGAATGAAGATCTTGGCTTCGTCACGGTTCTTGAAGTTGTCGATAGCCTCGGTCAGGATCTGGGTGGCGATCTCACCGGCGTTGAAGCTGGTCAGCTCAAGATGGGTGGCGAAGGGGATACGGGCGATAGGAGAAGTGGTGTAGAACTTGGTGTGGAAGCACTCGGACACAGGGCCCACGTTGGGGAAGATGCACTGCACGTCAACGCACAGAGCCGCGACAACGCCGGTGAGCAGGGCGTTTTCCTGCTGCAGGAAGTTGCCGGCCATCTTCACCTTGTGGCGCATCATCATCTCGTTGCCGGTGCAGCACAGGCCGACGACGTTGATGCCCTTGGCGCCGACGGCGCGGGCCTTCTTGATCATCTCGGGGTCTTCGGCGTAGCGGATGATCATCTCGGACACGGCGGGATCATGGCCGTGAACGACGACGTTGACCATTTCCTTGTCCAGGACGCCCAGGTTGGACTCGGTGCTGTGAGGCACGGGAGTGCCGTAGAGAATGTCGGACATCTGGGTGCCGGTCATGGAGCCGCCCCAGCCGTCGGCCAGACCGACGCGCAGCGCCTGACGGACCAGATACTCGGGATCGGCGGTGTTGCCCATGTGGGTCATGTGCATGGCAGTGACGACCTCGCGGTCAACGGCGCGCGGCAGGATGCCCTGCTCGGTCCAGACCTTCTGGCGCTCTTCGGTGGCGCGCTTGGTCCACAGCTGATAGCCCTCGGCCTTGCCGTACTCGTTGACGCTGGTGCGGCCCACGTCGTGAGCGATGTCGTAAATGTCGCGGCCTTCGGTCTCAATGCCCCACTCCTGAGCCAGCTGGATCAGCTTGGCGGAATCGGTGACATGGTAGTAGCCGTCGGCGCTGGAGTCGACGAGCTTCCACGCGCACTCACGGCCGTGGTCGGAGTGGGTGGCGCCGCCCGCAGCGGCCATGCGGAGGTAGTTGCGGCCGGCGATCGCGTGGGCGTCGGCGCCGCAGATGCCCTTGGGGGCCTTGGGAGTGATGCGGCAGGGGCCCATGGCGCAGATGCGGCAGCAGATGCCCTTCTCACCGAATCCGCAGTGAGGGGTCTGATTCTTGACGCGGTCCTGCCATACGTCGATGCCGACCTTTTCGGCTGTCTCTTTCAGACGGGCCGTGTCGGCCTCCATCTGTTCGACAGTGGTCAGAGTGAATTCCAGGCTCATAGTTTTAAATCATCCTTCCGATGTAGTTAAAAAATTAAATTTCGACTGTGTCGGATGCCGGCGGGGGATCACACTTCCAGATAGGAGTCGGCGTACAGGAAGTTGTTCTTGATGATGTCGCAGGACTTGACGGTCTCCATCAGGCGCAGATCGCAGGGGTTGACGATGGCGGAGGTCAGGCCGGCCATCATCGCCATGGCGACCATGGCGCTGTCCATGATGGGACGGATGTGCTTGGGCATGCCGTTGGAGTTGTTCGAAAGACCGCCGGTGGAGTTGAGGCCCTGCTCGGTGATCTCACGGATGAAGTTCAGCACGTCCATCTGCTTGTCCTGCATGCCCTTGATAACAAGGAACAGGGGGTCGAACCAGATATCTTCGGGCTCCATGCCCAGCTCGAGGCCGCGCTCCAGCAGCTCCTGGAGGTAAGCCATGCGCTCGTCGTTGTCGGCGGGCACGCCGGCCTTGGAGCACAGGGCGATGGCGATGGCGTCGTTGTTGGCGGCCAGGTCGAGGTACTCGATGCGGTCACCGGCGTCGGCGGAGTTGACGATGGGTTTGCCCTTGGCGCGGTTGTACACGGCGATGCCGGCCTCGATGGCCTTCATGTTCGCGGTGTCCAGAGCCAGAGGAACGTTGTCGAACGCGTCCTGAATGGTGCGCACGGCCCACTGCATGAGCTCAACACCGTTGGACTCGGCAGGCCCGATGTTCACGTCCAGATAGGTGGCGCCCGCCTTGAGCTGCTCTTCAGCTCTCTTGAGGATCGGTTCGGGATTCATGGTGTTCATGGCCTCGCGGATCACGGGGGAAATGCAGTGGATCCGTTCGCCGATGACTACGAATTTTGCCATGGATACTCCTCCTATAATAAATTTTGCTTAGGGAAGACGGTTTTGTGCCGGAGGAGCCCCGGAGGACTCCTCCGGTGAGAGACTTACTTGTTGGCGAAGTCCTTCAGGAACTTGACCAGCTGCACGGCCTCGTTGGGGGCGACCACGATATCCCAGCCGGGGAGCTTGGCTTCCAGCTCGCCCTTGAGGACGGCGACCTTGCCGGGCAGGAGCAGGGTGCGGTTCTTGATCTTGTTCTCGATGTCGTACTCGGCGATGAACTTGGCGATCGAGGAGGCGGACAGCTTGCCGGCCGCCCAGGCGGTCAGCACGGAGTAGCCGCCGGCGTCGGAGATGAGCAGGTTCACGGGAACACCGGAACGCTCCATCTCGCCGGTGACGACGAAGTAGGTCAGAGCGAAGTCGACGGTGGTGGCGCAGATGGCATTCTCGTCGGCGCCGTTGAGCGGGTAGATGCCCGGCTCGACCTTCATGGGCTTCTGAGGATCGGTGAACAGGTTCTGACGCAGGCCGTACAGAGGCAGAGCCTTGGCGTAATCCATCTGGTCGATGACGACGATGGAGCCGTAGCGGGCGGTGAACAGAGCCAGCAGAGCGCCCTGCATGTGGCTGTTGCCCGGGGCCAGCTTGGCGGCGTCGACCAGGGAAGGATAACCGAAGGTGCGGTTGTTGTCCTTCAGGCTGGCGCGGCGGACGCGCACGGCGTTGGCGAAGGCTTCCTTGATGGAGGCGCCGGTCACGTCGAGGATCAGGTTCTTGTTGCCGGTGGCCTCGATGGCGGCGACGGTGTCGTAGAGAGCGTTGATGTCGGCGGCGGAGACGCCCAGCACGACGCCCGCGTCGGCGGCCAGCTTGCTGGCGTCGGCGTAGTTGCTCTCATCGGCGGCGTTCAGGATCACGGGCAGGCCCTTAACGGCCTCGAGAGCCTTGGCGGCCAGGTCCAGATCCTTGACGTTCAGGATGATGCCGCGGCCGTTCAGGGCGGCGACGGTCTTGTTCACCAGCGCCAGGAAGGCGTCGGCGGAGGCGGAATCGGAGTGGTTGACGCGCACGAACTCAACGTACATGCGCTCGCCGATACGCTCGTAGTCCACGGCGGGCAGAGCGGCCAGACGGGCGTCGATCTCGGCGTCGTCCATGCAGTCGCACAGAGCGTTGGCGTACAGGGTGCGGGAGACGAAGGTCTTGTCATGACGGAACATGACGGTCTCGCCGCCGAGCTTGAACTCGCCGACCTTGATGGTCTTCATCGGAGGCGCGGTGGCCTCGGACAGGGTTGCGATGGCTTCGGGGGAGAAGTAGGGGCATTTCTCAATGGGCAGGGCGCCCTGAGCTACCTTCATGCAGAAGGCCATGCAGGTGGGGCAGCCGCACTCTTTGCAGTTCTTCTTGGGGGAGAGCTTGAAAATATCGAGACCTTTCAGTGCCATGGTGTTGCCTCCTTACATAAGAGCCGAGACATACTCGGAGATGGTTTTCACGGATTCGGGGTGGCGCAGGATGACGGCGTCGCTTCCGCTGGCGATGCAGGCGGAGGCGGTGATGATCTCCATCTGGATGCCGCGCTCTTCGCGGGCGCCCCACTCGGGCATGTCGGCCTCTTCAAGGATGGCTTCCTTCACGCCCCAGGCGTCGTCGCCGCAGGGGGTGATGACGGGCATCTGCAGCTTGTCGTCGTTCTGCTTGAGGGCGGCGTCCTTCACACGGTCGATGGTGGAGGCCAGGTACTCAAAGCCGTAGCCGGCGGCGGCAGTGCCGAGGTTCATGACGATCTTCTTGGGGGAGACGCCCATCTGGATGAGCAGAACGTTGAGCTGCTTGGCAAGGTTGATGTCCACAGCGGACTCACCGCCGAGGTTGGAGCCGCCGGCCAGGACGACGGAAGCGCCGATGGTCTTGTAATCTTCCTCGCGGCAGGACAGGAACAGGGCGTTCTGGCCGCGCAGCACGTCGGCGACTTTCACGAACAGAGCGGAGTCCTTCTCCACGTTCTTGCAGCCCATGATGACCAGGGGCTTGTCGATGGCCTGGGAAACGGCCAGAGCGGTGGCAGCGCACTCGTCGACGGAGGCGTTGTCCTCGTTGGGGTCGGCGCTGTTCAGGCTCAGGGCCACGAAATCAACGCCGGGGGCGGAGGCGGCACGGACGGCCATCTCGGGGATGGTGGTGCAGCCTTCGTAGAATTTGGCCAGGCCGGGGATGCTGGCGTCAAATCCTTTGTCGGACACCTGGATGCCTACTCTGACGGGATTGGCCAGAGGGGCGTCGAAGGAGTACAGGGGGTAGACATTGCTTCCGCCAAGAGTCACTTCCTTGCCTTCGGGGCCGAAGGAAAGTGCGTTGATGGAAGCGCCAAATACCTGCGGTTTGTCGGAAAAGGGCATTGCGAATCCTCCTCTTAAAATGATTTCTTACTTATGAATACAGGGGTCATTCCTAACCTACAATATAATACAACAATCGCTAACCTATCTAAAGTGACATTCTATTTCACCGATGCAACTAATAGTTGCATTAACCGCCGAACAGTGCTATAGTACCGGTGTGTCATCCCGAAACGGGTACGGCGCGGGAGGTGAGCTTATGGAAATAAAACAGCTGCGCGCCTTTCTGGCAGTGGCCAACGCGAAGAGCTTTCTGGCAGCCGCGGAAACGATGTATATCACCCGTCAGGCTGTGAGCAAGACCGTAACGCAGCTGGAGGAAGAGCTGGGCGTAAAGCTGTTCGTTCGCGGTCAGTCGGGAGCGGAGCTCACTCCCGCGGGGGCGTATTTTTACCCGCAGGCGCGTACCCTGGTGGCGGATTTTGACAGGCTGCAGCGCGAGATGACTCAGCTGGAGCAGAAAACGCGCCCCAAGCTGCGCATCTGCATGGCCGTGGGCGTCAACACGATCTTCACCGGCAGGATCCTCCGGTATGCCACGGAGCACGCCGCCGAGATGGAGCTGCAGCTCACCTCCTGCAGAGACGCGGACTGCGACTATGTGCTGTCCAATTACAGGGCTGACATGGTGCTCTCCTTTTCGCCGCTGAACGCGAAAAACACCGTGACCTCCGTGATCCTGGAATCGCCGATCGTATTCCTGGTCAACAATACCAACCCGCTTTCCCGGGAGAACGTGGTGGAGCTGAGCTGGAGGCACAGAGTGGCCAATTTCCTGCTGTATACCGGCGGGCGCGATCACTGCCTGTGGTGGCCCGTGATCCCGCGTCAGGGGGATACCTGCTGCAACGACCTGGACTACCTCTATCAGCTCCTCAGGGAGGACAGGGGAATACTGCCGCTGCCGCGGGACATGCTGCCGGAGGACCTCAGCTACGCCATGGTGATGCAGGGCCGGCCTTCGGTGGAACCATGCCGGATCTACTGCTCCACGCTGAGACCGTCGTTTTACGATCCGGCCACATACAAGCTCCTCGAAAGAGTCAGCAACGAAGTCCTGCAGACCGAGGACGGTGAATCCTGAGCGTGTCGAGGGCTCCGCGGGGCTTTATCAACAGACAGACGGGACCGTTTTGGGACGGTCCCGTTTCTGCATGTTTTTTGGGAAAAGCAGCCGGATTTACTGCACAGTGTGCTTTTCGGGAACGAAGGCTTCCAGGATCGCGATCAGCACCATGGCCACCAGGCCGGAGGTAAAGCCGCCGTTATAGCAGTTCAGCCAGGCGTGGAAGCCGCCGGTGAAGGAAACGATGCTGGCGTGAAGAGCACCGGCCACGATGCCCCACCAGAAATGGTATTTGCCCGAAATGGGGGACAGCCCGCTGGCAAAATAAATACCCAGCACGATGCCCTGTCCGCCCAGCCAGGCGAGGCCGCTGCTCTGGCACAGGGCGACCAGCGCGTAACCGGCAAAGATGGGCCACACGTTGCGCACATGACTGCCGTTGGCTGCCCAGCACAGCATGCTGATATAAGCGCCGATCACGGGGCCGGTGAAGGGGGCCTTGACAAGATTCATGTACGCGAGCCCGAACGCGCCGAGGACCGCGAAATTGATCAGGCACAGCGGACCGCCGTCCAAAGCGGAGAGATCGGTCTTGTAGCCCGTGCGCTTGAGCAGAGAGCCGAATCCGCCCAGACCGCCGTTGAGGATCAGACCGAAAACGAAGGCCGCGGCGAGAATGGCTCCGATGAAAATGTTGAAAAACATCTGATGAGACTCGCCCTTGACGGCGTTGACGGCGTAATCGCCCAGAGTGCCGGCGGGGGAGAGCACCAGCTGCCTGTACATGCCGCCGAGCAGGATGCCCAGAAGGCCGGCGGTGAGACCGGCGTTGTAGAGGTTATATCCCTTGTGCATGCCGGCCACATGTCCGGCCAGAGGTGCGAACACGAAGCCGATGAAAAGGCCCACGCACACGCCCACGGCGACGCCGACGCCCGCGGACCAGGGATTGCACGCGCCGAACATCATCTCGGAGACGGCCGGGGCCAGAGCGCAGGCGAACAGGCCCATATTGACCACGCTTCCGAACGGCACCTTTTTCACCTTGGCATACAGGAAGGTACCCAGCAGAACGGGAAGGATGTTCAGCGGGTTTTTCCCGTAGAAGCCGAGACCCAGCATCAGGAAAAACGCGCCGAAGGACGCGCCGCCGATCTTGGCGCCGCTGAATTTCAGCACCGCCCAGGAGATCAGCCCCACCAGGCCCACGCTGAACAGGCCGCCGCCCAGACCGCCCATCTCATCGGCCAGCACATCGGTGACCAGCTTCTCGGAAGAGGTCATGACTCTGACCAGGCCGGGGAGCGTGCCCGCGCCGCCGACGATCAGTCCGGCCGCCATAAAGACAAGAGAAACGCACAGGAAAAACAGAAGAAACAGCTTTCCCGCGTCTTTTTTCAAAGCATCCATTTGATTTCTCTCCCTTGCGCAAAAGATTATCCGTGAGATCCCCGCGGGGGTTGTCACGGCGCTGAGTGTACCGAAGCTTCTCCGGAGGAGGGCAGGGAATCCTGTCCCAGCATGATGGAACGCACCGCGCCCGCCAGATACAGAGACCCGATGCAGCACACCGCCCCGTCTTTGCCCGCTTTTTCCCGTGCGAGCTCAATGCCCCGAGCGATCTCGCCGCCGGTAACGGCCCGGCCGCCTTTGGCGCGGATCACTTTCGTAAGATCCTCCGCCTCCATGGCCCGGTCGGAAAGGGGAGTGATGGTCACGTACTCCGAACTCACCGTCCGCAGACGCTCCACCATTTCCTCCACGTCCTTGTCCCGGAGCATGCCCACCAGAAATACCACCCGTTTCCCCGGCAGCAGGCGGCGCAGCGCGTCGTCGGCCGCGTCCAGGCACTGGGGGTTGTGACCGCCGTCGAGAATAAAAACAGGGTCGCGAGAAATGACCTCGAACCGGGCGGGCCACACGACGCCGGCCAGACCCCTGCGGATATCCTCCCGGGTGATGTGCCAGCCCTTGCCGCGCAGGAGTTCCATGGCTGTGATCACCACGGCGGCGTTGCGCTGCTGATGGGGACCGGCCAGGGGAAGAGAGAGCCCTTCATAACCGCACGCGTCAAAAACCTGCCCGTCGATGCTTTCGCTGACGGGTCGGATGGATCCGAAATCCGCCCGGTGCAGCCGGGCGCCCCGCGCCGAGGCGGCTTTCTCGAAGACAGACTCCACGCCGGGCGTGCCCCGGTACACGACGACATCGCCGCCGGACTTGATAATGCCCGCCTTGGCGGAGGCGATCTCCTCCAGCGTGCTGCCCAGCAGTTCCATGTGATCGTATCCGATATTCATGATCAAAGCCGCGGCGGGGGTGTCGATAACATTGGTGGAGTCGAATTCTCCGCCCAGCCCCACCTCAAGCACGGCGACCTCCACCTTTTCCATCGCAAAGACTGTCAGAGTGACGGCGGTGATGATCTCGGACCAGTTCGGCGCCTCTTCCATGGCTTCGGCGGCGTCGCGGACACGCTCAACTGCCGCGGCAAGGCACTCGTCGGAGACCGGTACGCCGTTGATCTGGATACGTTCATTGAAGCGAAGAAGGTGCGGGGAGGTGTCGAGTCCGGTCCTGTACCCGGCGGCGCGCAGGATGCTCTCCGCCATGGCGCAGGCGCTGCCCTTGCCGTTGGTCCCCGCTACATGGATACACGGGTACCGACGCTGGGGGTTTCCCAGCGCGTCCATAAGTATGCGAATTCGGTGGAGCCCAGGAGCGGTCTCCACCGTTTTCTTTGAGTTTATGTAGCTTATTGCTTCCTGTCCGGTCATGAGGCTCAAACCTTTACGGCTCTCCCTTCCGCGGGGCGGAAGGGAGAGAGGCTGATAAACTGTGACGGTTTACCCGACGATGCGCTTGGCGGCTTCCACAACGTGGGAGACCAGGACGCAGGTGGTCACGCTGCCCACGCCGCCGGGGACGGGGCTGATGGCGGCCACGATCGGCTCGGCTTCGTCAAACTTCACATCGCCGCAGAGCTTGCCGGTGGTTTCGTTGAAGTGGATGCCCACGTCGATGACGATCTGGCCTTCGCGGAAATACTCTTTGCCGATGGCCTGCATCTGGCCGGCGCAGACGATGACGATGTCGGCCTCGCGGATGACGGAGGGCATATCGACGGTGCGGGTGTGGCAGATGGTCGGAGTGGCGTTCTTGTGCAGCAGCATCATGCCGGCGGGACGGCCCACGACCAGGCTGCGCCCGATGACGGCGGCGCGCTTGCCCTTGCAGTCCACGCCGTAGAAGTCCAGGATCTCCATGGCGGCCTGGGCGGTGCAGGGCGGGAAGCCGATCTCGGTGTTGGTGAACACGCCGGCCAGAGAGCCGTCGGTGCAGCCGTCCACGTCCTTGGCGGGATTGAGCATCTTGCGGGCCTTCTCGCCGTCGAGATGCTTGGGCAGAGGCCGGAACATCAGAATGCCGTGGACCTCGGGGTCGTTGTTCAGATCGTCCAGGGTCTTGAAGAAGGTATCGCTGTCCACATCACCGGGCAGGACCACATTCTTCACGGCGACGCCGACGCCGTCGCAGGTCTTCATGGCGCCGCGCTCATAGCTCAGGTCGTCGTCGCGCTCGCCCACGCGAAGGATGGCCAGGGTGGGGGTGACGCCCTTTTCCTTCAGAGCGGCCACATCGGCGGCCATCTTTTCCTTCAGGGCGTCCGCTACGGGCTTGCCCTTGTACAACTCAGCCATAATCAGCAAAACCTCCCGTAAACTTTCTCAAAGACCTCGTCGGCCATTTTGCCGTACTTCTCCATCCGCTCATCGACCTGTCTGTCGATCTCGGCGGCGTAAGCGCGGTCCTTCATGGCCTTGGTGTTGACCTTGACGTTGATGGCGGCGCCCTGAAGAGCGGCCTTGCAGTGCACCACGCCGGTGCCCGCGTCGGACACGGCCAGCGCGCTGCCCTTGGCGGCAAAGTCGACCTGCAGCTCAATAGCCTCGCAGCACAGGCACAGGATCTCAAAGGGGACTCCGGCCGCGTCGCGCAGGCACTTTTCCATGACTTCGTCACGGGTGGGATCGTCCTTGGGGATGCCGTAGGCACGGGAGAGGGGCTCGAAGGCGACCGCGTCCTTGTCGATGCACTCGAGGAGCTTCACGCGCAGATCCTGGGCCTTGACCATCAGGGCCTTGACGTCCTCTTCGACATCGGCGTATTTCTTTTTGCCTACGGTGAGCTCGCCCACCATGTCGCCCAGGGCGACACCGATCGCTCCTACCAAAGCACTGGCCCCGCCGCCCCCGGGAACGGGGGCTTTGGAGGCCAGCTGCTCGGTGAAGCTTTTAACAGAACTGTTTAAAAGCTCCATGTATGAACCCTCTTAGAACAGGCCGGAGACCTTGCCGGTCTTGGTGTCGACGTCGACCCTGCGGTAAGCCGGGTTGGAGCCGGTGCCGGGCATCATGCTGATGCTGCCGGCCATCGGGCAGAGGAACTTGGCGCCGCCGTACTCCAGGATGTCCCGGATGGGCAGCCGCCAGCCCTTGGGCACGCCCTTCCAGGTGGGCTCGTGGCTCAGCGACAGGTGAGTCTTGACCATCATGGTGCAGTAGTCGGCGTACTTCGGATCGTTCTCGAAGCGCTCGGCCTTCTCGAGAGCAAGGGGAGCCCAGTCGACGCCGTCGGCGCCGTAGACTTCCTTGGCGATCAGCTCGACGCGCTGACGCAGAGGCACCTCCAGAGGATAGAGGAACTTCAGATCGACGGTCTCTCCGCAGGCGTCGCCA
>JAEEGL013593791.1_pt1 | contig 10413 bp, 9 predicted proteins | sample 9134231 | NCBI WGS metagenome assembly JAEEGL01 (sample SAMN16246548, study PRJNA631951) | gut metagenome | biome: gut microbiome; feature: rumen; material: fiber-attached | host: Bos | place: Iran: Karaj | collected 2018-10
GAAGTTGTCTTCGCCTGCGGCGGCGGTATCTTCGCTTCCGCTGCTGAAGCTGCCCAGAAGGTCGGCGGAAAAGTGATCGGCGTTGACGTTGACCAGAAAGCCACCATCGACAGCAAGTACGGCGAGGGCATCACCGTGACTTCCGCCATGAAGGGCCTGGCCGCTACCGTCAACACCGAGCTGGCTTCCATCCTGAACGGCCAGTTTGAAGGCGGCAAGGTTGAGAACCTGGGCCTGATTTCCGACGAACCTGCCGAGAACTTCGTGCAGATCGCTCCCTCCACCCAGTTCGCCGACGGCTTCACCGCCGAGGATTACAGCGCACTGGTTGTGAAGATGCATGCCGGCGACATCACCGTGTCCAACGCGATCGACGCTGAACCCGCTGTGACGGCTGTGGCTGTGGATTACCAGGGCAACATCAAGTAATCAAGTCCCGCTGCCGGGGATGCTCAGCATCCCCGGTTTTTGGAAGAAGCCCCTGTTTCCTGAAACGGGGGTTTCTTTCAGAAAACGAAGTATAAGCTTCGTCTTCGGGATCTTTTCACGAAAGCGGGTGCTGCAAATTGGGAGAAACCCATAAAAGCGAATATGCCATTGAGATGCTGCATATCACCAAGAAATTTCCGGGAATCATCGCGAACGATGATATTACCCTGCAGCTGAAACATGGGGAAATCCACGCGCTGCTTGGGGAAAACGGCGCGGGAAAATCCACGCTGATGAGCGTCCTGTTCGGCCTGTACCAGGCGGAAGAGGGTACGATCAAAAAAGACGGCGTGGAGGTGAAAATCACCGACCCGAACGACGCCAATGCCCTGGGAATCGGTATGGTTCACCAGCATTTCAAGCTGGTGGAGTGCTTTACGGTACTTGACAACATCATCCTGGGCGACGAGCCGGCAGGTACCATGGGCATCCTGAAAAAGGCCGAGGCCCGGAAAAAAATCATTGAGCTTTCCGAAAAATACGGCCTCCAGGTGGATCCGGACGCCGTAATCCAGGATATTACCGTAGGCATGCAGCAGCGGACCGAGATCCTGAAGATGCTTTACCGGGATAATGAAATCCTGATTTTTGACGAACCCACAGCCGTGCTGACGCCCCAGGAAATCGAAGAGCTGATGCAGATCATGAAGAACCTGGCGGCGGAAGGAAAATCCATCCTGTTCATCAGCCACAAGCTGGCGGAAATCATGGCGGTGGCCGACCGGTGCACCGTGCTGCGGAAGGGCAAATATATCGGCACGGTGGAAACGAAAAACACCACCATGGAAGAACTGTCAGCAATGATGGTTGGACGAAATGTGAACTTCCATGTGGACAAGGCGCCCGCTGTTCCCGGAGAAGTTGTGCTGGACGTACAGCATATGACCGTTGCCTCCAAAACCCACAGCAACAACGCGGTGAAGGACGTATCCTTCCAGGTCAGGCGGGGGGAAATCGTCTGCATTGCCGGTATTGACGGAAACGGACAGACAGAGCTGGTCTACGGGCTTACCGGCCTGGAACCCCTGGTGAACGGCAAGATCCTGATGGACGGGAAGGATATAACCAAAGCGTCCATCCGGAAACGCTCGGTTTCCGGGATGAGCCATATTCCGGAGGACCGGCATAAACACGGCCTGGTGCTGGATTATTCGCTGGAATACAACATGATCCTGCAGACCTATTTTGAATCCAGGTTTACCGACCGGATCGGATTCCTGAGGAGGAAGAATATCCGGCAGTATTCAGACAAACTGATTGAGCAGTATGACGTCCGCTCCGGCCAGGGTTCCCTGACACCCGCCCGGTCCATGTCCGGCGGAAACCAGCAGAAAGCCATTATCGCGCGGGAAATCGACAAGCAGCCGGAAGTGCTTGTAGCGGTACAGCCCACCCGGGGCCTGGACGTGGGCGCCATCGAATATATCCATAAACAGCTGGTGGCCCAGCGGGATGCCGGGAAGGCGGTCCTGCTGATTTCCCTGGAGCTGGACGAGGTGATGGACGTACCGGACCGGATCCTGGTGATGTATGAAGGGGAAATCGTCGGCGAACTGGATCCGAAGAAGACCACACAGGAAGAGCTGGGCCTGTATATGGCCGGCGCGAAGAGAGACGGGGTGAAGAAGGCATGAGGAAAATCCTGAAGAACGAAGCCGCCCAGGCTTTCCTGGCCTCCATCCTGTGCATCCTGGCAGGTATCCTGATCGGATATGTTGTGCTGCTGTGCATCAATCCGGCCGGGGCGGGAGAATCGATCCTGAACATCATCAAAAACTTCTTCACCTGGAGCAGGCCGCAAAGCCAGATCAAGCAGCTGGGCAATACACTGGCGAAAACCATGCCGCTGATCCTGTGCTCGCTGAGCATCCTGTTCTCCTATAAAGTGGGCCTGTTCAATATCGGAACCGCAGGACAGTATGTGGCAGGCGCCTGCGCCAGCCTGTACGCGGCGCTGGCCTGGCACTGGGGATGGCTGCCCTGCATGCTGTTTGCCATGATCAGCGGATCCATACTCGGCGCCATAACAGGATTCCTGAAGGCTTACTGCAATGTGAACGAAGTTATTTCCGGCATCATGCTGAACTGGATTACGCTGTATACGGCGAACACCATCCTGACTAATGTCAAGGAGACAGCCAGTCCTTATACACTGTACCTGAATAAGGAGAATCCGTCCTCCCTGCTGCCGACAATGGGGCTGGACAAATTCTTCAACAACAACAGCAACGTCACCCTGGCGGTACCGCTGGCGGTTATTATTGCCATCGCGGTATGGATCATCCTGAACAAAACCACCTTCGGCTACGAGCTGAAGGCAACGGGAAACAACAAAAACGCCGCGAAATACGCCGGAATGGCGCAGAACCGGAACATCATCCTGACCCTGATGATCTCCGGCGCGCTGGCGGGCCTCGGCGCCTCACTGCTGTACCAGACCGGATATATGAGGTGGGAATGCACCCAGTCCTCAGTTCCGGCCATGGGATTCAACGGCATCGCGGCAGCGTTCCTGGGCGGACTTCATCCCATCGGAGCTGTTTTCTCTTCTTTCTTTATCCAGCACATCACAGACGGCGGACAGTATGTGAACACCAATTTCTATTCCTCCCAGATCTCTGACGTGATTTCCTCCGTGATTATCTACCTGTGCGGATTCGTGCTGTTTATCAAACTGATTATCAGGCGCGTCCTGAGCCGGACAGCTGAAAAGAAAGGGGCGAAACAATAATGCTGCTTCTGATCCAATATACCCTTATTTTCGCTTCCGTGCTGATGCTGGTTGCCCTGGGCGGCTGTATCTCTGAACATTCCGGTGTGATCAACCTGGGCCTGGAGGGCATCATGGTGATCGGCGCGCTGGGCGGCGCGCTGGTCATGAGTTCCCTGGGTACCGCCTCCGCGATCGTGATGGTGCTTGCCGCCATGCTTGCGGCAGCCCTGGCAGGCATGCTGTATTCGTGCCTGCTGGGTGTGGCGGCCATCCATTTCAAGGCGGACCAGACACTGGTAGGCACGGCCATGAACCTGCTGGCCACCGCCGGCGCCACCGTGCTGGTGAAAGCCATGAACACCGCCGCAAATCCTGACAACCATTCCTCCGAAATTGAATATATCCGCGCCCGGAAGATGTTCATCATGAACATTAACGGGTTTGAGTTCAACTGGTTTATGGTTGTGGCTGTTATCGCCGTAATCGTGGTATGGTTCATGCTGTACAAGAGCCGTTTCGGACTCCGGCTGATGGCCTGCGGCGAGCATCCCCAGGCGGCGGACTCCGTCGGTATCAACGTGTACAAAATGCGCTGGTCCGGCGTGCTGATCTCCGGCCTGCTGGGCGGCCTGGGCGGCCTGTGCTATATCCTGGCAGGTGTATCCCTGTGGAAATTTGAGAACGGCGTGGCGGGATTCGGCTTCCTGGCCCTGGCTGTTATGATCTTCGGACAGTGGAAACCTTCCCGTATCGCCCTGGCGGCCCTGCTGTTCGGCCTGTTCCGGGCCCTGTCCAACACCTATACGGGATTCCCGTTCCTGGTTTCCCTGAACCTGCCCGGCAATGTATATAACATGATGCCCTATATTGTCTGCCTGATCGTCCTGGCGTTCACGTCCAAGGCGTCCCATGCCCCCAAGGCCGAGGGTATTCCTTACGACAAAGGTTCCAGGTAAAGACGGCGTGCGCAATAACGGAGAGCGTCCCGAAAAGGCGCTCTCTTTTTTAACCCTTTGCCGGACAGGGACGTAAGCGGTTTTCATCCGGAAAGGTTTACTGCCCGGGCAGCTTTGTAACAGTTTCGTAATCAATTATTCATTAAAAATATATGTTTATAAGGTATAATATTATGAATGAAGTTTCTCTGGAGGTGAACCCATGAACGATATCTGGTCAACGATCCGCAATATGGTGTGGAACCTGACCCATCGCGTAGGGTTCATCGACATTGTGGATATCCTGATCGTGGCAGTTATCATCTATGAACTGCTCCTGCTGACAAGGCATACACGGGGAAGCGCCCTGCTGAAGGGCCTGTTCCTGCTGTTCATGATTGTGATCCTGAGCAATATCCTGGGCCTGACGAGCCTGAACTGGCTGCTGCTGACCATCCTGCAGAACGGCGCCCTGGTGCTGGTGATCCTGTTCCAGCCGGAACTCCGTAAGATGCTGGAGCGGCTTGGACGCAGCAGGCTGATTACAAAGAACAACCATAAGAACCAGGAAGACGACGGTAAAACAATCATTTCCGAGATTATCCAGACCGTGGTGGACCTGAGCAGCCGGCGGGTCGGCGCCCTGATTGTGTTCGAGAGGCAGACCGGCCTGCAGGACGTCATTGAGACCGGCACTACGCTGAACGCGGAAATTTCCGCGCCGCTGCTGGAAAATATCTTTGAACCGAATACCCCGCTGCATGACGGCGCGGTGGTCATCCGGGATGACCAGATTATGGCGGCAGCCTGCATCCTGCCCCTGGCGGAAGCCAGCGGCGTCAGCCGCGGACTTGGCACCAGGCACCGGGCTGCTGTCGGAATTACTGAAAACACAGACGCGGCGGTGATCGTTGTTTCAGAGCAGACCGGTATTGTCAGCCTTGCCATGGACGGCACCCTGAAACGGCCCTGCAGCGTTGACCAGCTCCGGGAATTCCTGAACGGTTTCTACCGGTCCAAGGTATCCGGGCTGACATCCATCCTCCGCAATTACATCAGGAAAGGTACGGGGGAGAAAGCATGAGCGAGCAGAAGAAAAACGTTGATTTCAAAAAGTACCTGAACCTGCTGGTCCGGGGGCTGCGGCACGTCTTTTTACATAACGGCATCCTGAAAATTATCGCCGTGATTATTTCCGTGATACTCTGGGCCGGCCTGATTTCCCAGGACGAGACAGTGACACGGGACAAAACATTCCAGAACGTCAGCGTTTCCATTACCGGCGCGGAGACGCTGAAGAGCAACAACTACATCGTCACATCCGACCTGGATGAGATCCTGAAGGACGTGAGCATTGTCGCGGCGGTTCCGCAGAAACAGTATGAGAAGGCAGACGCTTCCGCGTACAACGTCCGCCTGGACCTGAGCCGGATCAAGGGAGCCGGTCCCCAGGAAGTAAAGCTGCTGAGCAGCGCGACAAATTCATACGGCAGGGTGACATCCATCAACCCGTCTACCGTTACGGTGGACGTGGAAGAATATATGACCCGGCCGAGAATCCCCGTATCCCTGAAACAGGTGGGCGATGAGCCGGAAGGCTGGAAGCTGGCCCAGATGATTGTGGATCCCACCCTGGTTGCGGTGAGCGGCCCTGCCTCGCTGGTCAGTGACATCACCAAGGCGGAAGTGAAAGTTTATACTTCCGGCATTGAGTGGAAGGAAGGCCAGGACATCCAAAGCTATAAAATCAGCCTGATCAACCGCGCGGGGGAAGAAGTGGAGGACCCGCTGATCAGCATTACCACATCTTCCCTGAAAATTGACAGCGTGACGGTTGAACTGACACTGCTTCCCATAGAATACTTTTCCACGGAAGAACTGATCGAGATTAACGGAGGACCCGCGACGGGATACAGGATCAAAAACATCAAGTGCACTCCTGAAAATTTCTGGGTGGCGGCAAAGCAGGATGTTCTCGACCAGATGGGTAAAATCATCACGGTGAACGCCGACGGCATGAAGGATACCACAGTGGTGCAGACAAAGGTGCTCAGGCCCTCCGGTGACGCGGTTATCTCCAATGAAACCGTAACCGTTACACTGGAGATTGAGGCTGAGAATCCATAAGGAGTTTTAATGGGCAGTTTCGCGAATACACTGTTTACCATACTGCTCGGATGGCTGCGTGGCGCGGTTTCGGCGGTGTGGTCTGCGTTTACAAGTGAAAAGGGGAATTCGTTCCTGAACTGGATCGGCAGCCACTGGATCCTGATCGCGGTGATTCTGTGCGTGATCGGGCTCGCTGCTGACCTGTGCGTGTACCTGCTGCGATGGAAGCCTTTTGAAGTGTGGAGAAGCTTCCTGTTCCGCAACCGGAACGCAGAGGAGGATGAAGGGGAAAGGGAGGAAAAAACCGTACCGGAAAGGCGGAAAATCCCGGAACGCCCCCGGCGCGTGATTTCCCGCCCGGAACGGGAACGGCCGGAAGGGAGCGAAGCGGCGGGATATTCCGCGCCGAAGGATGCGGCTGGCCGGCGGATACAGGATGAAGAGCCGGATTTCTCCCAGTGGAAGGAAGAACCGGAAGAAGCCGCGCCGCGGTATCAGGACAGGGAAGAGCAGCCTGCGCTGGTTACAGGCGCCGGGTATGTAGTACCGGCGGACAGCCCGTACCGGAGACCGGCAGAAAATGAAAACAGCCCGTACAGCAGACGGGAAGAACAGCCGGAGCGCAGGTACCGCAGGACCGCGGGGCGGGACAGCGGAACAGGCCGCCGGCCGGCGGAAGAACCTGAAAGAATTTACCGCAGGACAGCTGAAAGAAACATCGGTCCGTATTACGCGGTTCCGCCGGAGGCGGAAATGCCAGTACCTTCCGTGCGGGCGGATGAACCGGCGGGTGAAGGAACCCGGCAGAACAACGATCCGGTTAACCGCTCGCCTGTATCCCGGGAGGAATACCGGGAATACGGCAGGACGCAGGAAGAACCGGCACCGGTTGTTATGAAAAAACGCAGGCGGATCAGCGTGAGCGACCTGTTCGCGGATCCGGAGGAAGAACTGAAGCAGATAGACGCGCCCCAGGATATTATCGACAGGAACAAAGCATACCGGGAACCGGTTTATCCGCGGGGATGGAAGCGGAATGAGGAAAACGAGGAATGAACGAACTGATCAGGGATACGCAGTACCTGGTACTGACAGGAAACTACGGAAGCGGAAAGACGGAACTGGCGCTGAACCTGGCGCTGCAGTTCGCTCCGGAATACCGTACCACGCTGGTGGACCTGGATATCGTGAATCCCTATTTCAGGAGCGGTGAAAAAGCCGAGGAAATGCGGGCGGCGGGCGTACGGATGCTGATGCCCACATACGCCATGACCACCGTGGATATTCCGGCCCTGCCGGCGGAAATCCAGAGTGTATTCGAAGTTCCTTCGGACCGGGTGATTTTTGACGTAGGCGGTGATGACACCGGCGCCGCGGCGCTGGGCAGGTTTTATCCTTCGTTTATGGCCCGCCGGGAGCGGACGAAGGTGCTGTTTGTTGTCAACTGCATGCGTCCCCTGACGAAAAAAACAGATGACATCATTGACCTGGCGGAAAGGGTGCAGAACCGCGGACGGCTGAAGATTGACCTGCTGGTCAACAATACGAACCTGGCGGACCGGACGGATCCCGGGATGATCGAAGCAGGGGAAAAAACCGTGCTGGAATGCGCGGAACGCCTCGGGATACCGGGGGTTATTACCGCCGGAAAAGCGGACGTGCTGGAAAAATGCCGCCTCAGCACCCCGATGATGACAGTAAAACGATATATGGCGCCGGAATGGATGGAAGAAATATGAGTGAAAAACTTCCCGAAGCGTTTGTGAACAGAATGCGGGAGCAGCTCGGATCTGAGCTGCCCGCATTTTTGAATGCGCTGGAAGAGCCGCCGCTCAGGGGAATCAGGATGAATCCGATGAAACAGACGGAAGCAGCGGCGGGTTACAGGGAAGCGGAACAGATTCCGTGGCAGGAAGGCGCGTATTACCTGCCGGCTGATTCCGAGGCAGGAAGTTCTGTGCTGCATGAAGCCGGGGCATATTACATCCAGGAGCCCGGGGCTATGATGCCTGCCGCTGTGCTGAACGCGCAGCCGGGGGAAAGGATACTGGACCTGTGCGCGGCACCGGGCGGGAAATCCACCCAGATCGGCCTGGCTATGCGGGGGGAAGGACTGCTGGTATGCAATGAGCCCGTCCCGAAGCGGGCGGTAATCCTGAGCCGGAATATCGAGCGCATGGGAATACCCAACGCTGTGGTTACCTGTGCCCTGCCGGACCGGCTGGCGGAGAAATGGGCCGGCGGATTTGACGCGGTCATGGTTGACGCTCCCTGTTCCGGAGAGGGAATGTTCCGGAGGGATCCGGCCACGCGCAATGAATGGACGGCGGAAAAGGCCTCAGGATGCGCCGAACGGCAGCGGGAAATCCTGCGGGAGGCGGCACGGCTTGTCAGGCCGGGCGGACGGCTGGTATATTCCACATGCACATACAATCCGCTGGAAAATGAGCGGAATGCAGCATGGTTCCTGGACACGTTCCCGGAGTTCCGGGAGGAACCGTTTAACCTTCCGGGCATCCACGCGCCGGAAGGCATGTATACCTGTTATCCGCACAGGATAAAGGCAGAAGGGCAGTTTGCCGCCCTGTTCAGGAAGGAAGGCGAGGGAAGCGCGGCCCTTCCGGAGGACAGGTCGCTGACAATCCCGGCAAAAGCTGACAGGGCCGTATTTGAGCAGTTTTTCCCTTCTTTTCCGAAATCCACACACCAGCTGGGGAGCAGCCTGGTTACCATCCCGTTCCTGCCGGATATACAGGGAATCAAAGTGCTGCGGGTCGGCACACAGCTGGGCGAGGTAAGGGGAAAAATCGCGGTTCCGGACCACGCTGCCGCGCTGTGTTTCCGTATGCCGGAAATGCCCGTGTATGACCTTTCCGGCGAGCAGGCGCTTCGATACGCCGCGGGGGAAACCATTCCCGGGGATGCGGAAGGCTGGGTGCTGCTCCGGTATGAAGGGCTTACGCTGGGATGGGGCAAGGGAAGCGGCGGAACAATCAAAAACCACTATCCCAAGGGCCTCAGAAGTATACGGTATACAATACAAAAGAGCATTCCAAACTGATTGAAAACGTTACCGACATGTAGTATACTTTTTCTAAGCAAAAAAGATGCGGTATGCATCCAAAACAATCATAAGGAGGATCTTCCATGAAAAAGCTTATTTCCCTATTTTTGGCTCTTCTGATGGTGCTCGCTTTTACGGCTGTCCATGCCGAGAAAGCCCCTGAAGAATATTCCGGTACGCTGACCATTTATTCCCCCCACGATGCCGACCCGCTGGGCGCCGGTGTTGCCGGATTTGAAGCCAAATACCCGAACGTCAAGGTTGAGACCGTCGCGGACGGAACCGGCAACCTGCTGAACAGAATCAAGGCGGAATCCGCCGCTCCCGAAGCGGATATCCTGTGGGGCGGCGGAGCTGACTCCCTGGCGGCCTACAAGGAATATTTCCAGAGCTACAAGCCGTCCTGCATTGACCTGATTGATCCGAGCCTGTATGACCCGGACTGCCTGTGGATCGGTGAATCCCCGCTGCCCATGGTCTTCCTGGTGAATACGGACCTGGTTGCCGAAGAGGACATTCCCACCAGCTGGAAGGACCTGGCTGATCCCAAGTGGGAAAAGAAGATCGCGATGGCTGACCCCGCTTCCTCCGGTTCCGCTTATACCCAGCTGAATACCATGCTCATGATTTACGGCCAGGTTGACGATGATTACGCGTCCGGATGGGAATTCGTCAAGAGCCTGATGAACAACCTGGTGATCCAGTCCGGTTCTTCCGGCGCCCATAAGAATGTTGACTCCGGCGAATATCCGATCGGCATCACGCTGGAGAAGGCCGCCGTGCAATATGACCTGGAGAACGGCCACCTGAAGATGATCTATCCCACCGACGGTACCTCCGCCGTGCCGGACGGCATCGCGATCGTGAAGGACTGCAAGAACCTGGAACTGGCCCAGCTGTTTGTTGAATACGCCCTGAGCGCCGAGTGCCAGGAAGCGCAGAACAAGGACTTCGGCCGCCGCCCGATCCGCAGCGACGTTACGCCCGTCGGCCTGGAGCCCCTGACCAGCATCACACTGATGAACTACAACTTCGACTATGCCGGCGCCAATAAGGGCGACATCGTTGAAAAGTGGCAGGATGCAGTCGTCGGTGACTGATCC
>JAEEGL013642946.1_pt1 | contig 10413 bp, 6 predicted proteins | sample 9134231 | NCBI WGS metagenome assembly JAEEGL01 (sample SAMN16246548, study PRJNA631951) | gut metagenome | biome: gut microbiome; feature: rumen; material: fiber-attached | host: Bos | place: Iran: Karaj | collected 2018-10
CGACCGGAAGGGACTGTGAGAGTCCAAACTCTACAAGATCATAAAAAGAGACGTGCGAAGGAACTATGCCCCGCGGACGTCTCTTTTTTCTGCCCGGCGGAGCCGGAAACGCGTGAATCCGTTTGACTTCCCGGCGGCGGGATGCTACAATGAATCAGAACGCCGGAAAAGGAGAGATTGAGGATGAAAAAACAGACCTTTGCCCTGTACTTCGGCAACCGCGGCTTTATGCCGGCCGAACTGATCAAGGACGCCCGGACCGATATGGTCAAGGCGGTCACCGACGCGGGGTACGATTACCTGATGATGGATGAAAATTCCACCCGCTACGGCGCGGTGGAGACCCGGGAGGAGGGACGGATCTACGCCTCCTGGCTCAAATCCCACGAAGGGGAATTCGACGGCGTGATCCTCTGCATGCCGATCTTCGTGGATGAAAACGGCGCGGCCGCCGCGCTGCAGGACGCGAACGTCCCCATTCTGATGCAGGCCTATCCCGATGAGATCGGCAAAATGGATTTCAAATACAGGCGCGACGCCTTCTGCGGAAAATTCTCGGTCACCGACGTGTTTTCCCAGTATAAGATCCCCTTCACGGTGATGAAGCCCCACGTGGTCCATCCGCTGACCCCCGCCTTCCGGCGGAACCTCGACGATTTCGCGGCCGTGTGCCGGGTGGTCAGAGGGATGCGGCGGATGAACCTCGGCTGCATCGGCGCGCGCACCACCGCCTTTAAGACGGTCCGCTTCGACGAGATCACCCTGCAGCGCCACGGGATCAACGTGGAATCCTTTGACCTTTCGGAGCTTTTCGCCTTTGTGGAAAGAAAAGCCGACGACGATCCGGCGGTCCTCCGGAAGATCGCCGATCTGGAGGCCTACACCGATTTTTCCGGCGTGCCGCACGACAAGAAGCTGACGCTTGCGAAGATCGCCGTGGTCATCGACGGATACATCGAGGAATACAAGCTGGACGCCCTGGCGCTTCGCTGCTGGAACGAGATGGAGACCTATCTCCGGGTCTGCCCCTGCGTTCTGCTTTCGGAGCTGAACGACCGGGGGATCGTCGCCTCCTGCGAAATCGACATGTGCTCGGCGGTCACCATGCGCGCCATGGCGCTGGCCACCGAGGGGAGCGCGGCCTGCCTCGACTGGAACAACAACTACGGCGACGATCCCGACAAGGTGATCCTGTTCCACTGCGGCTCTACGGCGCAGTCTCTGATGGCGGGGAAGGGAAGGGTCACCTCCCATAAAATGTTTGACAAGACCGATCCGGGCAGCGGCTGGGGCACCAACGAGGGACGCATCGCGGCCTTCCCGATGACCTTCTCCAACTGCAAGACCGAGGACGGCAGGATCACGATCTATTTCAGCGAAGGCGAATTCACCGGCGAACCCATCGAGGACGGGTATTTCGGCTGCGCGGGCGTGGCGAAGATCGCGGGTCTGCAGGATAAGCTGATCCGCCTGGCCCGCGGCGGCTTCAAGCATCACACCACCGTCGCCCGCGGACACGTGAAGAACGTCCTGGAAGAGGCCTTCGGCACCTATCTCGGCTACGACGTGACGTCGATCGAGGGCTGAGACCATGAGGATCGGCGGACTGGACGTAGGGACCACCGGGGTAAAGCTCGCCGTTTACGACGAGACCGGAAGACCCAAAGGCGTCTTTTATCGGGAATACGCCGCACGGGAAGATCTCGGACGGCATGAAATGGATTTCGGCGCCCTCAGGACCGAGGTCTTCTCGCTTCTGCGGGAGGCGCTGGCGGCGGGCGAGCTGGACGCCCTCGGCGTCACCAGCTTCGGCGAGACCTTCGCGCTTCTCGACCGGGACGATGAGATCCTGTTCCCCTCGCTTCTCTACACCGACCCGCGGGGAGAGGAAGAGACGAAAAGGATCGGAGAAAAGATCGGAAGAGAGCGCTATATGGCGATCACGGGCGTCGCGCCCCAGTCGATGTATTCCATCGGCAAGCTCCTTTACCGGAAGGAAGAGGATCCGGACCGCTTTGCAAGAGCCGAAAAGATCCTTCTCGGTCAGGATTACGTGGTCTATCTTCTCACCGGGGAGAGGAAGATCGGTTATACGCTCGCGGCCCGCACCGGCGCCTTCGACGTCGAAAAAAAGACGTGGAGCCGGGAGATCCTCGGGGCCGCCGGGATCGACGAAGCGCTCTTTTCGTCGCCGGTGGAGACCGGCAGCGTGGCGGGGGTCCTGCTCCCCGCCGTCCGGGAGGAGCTCGGCGCGAAAAAGAGCTTCCCCGTGATTTCCGCCGCCCACGATCAGGTGGCGGCCATGATCGGTTCCGGTGTCTTCGACGACGGGCGCGTGATGGACGGCACCGGAACGGTGGAATGCATCCCCCTGGTTTTGAAGGAAAAGCCTCTGGATCCGGCGTTTTATGAGAAGGGATACTCGGCCGTGCCCTATCTCGGGATCGGTTACGCCTGCTACGCCTTTTCCTTTACGGGAGGGGCGATGCTCAAATGGTTCCGCGACAACTTCGCCGAAAAGGAGCGGGAGGAGGCGGAGGAGCGGGGTGAAAGCGTTTACGCCCTTCTGGACCGAAAGGTCTCCCGGGAGCCGTCCGGCCTTCTGGTCCTGCCGCATTTCGCGGGCGCGGCGACGCCGTATATGGACATCGCGGCCCGCGCGGCGGTGGTGGGCATGACGCTGGAGACCACGAAAACCGACCTGTACCGCGCTTTGATGGAGGGGACATCCTATGAGATGCGGCTGAATTTCGACGCGCTCCGCCCCTACGTGCACGGCGTGCGGGAACTGCGCGCCACCGGCGGCGGCGCGAAAAGCGACCTGTGGCTTTCCATCAAGGCCGACGTGCTCGGCGTCCGGATCGCGGCTCTTGCCTGCGACGAGGTGGGCGCCGCCGGAACGGCGGCTCTGGCCGGGACGGCCCTCGGGATCTATTCCTCGCTTCGGGAGATCACCGCAGCGATGGCGCCGGTCAGAAAGCTCTTCCTTCCCGACGGGGAAAGAAAGAAAACCTACGACGCGCTCTATGCCCGGTACGCCGGTCTTTACAAGGCGGTCAAGGGGCTGGAGCAGGAACGATAATCGATAAGGAGAAAAGACATGCTCGCAACCATGAAGGACGTCCTTCTGGACGCCGAAAAGAGGCAGATTGCCGTCGGCGCGTTCAACGCCCCGAATCTTCAGACCCTGCACGCCATCCTGCGCGCCGCCGAATCGCTTGCGGAGCCGGTGATCCTGATGCACGCGGAGGTTCATGAGGAGATGGGACTCTGCACCATGGAGGAGATCGCGCCGATCCTTCTCCGCGCCGCCGAAAGGTCGGCGGTGCCGGTGTGCGTCCATCTGGACCACGGCACCGATCTCGATTATGTGAAGCGCGGGCTGGCGCTGGGCTTTACCTCGGTGATGTACGACGGGTCGGCCCTTTCGCCCGCGGAGAACACGAAAAACACCCGGATCGCCGTGGAAGCGGCGAAGAAGACCGGCGCTTCGGTGGAGGCGGAGATCGGTTCCATGGGCGCGCGGGAGGGCGGCGTGCAGGACGACGAGTCGATCTATACCGATCCGGAGCTCGCGAAGAAATTCGTGGAGGAAACCGGGATCGACGCCCTGGCCTGCGCCTTCGGAACAGTGCACGGCTTTTACCGGAGGGAGCCGAAGCTGGATATGGCCCGCCTTTCGAGGATCCGGGAGCTGACCGGCGGATTCCCGTTGGTGATGCACGGCGGCAGCGGCGTCAGCCACGCCGATTACCGGGAGGTCATCCGCCGCGGCGTCCGCAAGATCAATTATTACACCTATATGTCCCGCGCGGGTGCGGCGGCCATCTCCGGCAAGGAGTACAAGCAGTTCCAGGATGCGCTTTTCGACGCGGAAAACGCCATGATGGAGGACGTGAAGACGGCCATGTCGGTTTTCACCGGGAAATAAGGAGGAGAAGGCCGTGTCTCTTACGCTGGAAATCGACCCCCGCCGGGTAAAGGGCGTACGCGACCCTATGCTCTACGGCCATTTCCTGGAGCATTTTCACCGCCAGGTCTACGGCGGCGTCTTCGATCCCGGAAATCCTCTTTCGGACGAGGACGGCTTCCGCACCGACGTGATCGAGGCTATGAAGAAGATCCGGGTCCCTGTGATCCGGTGGCCGGGCGGATGCTTCGTTTCCACGTATCACTGGACCGACGGCGTCGGGAAAGAGCGGACTCCGGTTTTTGACAAGACCTGGCGGGTGGAGGATCCCAACACCTTCGGCACCGATGAATTCGTGAAGCTTTGCCGGAAGATCGGATGCGAGCCCTATATCTGCACCAACGCCGGCACCGGATCCATCGAAGAGATGAGCGATTGGGTGGAATACTGCAATCTGCCTTCCGAAGGCCGGTTTGCGCGGATGCGGATCGCGAACGGCGCGCTGGAGCCCTATCGAGTGAAATACTGGAGCGTCGGCAACGAGAATTACGGCCATTGGGAGCTCGGCGCGAAAAGCGCCGGCGAGTGGGCGAGGCTCGTGGGCGAGGCGGCGAAGCTCATGCTTCATGTGGATCCCGCGATCGAGCTCTCGGCCGCGGCGCTGGCCGATCTCGACTGGACCTACGGGCTTCTCAAAAACTGCGGACAGTATCTGAAATGGATCTCTCTGCACCAGTACTGGGACATGATGCCCGAAAAGCACGAGCCCGCGGATTACGAGGCGGCGATGGCCTATACCGACCGGATCGACCGGTCGGTGGAGATCGCCCGGGGGATGCTGACCTCCCTCGGTCTGGAAAACAAGATCTCCATCGCCTTCGACGAGTGGAATCTTCGAAGCTGGCACCATCCCCGCGTGCACTCCTTCCCCTACGGCACGGAAAAGGAATCGTATCTTTCTCCCCGGGACAAAAACGACGACAACCGCACCTATACCATGGCTGACGCGGTGTTTTCCGCCTGCTTCCTGAACGCCATGAACCGGAACTGCGATCTGGTGCGGATGGCGAATTTCTCGCCGCTCGTGAATACCCGCGGCGCGATCATGACTTACCGGGACGGGATCGTGCTGCGCAGCACCTATCACGTGTTCGATCTCTTCGCGAATAAGCTGGGCGATAAGGTGGTGGACCTTTTCCACCCGGAACCGGCCCCCACGTGGCGCGTGAAGGGAAAGGATGGCGGAGAAAAGAAGGTCGGGACCCTCGACCTTCTGGCCACGGCCTGGAGCGACCGGAAGGGGATCGCCCTATCTGCGGTGAACAAGCATGCGCAGGAGGCGGCGGAGATCGTCCTCGCGCTTCCGGAGGAAGGCCGGCGCGCGACCCTTTACACGCTGAACGGTCCCGACAAGGATTCCTGCAACGATATCGGAAGGAACGAGGTGGGGATCACCGAAACCGATCTCGGCCTTTACCGGAAGGGTATGAAGATCACCCTTCCGCCTCACAGCGTCAACGTCCTGCAGATCGTCTGATCAGTGAAAGCTTCGGGAAGGCCGGGCGGATCGCCCGGCCTTCCCGTGTTGTGTTTCATGCCGGAAACGCAGGCGGACGTCAGGCGCCGCCTTCTCAAGGAGCCTTCCCCTCGGAGAGGCGCAGCACCCCAATGCCTTCCCCTCGAGGGGCGCGGGTCTCCGGTGGAGACCTTTGAGCGCAAGCTCAAAAGCGCCGACCGAGCCGACAGGCGAGACAGGTGGGTCCGAAGGACCCGGATGAGGTGGGAACGAGCGCTTTCTACGATTTCAGCGAACCCTTGCCTGCGGTTTCAGCAGGCGTCGGATCCTGTGTCCCCAAATCCGCAGCAGACAGACAAAACCGGCGCGGCCGCTATGGTCGTGCCGGTTTTGCGTTCTGCTGAACGGAAGCGGTCCTCTCGGGCGCCTTCCTTGCGGAGGAAGGGCGTCCTTTGTTTTTTGACGGGAGGATCTCCCGCCGCTCACCCGATCTTTTTGTAAACCGGGATATTCCCGGTGGTGACGGTGAATCTTCCGGCGGGAACGCTCTCGCCGGTGAAGAAATCGACCCATTTTCCCGCGGGGAGATAAACCTCGCGCGTGTCGCTCTCGGTCCCGATGATCGGCGCCACCAGAAGATCGTCCGTGAAATAGTATTCGTCGTCGATCGCGTAGGTCTCGGGATCGTCGGTGTGTTCCATCACCAGCGCCCGGATCGGCGGTACGCCGGTCGCGCGGTAACGGTCGAAGGCCGATTTGATCTTCGGGATCAGCTTTTCGCGGAGCGTCAGGATCTCCCGGACCTCTTCCACGCAGTCGAAGTCCACCCAGGGGATCTTCGGGCAGCTCCAGGCGTTGATCAGACACTGCGGGGAAAACACCACGGTCTGCAGTCTCCGGATAAGCTCCTTTTTGCTCCCGACGCCGCGCATCTCCGGCGCCCAGAGAAGCCCGGAAAAGCCGGAATTCACCAGCGCCCGCACGAATCCCCTGTGATCGTAAAGATCGGAATACAGGACGAAGGGGTAAGGGGCTGCCAGGGCGCCCATGCTCCGGATCTCCGACAGGGTGGGCTGATAATCCAGCGCCTCGTGCATGGCTTTCGCGTAAAGGACGCCGAAAAGGTTGTGATACTGCTCGCCGTCAAGGCCGGAGGGGAAGGAGGCGTGGTTCGGGAAGGACCATCCGCCGGTGTTGTCGCTGCCGTCGCATTCGTCGGCCTTGAAGCCGTCGACGCCGATCCTCGTCAGGTTCTTCTGGAAATCGGCGAAGATGCGCCGCGCTTCCGGCAGGGCGAAGTCGGGCACGAGGCCGCGGAAGGTGGTATAATCGCCGGAGAGCGGCTTCAGCTCGTCGTAGATCGGGCAGGTGGGGTAGACGTAGGCGTGCTCCCAGAGATTCACGTGGAAATTCATTTCCTTCAGCCGCGCGACGAATCCCGCGGGATCGGGGAATTTCTCGGGATCCCACACGTAGGTGCAGGCGTAGGCGTGGGTCTGCCATCCCGGCTCCACGCCGATGATGTCGCAGGGGATCTCGTTTTCCCGCATGTATCCCGCCACTTCCAGGATCTGTTCCGCGGAGTACCGGCCGTTGCACCGGTAGAGCACGCCGAGCGCCCAGGAGGGCACCTCCGGACCGCCGCCGGAGGCCATGTTGTACTGGGCGACGATGTCGCGGATGCTTTCGCCCTCGATCACGTAGAGGTCGACGCCCTCTGTGTGCGGGATGAAGATCGAGACGTAGGTGTTTTCCGCGGCCATACGGGCGGCGTAAAGATCGTCGGTGGAAAGCTTCACGGTGTAATTCTCGTCCGGCGCGAAGCTGTCTCCGGGCTTCTGGGCGCCGAAATAGATCTCCGCGTACCGTGCGGTGTCCAGGAAAACGCCGTACCCCTTGTTCGTGACGAAGAAGGGCACCGGAGCGTGGCTCTCGCCGTTCGGAGTCCTGGGATCGGCGTTCGTGCGCAGGGTCAGCTTGTGCCCCGCGTGGTCGAATTCCCAGATCTGCAGACCGCACCCGTAAAAATGCGTGTCCGGCTCCGCGGGGTACTCGAGAAGCACGCCGCCGCGGATCTTTTTGAAGACGATCTTTGTTTCATCGAAGGAGACCGGCGTCTCTTCAAAGGAAAACTTATCCGAAAAACGTGTGGGGACCAGGGGCTCCGGGGTGCCGAAGGTGATCTTTTTCATAAAACGAACTCCTTTTCCGCTGAATCGGTCAAAAGCGCACGAGCGGTGAGGGAACCGGCTGCGGCCGGTTCCCTCACCGCTCTTTTTCAAATCTCTTTGCCGAGGATCTTCGCGCCTTTTACGAGGCGCCTGGAAGATACGTATTCGTTTTTGCCGGGGCAGAGGGGATAGAAGCCGAGCACGGCGAAGATGAACCACGCGGAAGTAGTGCCGTTGTCCTCATCGCCCGGATATCCGCCATCGTCGGGGCCAAAGCCCTCACGCGCGAGCTTTTCCACCCAGAAATCGGTCTTTTCCTGCGCGCCGAGCGCCGCGAACAGCCAGGGCAGATGGAAGGAGGGCTGATTGGAAATGGCGCACTGGCCGAAGTCGGCCGCCGCCATCTCGGTCATCTCGTGGATCTCGTTCCGGTAACCGAAGACGCGGTAACGGGGAGGAGTCGCGAAAAGCTCGTCCAGCTTCCGGATCAGCCTGTCCTTCCCGCCGTGAAGAGCGGCGAGCCCTTCCACGTCGTGCGGCACGGCGAAGGAATTCTGCCAGGCGGAGCCTTCGGTATATTCGCCGCCCCAGGAGACGGGATCGAAGAAATCGGCCATCTTGCCTTTCCGGTCGCGCCCGCGCATGAAGCCCGAGGCGGGATCGAAGATGTTTTTGTAGTTTTTTGCGCGGCGCAGGTATTCCGGGACCAGCTCGTCTTTGCCGAGCACGCGCGCGACCTGGGCGATGCACCAGTCGCCGTAGGCGGCGTCCTGGGTCAGGTTGACCGATTCCCGCTCCTCGTCCCGGGGCACGTAACCGAGCTCCTTGTACGCAAGGACGCCGTTCCGGCCGTAGCGCGGATCCCCGGCGGCGCAGTTCGCGTGATGCAGCATGCCGGCAAGCGCCCGTTCCCAGAGGGCGGGGGTGCCGATCCCCTTGACCGCGGCATCGGCGATCACCGCGTCGATCAGGGTGCTGGGCATGCATCCCACCTCGCCCAGCGACGGCCAGCGCGGAAGCCACCCGCATTCCTCGTAATCGTTGACGAAGCCCTCGAGCATTTCGGCGTATTCGTTCCGGGCGATCAGGGCGAAAAGCGGATAGACCGTGCGGTAAGTATCCCAGAAGCCGTTGTCGGTATACCGGACCCCCGGCCCGGTTTTGCCGGTGGCCGGTATGTAATGGACCGGATTCCCGGCCGCGTCCCGCTCGTAGGCCTTGTGGGGGAACAGGAAGACGCGGTAGAGGCAGGAATAGAAGGTGCGCATCTGCCGCTCGTCCTCCGGCTCGATCTCGATCCTGTGAAGTCTTTCCTCCCAGATCTCTTCGGCGGCAGCTCTCGCCTCGTCGAAGGTCAGGGAACCGGTCTCCCTCTCCAGAGTCCGTAGCGCCGTTTCCTCGTCGATATAGGAGATTGCAAGGCGGAATTCCACGCGCTTTTCGGCGAGGGCAAGATGGAAGATCCCGTCTTTTCCCTCGTTTGCCGCCCGGGTGCGCGCGTGATCCACGCTCCCGCGCGGGAATCGGAGGACGAAATGCATCCGGAAATCCACGGCGATGTCCTGGGAATGACCGTCGGTCGTGCCGAAGAGCGTGTCGCTTTCCTCATCGAACCGGTAGGTATACTTCCCCAGCGTGGGGAAGAAGGAGAGAAAAGACGGCCGGTCGTCGTGGAAGGTCAGACGCAGAAGACCGCCCCGCTCGACGGGAGTTACTTCAAAGTCGGAATCGGAGCGCAGGAAGGTGACCTTCAGATAATCGGGGCGCAGGATCGAATTCTGCGTCCGGCAGCCGGACCACGCATCCTTCGAATCGTCGGCGATCACGTCGTTCTGCGGGGTCATCAGGAAGGTGCCGTAGTCGGCGATCCAGGGACTCGGCTGATGGGTCAGGCGCACGCCCTCCAGGTAGGGATGATCGGGGTGATAAAACCAGGAATCGTTCCCCTCGGTCTGCGGCGCAAAGGCGGCCATGGCGAAGGGGAGCTGGGTCAGAGGAAGGGTGTTGCCTTTGGAAAAGCGCTTGACCGACCGGGTGCCCATCTTGATGTTGACGAAGGGAAGGTATTTCATAGACGCCTCCTTGCGGATGCGGCTTCAGTCGCCGCTATTTCGCCGTTTTGACGGTATATTCGCTGACGCCGGGGACGGTCTCGCCGTCGATCTGGAGCGCGGTGGGGCGGTCAAAGGAAACGGTGATCTCCCTGCCCTCCGTCACGCTGACGAATTTTTCATGCTTTACGTGTTCGCCCTTGAAAAGCGAGGGAAAGATCATCAGGGTTTTGAGCTTTCCGCTTCCGTGCATCACCATCACGGAGACCTTCGGGTCGTCCGACAAGCGCATCTGACGGGGAGTCGGCATCATGCCGCCGCCGTAAAACCGCCCGTTCATCGTAGGGGCGAGCCAGGCCTTTTCGAAGACCTGCGTCTTCCCGTCCGCCGTGACGGTCGCACGGGTCGGCTTGTAGTGGAAGAGCAGACCCTTGATGGCGATGGAGGCGTAATTGACCGGCTTGTCGCTGGTTTCGCGCAGTTTGTCGCCCACCTCGCAGCAGTATCCGTCGATGCCGTAGCCGACGCCGTTGAGGAACCGCCTGGTCTTCCCGAGGCAGGTGACGGTGGGCAAATTTTTGAGATAGCGGCTGATCTCCTGAGGTCCGGAGCCTTCGGGAAGCTCCAGATCGTGCCAGAAGTCGTTGCCGCTTCCGGTGGGATAGTAGCAGATCTTTTCGGGAAGAACGAGACCCTCGGTATCGTTCACAAAGCGGTTCAGGGTGCCGTCGCCGCCTGTGAGGATCAGCTCGTCTTCGGGAGTGA
>JAEEGL013669811.1_pt1 | contig 10413 bp, 4 predicted proteins | sample 9134231 | NCBI WGS metagenome assembly JAEEGL01 (sample SAMN16246548, study PRJNA631951) | gut metagenome | biome: gut microbiome; feature: rumen; material: fiber-attached | host: Bos | place: Iran: Karaj | collected 2018-10
CCTGCTCAATGGTTCGCAAGAGTCTGTTCGCTGGACGCAGACACTCGGCGAAGACCTTATGCCAATCCCCTTCCCCACCCAGAAACAAGTCTATGCCGAGGGTGAGGTGCGATGCGACGGCAAAATCCTCGGCACGGCAAATTTCACGAATAATGTCAAGCCCCTGCCTTCTCATCATTACGAGAACGGAGTCTGCACTGTATGCGGAAAGACGGATCCGGACTTCACGGTGGAACTGGTTGACGGATTCTATCAGATTGGGAATGCAGCCCAGCTTATCTGGTTTACGAACAAGGTGAATGAAGGTGAAAACACCATCAATGCCCAGCTTACGGCTGACATCGACCTCTCGGGAGTGGACTTCCCAATGATTGGCAACGACTCGTACATGTACGGCGGCATCTTCGACGGTCAGTACCATACCGTCAAATACAGCCTGACCGCCACGGGGCCCACTACGGGCTTCTTCTACATCGTAGCCGGAGGCACCGTGAAGAACCTGCGGGTGGAGGGCACCCTCACGACGGGCTTCAATATAGCCGGTGGCATCTCTGGAAAGATTTTCGGTGGTACGGTGCAGAACTGCATCAGTTCGGTGAACATCGTCTCGTCCTTTGCCGGGGATGCAGCATACGCAGGCATCGCCTCTGTCACAGATGACTACCAAGGCAAACACTGTTATATCACTAACTGTCTGTTTGACGGCACGATTGCCGAAAGTGGCGCATTTGCATGTGGCGGCCTGGTGGGATGGTGCTCCAATGTCACATATATCACGAACTGCCTGCAAGTGGGTGACATACGGTGTTCTCTGAATAATGGCTCAATAATCGCCCGCAACGGCGGCAATGCTGTTTGCTCGAATGTCTATTATCTCAGGGCTCAAGGTGGTGTTAACGATAACACTGTTCAAATCACAGAAGAGCAGCTGGCAAGCGGAGAGGTATGTTACTTCCTCAACGGAGACCAGCAGGAAATCAATTGGTATCAGAACCTCAGTGAGGATGCCTGCCCCCTGCCCTTCTCCACTCATAGTGTGGTGATAAAGAATGAGGATGGCACATACGGAAACGCTTCGGGAATAGAGGAAGTGCAAGACGCTGGGTACAGGATGCAAGGCGATGACACCATCTATGACCTGAGCGGAAGACGAGTTGCCAAAGGCGGATTGTCTAGAGGCATCTACATCATCCAGGGCAGAAAGGTGCTGGTGAAGTAAAAGAATAATGGGGCGTCCCCCTTTCTTACTTCTTTGCGAGGAAGAAGGGGGGCGCTCTTTCGAAAGGACACAGACAAATGGGAAGACGTCTCATCACGACATTGCTGCCGTTGCTGCTGGGAATCCACATGGACGCCATCGGACAAACTACTGGTGTGTATCAGATTGGCACGACAAAGGAACTGGCCGAGTTTGCCACACTGGTGAACGGAGGCCACAGCGAGATAGATGCCTGCCTGACAGCCGACATCGATGCCAGCAACGAGGAACTGCCAGTGATAGGCACCAGAGCGACAGGCTATTCCGGAACCTTCGACGGCCAGAACCATACAGTGACCATCCGACGCTTGGCTGCAACGGCCTATTCGGGCCTGTTCGGCCACGTAAAAGGCGGAACGATAATGAACCTACGCCTCGCGGGCACAGTACAGACAGCGGAGCGCACCGTGGGCGGCATCTGCGGATGGGCTGTGGACGCCACATTCCTTAGGTGTATATCCTCGGTTAGCATTCTCACAGCCTTTCAGGGCGATGCGGCTCAGGCGGGCATTTGTTCCTGTACTGGCGGATATTGCGTCATCAGGGACTGTCTCTTCGACGGAGAGATACGGGGAAGCGAAACGACATGCTGCGGCGGACTGGTGGGCTGGTGTGCTGATTTGACGGTCATCGACAATTGCCTCTCCATCGGACGCTTGGCATTGAGCCCGACCGATGACGACTCGTTCATGCTGGGCCGCAACCCCAAATGTGTGAGGGCAACAAACAATTACGTCAGGCCGTCGGCAGGTTGCGACAGCCACCTGAGCAGAATGCAGGTCGACGATCGGCTGCTGGCCAACGGAAACGTGGGCTTCATGCTGAATCAGGGACGCACCGACGGCACTTGGACGCAGGACATCGGCAGCGATCCCTACCCCATTCCGTTCCCGACCGGGCACCGGATAAGCGCCCGCCCGGAGTACATTGCCCCTCCCGAGGAGGTCTGGCATGCCGACACGACGAACATCCGCTTCCCTGACTGGGCGCGCGACATGATCATCTACGAGATTGCCACAAAGAGTTTCAACTCGCCCCGGCAGCCCGAACAGGGCACATTCCGCAGCATTGCAAAGCGAATGCCTTACCTGAAGCGATTGGGCATCAACACCATTTGGCTGACAGGCCACAGCTGGAGTGATGCCCACCACTTCTACAACATCTGGACGCAGTATGCCTGCGTACGACCCGACAGTCTGGACCCCAGCCTCGGGACACGAAGGGAGTTTCGCGACATGATCAAATGTGCCCACAGGAATGGTATCCGCGTACTGCTGGACGTAATCACTCACGGCGTGATGGGCTATAGTCCGCTTGTCGAGGAACACCCCGACTGGTTTCGTGGCGGAAGCTGGGGCATGACGGACTATGACTGGCACGGCGGGCATCGGGCACTGGACGAATGGTGGGTGAAGACGTGGACAGACTATGCCGTCGAGGACGGTGTGGACGGCTTTCGTCTGGATGTCGACATGTTTCGCCCCGACCTATGGAAACAGATCCGACGCAACGCCCTGAACGCCGGCCACGAGATTGTGGTCATTCAGGAAGGCCACGACCGCTACGTGGAAGGGGCGGCAGACAGCTATCAGACGTTCAACCGGCTGACTGTGCCCGGAGACCGTAGCGCGAAAGGGATTTGCGGGAACAACTTCGTGTGGGACATCGGTACGTATTATTCCCACGACTTTCCCCGCGAGACGGCAAGGCGCACCCCAGAGAAAATGGGCGCATTCCTGGCATCTATGGAGGTATCTTGTCACGACAACGGCTGGGACGGATTCCCCGCAGATCAGAATCCCTATGTGACGAACGGCAGCCGCGCATTCATGGGCTACTCGGTGCTGCTGGCACCCGCCATCCCCATCATGTTCATGGGCGAGGAATGGAATCCTGACTACATCCCCATCCCCCATCTGGCCGGATCGCTCTACGGCAAGGAGCGTCGAGACAAAGGGCGCTGGCTCTACGGTTCATGGCTGCAGTGGGAACAACTGAAGAAGAGCGAGAAGCGACAAATGTTGGAGGATACGCGCCGAATGCTGGAGATACGGAGGGAGTATCGCGACCTGATTTATGCTACGTCCACACCGCACGAAGCTCCCATCTTCCCCCTGGAATTCACGGCAGGCACGGAGAAACGAATGCCCGTACCATATATTGTCTGCGGCAAAGGACGAGCACTACTGGTGGCAGCGAATCCGTACGACCACGATGTGGAGATGCAGATAAGCATCCCGCAAGGAATCGTTTCGCCCGACGGAGAGGACGTCATCCTTAGGGATGTCTGGCGCAAGAAAGGAGGGGAACAGAGGCTGACGGAAGAGAGCACCTTCCGTGTTACCATCCCGAGGGACTACATTTCAGGCGGAGGACTGTCCGTCTGGGATATTAAGATGGGTTCTAAAAAATAGCACAAAGTTCAAGGTGGTGATGGTATCTATGACCTGAGCGGAAGGAAGGTTTCCAGGGATAAACTGTCCAAAGGAATCTATATCATTAACGGAAAGAAGATCCTGATAAAGTAACAGACAATCAAGAAACACCCCTTCTCTGCCTTTATATAATATGTATTATGAGGGGAAGGGGTGTTTAATTAAACTTTTATGTCCGTTTTTAATCAAAAAAAGAAAACTATGGAAAGATTGAACATACAATCGGGCTTTTTCATCATGGCTCTGTTGTGCCTGTGTATGGGCTGCCATGCTCCTCAGGCAATAGAAGATGCGGCGGGAAGCGTCCGTGTGATGAACGGAGAAGGGGACATACTGTCTCCTGGAAAAGTCAAGAAGAGCGGGGACGAATATGTGCAACGCTACGAGACTGATGGCGGCGAACTTTGGCTGAAGTTCAGGAAAGGAACAGGTGATGCAGTCTGTATGACCTCTGAGTTTGTGGTAGACCGCAATCTAGATTCTTTGGAACTCTGTTTCAAGTTCTTCGACCTGGAGCCCGACAGCATCCACTACCGTTACTGCCTGCCCCATTCGCTGCCCTGGCTCAAGCCAGAAACGGAGGGGAATGCACCACGCCAATGGGTGACCAATTTGGAAACCTACAACAACACCTTTTCGCTCATTACAGGCAGCAGAACCTATTCCGTTTCAATCCTGCCGCCTGAAAGTCGGATGGACTGGAAATCACAGAGCGAAGACCCTAACGACTACGCCGTGGTGTTCGACTCTTCGTCCGTCTGCATAAAGAGTCTGCACAGCAAGCCCTTAACTGCTGGGGAAAAAGTGTGCAGGAGATTCCTCGTCTCGCAGTCGGACAATATCCCCGACGGGATGACCACGGGATTCCACATCGGGGAATACATCAATGAAGTGGGCTACAAGCCCGTTGACAACCTGACGGACATATACCGTAAGAGCATGCACTATGTGCTGAAGAACGAGTATGCCTACGGCGAGACGGTTGATGGCAGAAAAAACTTCTACGGCTCAATTATCTCACCGACAGGAGAGCCTGGCCCAAGGCCACCTCGGGGGAACGGCTATACGGAGTATGCAATGTATGGCAACTCTTTCTCCGTGGCCGCACTAAATCAATATCTGCAGATGCATCCCTCTTCCCCCCAGGCCATTGAACGCTTGGGTGGAGTGGATGAGTTCCTGTTGCACACTGGCGTGCTGACTCCCGAAGGTGCATACTGGAGCATGTTAGACCTGATGGAAACGGACAACAAAGGATTCTGCGACCAGGCTTTCAGAAAGTGGCTCGAAACGCATGCCACCGCATGGATTACCTACTATATGCTGAACGCCTATGAGATGACTGGCGAGACGCGCTACCGGGAAGTCCTGAAGAAAACGCTTCTATGGTTGGCCCAGCAGCAGAAAGAGGACGGTTCCTTCCCCAAATATTTCGAAAATGGTCAGCCCTCTGCTGATAACATGGGCGATATAGGGTGGGCCATCCTGGCCTTTTTGAAGGCGGACGAAATCGGATTCCGTGTGGAAGATATTGACTTAAGGGATCGGGCACTTCGCTCAATAGCCTGGGCCGAGGAGAATCTCTTGCCTAAAAAGTGGTACTACGGCAGTTTCGAGGATGTCGGGGGGATCAATGATTCTTACTGCCCTTCGGTGACGGCTCTTGCCTTCCTGACAGCGGCCCGGCAGACAGGAGAGAAGAAATACCTGACGGAGGCCAAACATATCCTGTCTGTCTCGCTCGCATACGTGACTACAGATTTCAGCAAGAACTGGGGTGTATTCCATCCTGCTTTTGCTCAATTAGAAAGTGTGGTATGCTACTTCCCTGCGTCCTACACCCTGCCGATGATGTGCCTGGCCTGCGCCGAAGCTGCGGCACAGACTGATGATGTCAGTGAGAGAGATTACTGGACAGGGGTGAGCAAGACACTCTCTTTCATTTCCGATTTCATGCCTATTCCCAATAAAACGTGCGACTACGGTATGGAATGGCAGTGTCATCCCTTCCTGGTGTTCAGTGAGTGGGGCAATATGCAGCTGTCATGGGTAATCATAGAGACCTTGAAGAACCGGATTGCCATGCAGTATCCTGACTATAAGCTTGATGCAAAACTTTCCTTCAAAAAAGGCGACCACACCTACACTCTCTTCATGCCTGAATGGGACGAAACGGGCAGTCTTATTGAGCCTGTTGAAGGGGCTGAGCCAGTTTTCTTCAGAGATGAAACTGGCGAGATCTATGTCCTGTTGTTGGGAAATGCAAAAGGAAATGAAATTACTCCGAGAAACAAAAAATATCAGACAATCAACAGACTATAAAAACAAATAGGAAGAAACTGGCATGGGAAAATCCCTTGCCGAATTCTCTTTATTTTTATGAGGCCCTGCATCAGAATACTTACGGGAATTCTATTATTTTTCCCATTCACCATGGTCGCAAAACCGATTTTTAACAAGCCACACGGTTTGTACACCCTTTCTTTTGCCCTGACCATTAAAGGGGAAAATGAGGGGTCAGAGATTCGGTACACCACAGACGGCAGCGAACCCACGGCTTCAAGCCTTCTCTATAAGGGTTCCTTTATCATATCAAAGACTCATGTAATCCGGGCAGCAGAGTTCATAAACGGGGAAAGGATTTCAGACGTAGCCTCGACGACATACATCTTTCCCGCTATGGTGGCACGGCAGACCAACAGGCCAGAGGGCTATCCTGCAGAGTGGGGAAGATATTGCAGCATCACGGGCACGGCCCCGGCCGACTACGAAATGGATCCAGAACTGACCTCCGACCGTGCCTTCACCGAAAAAATAGTAAGGGGACTATATAGCCTGCCCGTCCTCTCCATTTCAACCCATCGCGATAACCTTTTCAGCCCAGTGAACGACGAGACTACGGGCGGAATATACATCTACACTGGTTGCCCCGTGGGTGACGGCACTGGACGAGGGTGGGAACGACCGGCTTCGGTGGAGTTGTTCGGCGGCGAACGGGAATACGACCTGACGGTGGACTGCGCCCTGAAGCTACACGGAGGCCACAGCCGACTGCCCGAAAAGAATCCCAAGCACTCGTTCAGGCTGACCTTCAAGGGCGACTATGGCCCCACCAAGCTGCATAGCCCAATCTACGGGATCGACGGCGTAGAGACATTCAATTCGCTGGTGGTGAGAACGTTCTTCGGCGATTCATGGACGATTGCGGAATACTACAACCGTCAGGGGCAGTACATCAGAGATATGTGGATGCGGATGATGCAGAAGCGGATGGGGCACCCCTGCAGCGATGGCTTCTATGTCCACACATACATCAACGGACTCTACTGGGGCATCTACTGCCTCTCGGAACGAATCGACGACAGCTACTGCAATACGCATTTCGGAGGCAAGAAGTCGAACTACGACGTAGTCAAACAGGAGGGGCCGCTGATCGCCTCCGAAGGCAACCTGACGAAATGGAATGAACTGATACGTCTCTCTTCCAGTGCGGCACAGACAAGCGTATATCACCGGATTGTCGGCGTCGGGGACAACGAACCGCTCCTGGACGTAGATAACTTCATCGACTACATGCTGCTGAACCTCTATGCGGGGAACGTGGACTGGGACTATCACAACTGGTTCGCAATACGCAACAGAGAACGGGCCGATGCAGGTTTCAGGTTCATCTGCTGGGACAGCGAGACCATCTTCTACGACGAGAGGCAGAACCTGCTCGACCTGCAGAACGCCGGATGTCCCACAGCGCTCTTTCACGCCATGATGCACAACGAAACGTTCAAGCACCGCTTCATCGACCTTGCCTGGCAGCGTCTTTCGGGCGACGGACTCCTGACTGAACGTTCTGTCGTGGCATTGTGGGATAGCCTCTATGCCGTCATCTCAGATGCCCTCTATGCCGAGTCGGCACGCTGGGGCGACTATCGGCGCGACGTGCATCCCTATTTCCAGCGGGGCGAATTGTTCACGGTGGACAACCACTACATGAAAGAAAGAGAACGCCTGCTTAAATCCTACTTTCCCACACGCACCGCCGAACTGATTCTGCAATTGAAAGAAAAAGACTGGTTTGCAAAAATCGAGCCGCCCGTCTTCATGGTAAACGGAGAGGAGGTCATAGGGGATACATTATATTCAAATGAAATCCTGATGCTCCAGGGAGGGAACAAAATATTCTATACGACAGACGGAAGCGATCCTGTTTCATGGGCGACGACCTCAATGGGAAAACCTGGCTCAACGGCAACGGAATATCATAAAGGAAATAATCTTCTGGCTGATATAGACAAAGAAGGATGGGTCACGTTCCGGACAATATGCCAGAGCTTCCAAGGATGGAGTCCCACAATTGAACGCTCTTTTTATATAACGAAAACGACTGACATAAATATCGCCCATAGTGAAGAGTTCTTCGACGAGCGAAGCGGCAAAGCCGAGCGCATAATCCATCGTGGAGTTTTTGATATGAGTGGTAGAAAAGTCTCCTTCTCTCCAGCGTTACCCAAGGGTATCTATATCATCAATGGGAAAAAGGTTGCGAGATAGTGATTATATAAAAAAAAAAGATTCTGAAGAATAGAAAGAGAACAAGAGTTTTCCTCACATTGTTGCTGTCGGGCCTTGGGGCTATGGCACAAAACCCCTATCTGCCCCTTTGGGAGCATATCCCCGACGGAGAACCATACGTCTTTGAAGACCCTGATAAGCCGGGGAAGTACCGTGTCTATGTCTATGGCTCGCATGACGAGCTGGTGAATGCCTATTGTGGATTGGACCAGGTGGTATGGTCGGCTCCTGTGAATGACTTGACACATTGGCGTTTTGACGGAGTCATCTTTGAGTCGGATAGGGATGCCAATGGAAAATCGTTTTCGAAGAACGACCTGCTATACGCTCCTGATGTCTGCGAGGTACGCGACCCTCAGACGGGCAAAAAGACCTATTACCTCTATCCTAATACGCAGGCGCACGGGCGTGAATGTATGGTGGCGGTCAGCGACCGACCCGATGGACCATTCCGCGTCTGCAACTGGAGCGCGACGAATCCCATGCAATGTGAGGGTCCCATTGGCTTCGACCCTGCCGTGCTGGCAGATGATGACGGACGCATCTATGCCTATTGGGGTTTTCAACACTCTTACGCTGCTGAGCTCGACCCCAAGACGATGGCAACGGTAAAGCCCGGCACGCAAATTGTGGATGGGATGGTGACTCATCTGCATGAACCCGGAGCTTTCCGATTCTTCGAGGCTTCATCCATACGTAAGATAGAGGACAAGTACGTCTTCATCTACAGCCGTTGGAGCGAAGATGGCGAGTTCGGACTGTCTGGCACGCCCGGCACCCTAGCCTATGCCTATAGTGACGCGCCCTTAGGACCTTGGACCTATGGCGGAACGATCATTGATATGCGTGGCTATGCAAACGATTCTAAAGGAAAACGCATCCCCGCTACTGTGCCATCGAGCAATACGCACGGCAGTCTCTGCGAGATAAACGGGCAGTGGTATATCTTCTACCACCGCCATTCAGGCCAGGATGAGTTTGCCCGTCAGGCTATGGTGGCACCCGTCACGGTCAAGGTGGAAAAGGGAAAAGGCGGCAAGGTGAGTATCTCACAGGGCGAAGTCACTTCGGAGGGTTTCCAGATTGACGGACTCAACCCACTGAAACGATACTCGGCAGGAATCACTTGCTACTACACAGGTTCCAAAGGGACTACTCAGGAGTATCCGCGCTGGACCTTCAGCGGTCCTTACATCCAGCCCGCCTATGCAGAATACGACGGAAAGACTGACCCCTATGATCTGCACATCAATCATAATGCAGTGGTAAATATTACAGACGGCTCGGTGGTGGGTTACAAGTACTTCAACTTCAATGTCCTGCATGGTAAGGGCAATATGTCTCTGCTCCTACAGGTGATGCCAAAGGGATTGGATGGAACAATTGAGATTCTGGCTGATAATCCTTGGGAAAGTCAGGGCGGACAGTTGCTGGGTCATGCACAGCTCTCAGTCAACATTCCTCAAAAGATGACCGACTTGCGCATTGCCATTCCCCAGGCTGCGAAACTGAAAGGCAAACACGCCCTTTTCTTCCGCTTCCATGTCGATAGCCCTGCCACCTCGCTATGCGATCTCCATTTCCTCCAATTCGTTAAGGGTGGGCTTTGATCCGACCTCACCCTTAACCCTTTATCGTTTGGCCTAGAATTAAATGGTCAAGGGCGAACATTGAAGCTGCGCTTCGAGCCAGCTCATGCAGCCTTCAAAGGTCAAAGGTACGGATAAGTAAGTAAAAAGCCAAATATTTTGAGCTTTTCTTTTGCAATTCTCTCGCTTATTTGTAACTTTGACAAAGATTTGTCGAACTTACTTTCACTCAGTATGAAAAAGACCCTCCTAACCATCGCGACGGCACTGGTGTGGGTGTCGTGTGCAAAAGAATTAAAAGTAGAGCCATCGCCCAGCGATTTGCAGTTCACAGACCTGGCTACCGTATGGGACGAGGCCATGCCTTTAGGCAATGCCACTGTAGGAACCCTTGTATGGCAGCGCGAGGGGCAACTGCGCATGTCCCTGGACCGCCTAGACCTCTGGGATCTGCGTCCCGTAAAAGCTTTCAAGGGCGAGAAGTTCTCGTTCCACTGGATAAAGGAACAAATCAAGGCCAAGGACTACACGCCGGTGATTGAAGAGTTGGAGCAGAGTCCGA
>JAEEGL015291818.1_pt1 | contig 10413 bp, 3 predicted proteins | sample 9134231 | NCBI WGS metagenome assembly JAEEGL01 (sample SAMN16246548, study PRJNA631951) | gut metagenome | biome: gut microbiome; feature: rumen; material: fiber-attached | host: Bos | place: Iran: Karaj | collected 2018-10
AGCCCGGCAAACAACCCCACAGGACCGGCGTCCGGCACGAACCGTGTGCTCCGTGGCGGCAGCTGGAGAAGCGGTGAGTGGTACAGCCGCGTCTCCAACCGTAATGCCGACGTGCCGGGCTACAGCTACAGCACCGTCGGTTTCCGTCTCGCACTTTAATTTATGGGGGGTAAGGTTTAGAAAGCGTAGATGCTCTTAAAATTTCCTTGAGTTTCCTGATAATCTTCAAACATCCGTAATCAAAACCAGCTAAGAACTAAAGACTAATAAAACTCCCGACTGGCCGCTTCGCTTAAATTGTTTACAAAAATAGAATTCAAAAAATGATATTTTTTAAACATTTTGAGCGAAGCGGCCTTTTCTGTCAAAAAAAAACGCAAAAAATTGTCATACATTTGTAATGTTTGTTAAAAATCGTTATCTTCGCACATGGTTTCATGACAATGAAAAAATGAATTCAAAGTCATGATTTCTGAATGCTGAATTCTTCAAAATACTCCCAATTATTAGACTATGGATATACTCACCGTTTTTAAACTATTAGGCTCGCTTGCGCTGCTCATGTTTGGTATGAAGGCGTTGAGCGAAGGACTTCAGAAGATGGCAGGACCGCAGATGAGGCTCTGGCTCCAGCGCATGACTTCCAACCGTTTCATGGGGATGATTATGGGTATGATTGTCACGGCTGCCATACAGTCGTCAACCGCCACAACGCTGATGACCGTTTCGTTTGTGAATGCGGGGCTTCTCACACTCGGACAAGCCATCTCCGTCATACTCGGAGCGCATATCGGTACCACCCTTTCGGCATGGATTATGAGTGCCGGTTTTGCAGGGGGAGAAGGTGCCGGCGGGGGAGGAGGCATCACCCAATACGTCTATATCGCGTTCTTCATCGGTATCATCCTTATCTACATGAAGAAACACAAAAACTTCGGTGACTTTCTCTTCGGTGTGGGATTCCTCTTCCTCGGACTCGGCACACTCAAGCAGACCGGTATGGACTTGCATTTGGAGGAGAACCCGGACGTCATCAATTTCTTCACTCAGTTCACAAACGGTGAGATACCATACTTTCTGACTGTCTTGATTTTCCTGGTCATCGGTACTGTGCTCACGCTGTGTGTACAGTCGTCAGCGGCTATCATGGCCATCACCATGACCATATGTGCCACGGGAGCCATGCCCCTTGAGCTTGGTATCATCATCGTGCTTGGTGAGAACATCGGCACCACCATCACATCGAATATCGCAGCGCTCGGAGCGAATGTGTCGGCACGAAGGACGGCTTTCTCCCACTTCCTGGTCAACACAGTCGGCGTATGCTGGGTACTCTGTCTGCTTGTACCATTCAGAGCCATGGTCTATGCTATTGCCGGATTGGATGCAGATGCTGATCTGGAGACGCAGAAACAGTTTGCACCGCTTGTGCTCCCGATTTTCCACTCCGCGTTCAATATTGCCAACACATTCATCATGATTTGGTTCGTGCCACAGATTGAGAAGATTGTGTCAAAGGTAATCAGGCCCAAACAGCAGGTTGAGGACGAGGACGCAAGACTTAATTTCATCTCCGCAGGACTGATGCAGACGCCTGAGCTCTCCATACTCAACGCTAAGAAGGAAATCGGTGTGTTTGCCGACCGCTGCCTCCGTATGTTCGGATTTGTACGTGAGTTGCTTCACATGGAGAAAGGGGAGACATTCAACAAGCTCTTCACGCGTATCGAGAAGTATGAGAGCATCACCGACAACATGGAGGTGGAGATTGCCGCATACATCAGCCAGGTCATCGACGGACATCTCAGTATCGAGTCGAAGACAGAGATTCAGCGTATGCTCAGGATGGTGTCGGAGCTGGAGTCGATAGGCGACTCATGCTATAACCTCGCTCGCACCATCAACCGCAAGCGTAACCACACCGAGAAGGATTTCACAGAAAAGCAGTATGAGCATATCGACAGTATGCTCGGACTCGACGACGAGGCGCTCAATCACATGTGTGTCATCGTGAAGTTCGGAGAGCAGCGCTATGTTGATATCAACAAGGCGTACAACATGGAGCATGAAATCAACAACTACCGCACACAGCTTAAGAACCAGAACATCATCGACATCAACAACCAGCTTTACGACTATCAGATGGGTGTCTACTACATGGACATCATTGCTGAGTGCGAAAAACTTGGTGACTACATCATCAACGTCATCGAGGCTATGGGTGTCAAAGACAAGAAAGCGAACGGATTTTAATCATTTATTCATTTATCATTTATTCATTTATCATTTATTCATTTACCATTTATCCATTTATCATTTATCCATTTATCATTTATTCATTTACCATTTATCCATTTAACGAGATAACGTGATATCGAAATATCGATTTATAAAATCATTCTAAGCATGGCGACTAATAAAAACAGTCAGCATGGCCTCTTAAAACTAAAAACTAAGAACTAAAAACTAAAATCTTATGTATATTTGAAAAAAAATCACTAACTTTGCAGTCGATTTCTCCAAAAGAACCGGTTTCGTTCTTTTTTGTCAGCTAATCGTTGCTCCTGTAGTTCAATGGATAGAACAAATCTCTCCTAAAGATTAGATACGAGTTCGATTCTCGTCGGGAGTACGTAATAAGATCGTCAATAATCTGAATAACAGATTATTGACGGTCTTATTTTGGCTAATAAACTATAATCTAAAAACTAACAAGTATCTTCTTTCCGTTTTTGATGTAGATGCCTGGTTTCAGCCATGTGGATTGAACTCTGCGTCCCTGCAGGTCGTAGATGGCGCCGGGCGTTGCGTTGTTGTCGGTGATGACTGACATGATTCCGGTGGTGTTCATCAGCGGCACGAACGCATCGGTGCTGTTCAGTGTGGCATATACGTCGAACGGGCTGAGTGTCTCTGCCGCCTCGACACGGCGGAAACCAATGACACCGTCCTGCACTGCCAGCACATAGTCGCCGGCATAAAGCGGGATGGCGGTGTAGGTGCCCCGCAGCATGTCGTCGAGCGGTGACTTGGCGAATGACACCTCACCCTCGCCGCTGAACTCCACAGTGCCGTTGCCGGTCACCAGCACCGGCGTGTGGGCTGCGATGGTGGTCACCTCCTCCAGCTCCATGTCGGGGCTGATGCTGTAGGCAGTCACACCTTCAGGGACTGCGGCGGCAAACGGGAGTATCAGCATGCGTGCCCCTTCGATGCTGGCTGTCAGCGTGGCTGCTTCGGCGCTGAAGGACTGCTGTGGACGGAAATTGCCGCCTTCGGGCGTCAGTTCCAGTTTGCTGCACAGACCACCGCTAATCACGTTGCTTGCGTCCGACTGACTGCCTTCCGGGAGTGTCACCACGCGGTTGCTGCCGGAAAGCCATGGAATATCGTCGGGCAGGCCGGTCACGTTCGACATGTTCAGACTCGTGCAGCCTTTTGCCCCTTTGTACTCCTGCACATAGCTGTCTTCTTCCACGTAAGCGCCGCTCAAGGTGGCTGCGTATAGCTTGCCGTTGCCGTTCAACAGCACGACATCACCCAGAGTCAGCGTGAGGGTTGACGACCAGTTGTTGTTGGTCATTGAGATAAGTCCCTTGCAGCCGTCGGGCAGCGTCTCCTTCGACAGGTCGAACTCGAGGGTGAAGTTCTGACGGCTTTCCAGATTCAGGTCGCCATAGTCGTGACTCGCCACCTCTCCGGCGGAGTTCACATAGATAAGCGTGGTCTTTGCCGAGCTGTAGTTCATCGTTGATGTCACCTTCTTCACTTCCATCACCAGCTTGCTGTAGCGGTCGTCGAGCGCTACATAGCCCTGACTGTCGTTGGTGCGCGGCGAGATGAGCGGGTTGTTATGGTCGAAGGTCCTGGTGGAGTTCGACAGCTTGTAGAGCGTGCCGAACGACTGGTTCGTCGTCGCCATGTCGTTGATGCGGTCGAAGCTCGTGCTGCTTCCTTTCATGTCGGAAGGCTGACGGTCACGGCTGCGCAGATAATAGACGGTGCTCACGCTCAGCGCAGGAACCGTGATGACCGGACGGCAGGTCTCGCTGTCATACTCCATTGTGGTCCTGGCGAAGTTGCGGGTCTTCGTCGTGCTGTAGAGCATGCCGCTCTGTGTGTAGAAGGGCAGGTCGAGGGTCATCTCAACCTCCTTGCTGCCGGTGTTCGCCATGACTGCCACCACCGTGTCGCCGCTCTCCGACAGGTATGCCGAACCTTCCAGGCCTGTGGAGCCGTAGTTGATGTCGATGCGGGTCATCCCGGTGACGAAGCGGGCGAAATGGGCCATCACATAACCGCGTTTGGTCACTGTCCCGCTCTGGGTGCCGTACTGCCCGTCGCCCAGCATGGCGTAGAACCGCTTGGCGGCATAGTGTATCCAGGCGTTGAAGTCGCCTATCATGCAGGTGTTGATGGCACGGAAGAAATTGAAGAAATCCTGCGAGAAGTCGAAGTTGCGCGAGGTCCCTTGGTTCTCGTTCCAGTTGATAAGATATTCGGTCATCCATATCTCCTTGTTTTTCTTTGCCAGCTGCTTATAGGCAGTGCCGATGCCGCCATACTGATGCCCGCCGTAGATGTCGAAGCCGGCAAGCACATCGGTATTGTTCAGCGCGTTCACATAGCCGTCGGAGCAGCCGATGCTCTCGGGGGCTATCACCTTGCAGCTGATCGACGGACCATAGGTCTTCACGAACTCTGCCATCTCGCTCTCCGACCACAGACAGCCGGCATAGGTGGCAGCCCAGTCAGGCTCGTTCTGAATAGAGATAGCATCCAGCTCCACGCCGTTCTTACGCAGATACTGCACGTAGTCCTCCAAATACTGCGCATAGTCGGGCCAGTTTTTTCTATACAGCTTGCCGGTCTCACCCGTGTCGCTGTTCTTCGCGTTGATGGTGCCGTTCGTCTTCCATTCCGAAGGCTGTCCCCATGGCGAGGCGAACACGATAAGTCCCATCCGCTTGGCTGAGCGTATGGTCGCAAGCGACTGGCTCCAGGCATTTCGTCCGATTGGCAGATACACGCGCATGATGTTGCAGCCGATGGTGCTCGATGTTCCCCACACTTTTCTGATGTCGGCATCACTCATGTGGTTATAGGTGAACTGCGGAGAGTTGACAAAACCTCCGAAGCCGGTGATGCGCTGATGTGTTTTGGTGGCATCAAAACGGACGGTGGGTTGTGCAGCCGATTCATTCAATGTCAGTGCAAAAAGCACAGCAAACAAAGCGATTACTTTGATTCTCATTTTTATTGTTGGTTTAAAATCGTTAAATCTTAAATAATCATCGTCTTCTCGTCTTCTCATCTTCTAAAATAATTTAAATGTCCAAATATAATGGTAAATCGTAAATGGTAAATCGTAAATGGTAAATCGTAAATGGTAAATCGTAAATATCCTCGTCTTCTCGTTATCATCTACAAAGTTAATGATTTTTCACCAAATATAATCAAAGTCCGTCTCCTTTTAAGCCAAATGCAACACCTTTACAAACTTATGTAACTAACTTGAGTTTCAGATTTGAAAATAAAAACAAAAACCTGTCTTTTTCAAGAAAACCGTAAAGCGTCGAAGTACAATAGAGCACCCATGAAATAATAAAAACTAATTTATAGAAGTACCCTAAATAGCTGATGCCTATTGTCCCGCCATGATGTTGATGATGTTCACCACGTCGGAGATGTCGGTCTTCCCGTCGTTGTTCACGTCGGCTGTCGCCTTGAACGTGTCGCTTCCAGCCATCGTGTTGATGACAGCCACCACATCAGAGATGTCAACCTTCCCGTCGAGGTTCACGTCGCCGGCAAGCAGTGTCTCCTCCTCCCAGAGAATCGTGATGCCGTCTGTCTTGCTTCCGTCGCCCACGGTTTCGTTCGCTATCGGCAGATAGGCGCTGTTGCATGGTTCCATCGGGATGATCAGCATCTCCGGGTTGACTGTGGACGGGTCGATGACGAATTCCTCCACAAGCGTGAATTTGTCGTTGTCGAGCGTGAAGTTGGTGTTCTGCCCGTCGGTGGGGTAGAGCAGCCGTCCGATAATCATCTCAGCCAGCAGGTTGTCCTCATCAGCTGCCGTTGCCTCCTCGGATGTGGCGGTCAGCGTGTATGTCTCGCCCGCTGTGCCTTTGAGCAGCACTCCCGTGCCGGCAGGAATGATGTAGCTGCTGATGCCCGTGGCTTTGATGGTCGATTCGGCAGCGTCGTAGTCTGTTCCGTAATAAGCTTTCATGCCCGCTGTCAGGCTCACGTTCTCCGGGGCGCTGAAAGTGGTGAATCCGCTCTCAGGTATGGTGATGACATAAACCCCTTTCTGACGGAGATACCCGTCTTCGGCGGTGTTGGCATGTGTCTTGTCGTAATTTGCCTCATTGATCTCCTCGCCTGGGTTCAACGTCGGCGGGCATGCCCCGTATTGCCCTTTCAGGCTGGGACAAGAGTAGAACAAGCCGTCAGTGCTCTCCACATTCTCCAGGTTCCATTTTTCTCCCACATATATAGCCTGAAGATTCGTACAGCCGAAGAACATTCCATACATCTGTTTTAAGTTTGAGGTGTCGAACGAACTGAGGTCAAGTGCGGTGATTCCTGATGAATAGGCGAACATATCGCTCATGTTCTCCACGTTGCTGGTGTCGAACGAGCTGAGGTCGAGGTCGGGGATACCGCATCTCACGAACATAGAGTTCATGTTCTTCACCTTGCTGGTGTTGAAACTGCTCAGGTTGAGTTCACAAATCCCGGAGTTGGCAAACATATCGTTCATATACACCACGTTTTCCGTCTCGAAGCTTGACAAGTCGAGTGAATACAGGTTGGTGCAGCCGTCGAACATCGTGCTCATATCCACTACGTTGCTGGTGTTGAAATCGCCGAACTCGATATGCTCCAGGCTGGTGCAGGCGAAGAACATATATCCCATGTTCTCCACCTTTCCTGTGTCGAACGAGCTGAGGTCGAGCGTTTTCAAAGAGTTGCTCCATCCGAACATATAGTACATGTCCACCACGTTGGATGTGTTGAGGTGGCTGAGGTCGAGGCTTTCCAGTTTGGCGCACTGCCCGAACATCGATTGCATGGAAGTCACCTCGCTCGTGTTCAGATGTTCCATACCGCGGATTTCCAACAGCTCGCTGAAATCCTGAAACCAATAGGCGGTGTTTTGAGGACGTGCTTCAGCAAACGAAGGATAGAACTCCACGGCTGTGACCGTTTTCTTCAGGTTTTTCTCCGTTCGCCATGCGCTGTTGTAGGCGTAGTCAACCTGGCTTGCTAACACTTTCTCGTCTTTCCACAGCCCACTCACCTCTAAGGTGTCGGTCGTGCCTGCGGGGATGAAGTCGCCTCCGGCAAGCAGTATCTCCTTGTCGCGGAGGAAATAGAATGTGGTGTTTCCGTTGCACCAAAGCGCGTAGGTGGCAGGGCTGTCGTATTCCGTGCGCTTGCGGAGATAGCCTCCGGCGTTGTAATGGGCGTTGGTTATATCGGTTGCATCACTGTTGAACGTCGTGCCGTCTTCTCCGACAATGTTGCCACATTCAATAAACATATAATTTGAATCGGTCACACCCGAGGTGTTCCAGCCTTTGCTGACATACACGCTCACCAACTGCTCGCAGCCTGCGAACATCGCACCCATGTCGGTCACTTTTTTGGTGGAGAACTCGCTGAGGTTAAGTTCTTTCAACTTTGTGCAGTAGGCGAACATGCCGTTCATGTTCGTCACGTTGTGTGTGATCAGTCCGGTGATGTCCAGTTCCTCCAGTTCTCCGCAATAGTAGAACATCGACGACACGTTAACGAGGTTTGGAGCATAGATACCATGCATGTTCACCTTGCGCAGGTTAGTGCAGCTGAAGAACAGGCTGCTCATGTTCTGTGCGTTGTCAAACTGTGCGTCACTCAGGTCGGCTTCCTCCAGGTTGTCTAGGCTGAACAGGCTGTTCAACGAACGGAGTTTGCTGAATCGGATGCCATGCATGTTGATGCTCTTCAGACTATTGCAGAAAGTCAGGAAATTATAGAAATTTGTCACATTCGAGAAATCCACATCACTCATGTCCAGCTTCTCCAGGCTCTCGCATGAGTAGAACATATTCTGTGCGGCTGTGCAACTGCTGAAATTGAGACCGCTCATGTTGATGCCGGTGATTTTTCCGCAGTCTTCGAACATCGAAGCCACGGTCTTCACTTTCGAGGTGTCCCACCCTCGCAGGTCGAAGACGCCGGTCAGTTTGTAGCACTCGTAGAACATTTCCGACATGTCGGTGACGTTCGACGTGTCGAAATGGCTCACGTCGACGCTGCCCAATACCTTACACTGATAGAACATCCTCTGCATGCTCGTCACATTGCTTGTGTTGAATTTGCTCAAATCCAGCGTTTTCAGACTGTCGCACTCATAAAACATATACGCCATGCTTTTGACATTTGATGTGTCGAAACTGCTCAGATCCACGGTGGCCAGCTTCGAACAGTTGGAAAACATCTGACCCATCGCAGTGGCATTCGACGTGTTGAAGCCCGACAGGTTGAGCGTGGTCAGGTTTCTGCAGTAACTGAACATGCCGTAAAAATCGGTCACTTTGCCCGTGTCGAGATTGTTCAGGTTTAGTTCAGTAAGTGCGTAGCAATTGCCGAACATATAATTCATGGTGGTGACTTCTGCGGTGTTGAACGCCGACAGGTCCAGGCTCGTCAGTTTATTGCAGCTGTTAAACATGTATTCCATCGTCGTCACTTTCCGCGTGTCCAAATGGCTCAGGTCGATGGAGGTTATCTCCGAGTTGCCCTGAAACATGCCTTTCATCGTGGTCACATCGCTCGTGTTCAGGTTTTCCATGCCCTCAATCGCCTCTAATTTGCTCCCCCAGCCCCCACGGAACCAGTTGGCTGTGCTGACAGGACGGACATCTGCAAACGATGGCTCAATCACAATTTTCACTGGAGTTTTTCCATACCAGCTGGGATTATTATCGCCCGAGGAGGTGACGGCCTCCCCGCTCCACACATTGGTTATCGTCACGGATTCACTGCCTCCTTCAGCTGTGAATGACTCTCCTTCGGCGAAGGATGACTCTCTGTTGGTGAAATACAACGTGGCGTTGTCTGCGCACCACACCACGTATGCCGTCTTTTCAGCGGCGTTCATGCTCATGAACATCAGCATGGTCATGACTAAGGATAGTAGTCGTCTCATAGTAATTCGTTATTTATAGCACTGCGGCCATTCATTATGTATGATTTGTCTCCAATGCAAAGATACTAAAAACAATTGGAACAGACATCAGTTGTTTTTGTGTTTTTGACGAACTGTGCTCAGAGGCTGACGAAAGCCCCTTTTCGAATGACGAAACAAATTATGATTATTACCTAACCCCTTTTCGGATTTACTGCGAGAGATGATTTGATAGCCATCCACATCCCATGGATATTAAGATTTTTTCGTGTCCACTTTAAGAATCTGCTACATATTAAGATTTTTTCGTGTCCAAGTAGTACAATTTTTGTAAATTATTATCAAAAAGTCGGTAGAAAAAATGCAACAAAAGATTAGAAAGTCGCTGGAAAAATAACATTGAAAGCATAAAAAGTCGGTAGAAAAACAGCAGAATATTTTGTGGAATCACCTGAAAATCATAACTTTGTATGGTAAACAGTAATTCTTGATAACTAATAAGTTCTATTTGATTTTTAGTGATTATAATATCAAATAATCATTGGCAAAGCTATCGTCCACGAGCCTCAGGCTTGTTTTCCTGAACCTCTTTAATTACATCTTACATAATCCAATCTTTAAATTAATTCGGTTTCTAATGCAAAGATACTAAACACACAAAAAAAAGACGTTGGCAAATTTAGACAAAATCTAATTTGCCAACGTCTTTTTTAACGTCATCAAAATCTTTCCTTAAGAGACGGATATAAAAAGTAAATATTTGTTTTATAATGGTTTGTAATTCTCCTAAATTCATTTTAGCAAAACAATTCCAGCCGTTGCATATACCTTTCCCTCCAAATGTTTTGCTAAAATTGAAAATAAATTTTGTTAATTAACTATTTTTTAATAAATTTGCATTTGTTCTACATCTCTTAAGGAGAGACAAATACAGATAATCCTATTGTAAAACCTCAGAAAGTTAGATTCCTGCTATATTTTACACATCTTTATCCTCAATCCGACTTGTAATATTTTCAAACCTCATAACAAAATACTAAAACCTATACAACCAATGAACAAAACTTTTATATGTAATCTGATTACTGCAACCCTGTTGTGTTGTGTTTCGACATCAACCGCACAGATTCTGCAGGATGAATGTGCGAGCACTATGTCCGTTCCATGGAAAACCCAGTTGAGAGCCGCTCCCGTGGGCTATGTCTATGGTGACGTGAACGGTGACGACA
>JAEEGL015377156.1_pt1 | contig 10413 bp, 10 predicted proteins | sample 9134231 | NCBI WGS metagenome assembly JAEEGL01 (sample SAMN16246548, study PRJNA631951) | gut metagenome | biome: gut microbiome; feature: rumen; material: fiber-attached | host: Bos | place: Iran: Karaj | collected 2018-10
GGTGATCGGCAAAAAACGGCGGAGTCGGCAGACCGATCATCGCCCCCATCGAAACGTACATCAACGGGATCAGTATGACAAGCGAGACGATAAAACGGACAAGCAGTTTTTTCGCCTCGTCTTCGGCTTGCTTTCCGGGAGGCGCTGAGTCTTTATCAGCCGGGTACGCGCCGTAACCGGCTTTTTTCACGGCGGCGGCGACCGCGCCGTCAGTAACGTCGCCCTCCACCGTCATATCGGCTGTGAGCAGATTGACCTCGCATTTCGTAACGCCGTCAAGCTCCGATACGGCTTTCTGCACGCGCGCGCTGCACGCGGCGCAGCTCATACCCGTAACTTTGTATTTACGCAATTTATCTCCTCACACTTTCTCTCCGCTCTCGCGAAGCCTGTCAAACTTAGAATTTCTGAAATACAGCGCGATATCTATGCTGATCGCGATAAAGTTGATCACGTAGAAAAGAAAGCTCAGAAAGAATATGAATCCGCTTGCATTCTGTACCGTGAGCTGTATTATCTTTCTCGTTATGCCGCAGGCGTAGCCGATCAGCAAAAACACCTCGAAAAACAGGCTTTTGCCTTTCGCCGTTCTTGAAATTATCGATTTTCTTATTGAAATGGGCCAGGATAGACCGAAGCAGAATATCGTAAACGCTTCGAGCAGATCCGTTACGGCTGATACGTCCATTTTATTCACCTCATTTTCTTCTGTAATCGGGTAAGAACAAAGGCGATAACGTGCCCGTGTCGATCCCGGCTTTTTCGAGTTCTTTTTCGTATTCGTAAACGTGGTTCAAAGACGGCTTGCCGCGTTTTACGGTCTTACACTTCCGTGCGGCGGATATGCCCGCCGTCCTGCCGAAGACGATGACGTCGAGAAGCGAGTTGCCCATAAGTCTGTTTCTGCCGTGTATGCCGCCCGTGACCTCTCCGGCGGCGTAAAGGTTTTCGATACCCGTAACGGAGCAGTCGGGCGCGATATCGACGCCGCCGTTCTGATAATGGAGCGTCGGATAGACGAGTATCGGTTCTTTTCTTATGTCGATCCCGCATTTTTCGTACATCCTGAGCATCGCGGGGATGCGGTTTTCGATCGTTCCCTCTCCGTTTATCATATCTATCATCGGCGTGTCGAGCCAGACTCCGCAGACGTTGTCGACGTATACGCCTTTTTTGCGTTCCCTGCACTCGCGTATTATCGCCGCGGCGACCGTGTCGCGCGTTTCAAGCGGATGGACGAACGCCTCGCCGTCGGCGTTGACGAGCTTTGCGCCGAGAGATCTGACTTTTTCGGTCACGAGCGCTCCGTAAATCTGATTCGGGTACGCGGCGCCGGTCGGGTGGTACTGAAGCGTATCGGGATAGAGCAGCTTCGCGCCGGCTCTGTAAGCCATAACGAGCCCGTCCGCGGTCGCGCCGTAATGGTTCGAGGTGGGAAAACCCTGATAGTGCATCCTGCCGGCTCCGCCGGTTGCGATCACAACGGTCTTTGCCGCCGCCGTGAAGATCCTGCCCGTCTCCATATTGCACAGCACTGCTCCGGCGGCTCTGCCGTTTTCGTCGAGCAGTATCTCCGCCGCCGCCGTAAAATCGATCACCGTCACGCCGAGATTCAGCACTTCGTCGCGAAGCGTTCTCATTATCTCCGCGCCCGAATAGTCCTTGCAGGCGTGCATGCGTTTGCGCGAGGTGCCGCCGCCGTGCGTGGTTATCATCTCGCCCGTTTCGGTCTTGTCGAACATAACGCCGAGATCGGAAAGCCATTTGATCGCCCCGGGCGCTTCCGTGACGAGCTTTGACAAAAGCTCCCTTTTCGCGGCGTAATGACCGCCGCCGTACGCGTCGATAAAGTGCCTTACGGGCGAATCGTTATCCTTATCCGCCGCCTGTATGCCGCCTTCCGCCATCATGGTGTTGGCGTCGCCGAGGCGCAGTTTAGTGACGAGCGCCGTTTTTGCTCCGGCTCTCACGGCTTCTATCGCCGCCGCGGCTCCTGCTCCGCCGCCGCCGATTATCAAAACGTCCGCTTCGATATCCGGTTCCCGGTCGACGGAATATCCGCTCACTCTGCTTTTCGAATGCAGAAGATCGCATAATTCCGCGGGCACGCCGTCGCCTTTGTTTCTGCCTATAAGGAGCGTTTTCGATTTGCCTTTGTTATAGTCGGGATGATACGCCGACAAAAGCGCGTCTTTTTCTTCCGAGGTCATCCGCGCGACGTTTTTTCTGATATTCTCTTCGCGTTTTTCCGCGGCTTTTGCCGCCTTTTTACTTAGTTCAATACCGTACATTATTCTTCGATATCCCTGTTGTTATATAGATTTGCAAGCTCTTCGTTATCCAGACCGAGGAGCTTTCCGAGCTCTTCTTCGTATTCGCCGTTTGCGGCGCGCGCCGCCGCTTTTTCGAGATGTTCGCACTTCGGCGCGATATACTTGCCGTTTATCCGCCTTGCAAGCTCCGCCACCTGCGGATGAGATATGCCGGCGGGACAGCGCGAGGAGCATATACCGCACATCACGCAGTCAAACGAAAGCTCCGCGCATTTTTTATAGTCGCCGCGCTGTGCGTACGCTATGTACTGCATCACGTTCAGCCCCTGCGGACAGCTTTTGGTGCAGGCGTTACAGCCGATGCAGGCGTATATCTCGGGGTACAGCTGCATCATGACCGTTTCGTCCGTTTTTATCTTATCCATATCGTAAACCTGCTTTTCGAGCGGGAAAAACGGCAGGGTAGCTATATACATATCGTTTTCGACCCTGGTCTGGCACGCGAGGCAGGTCTTTATTCCCTTGTCTCCTTTTATGCGGTAGACCGTGGCGCAGGCTCCGCAGAAGCCGCCTCTGCATCCGCATCCGCGAACGAGGCGGTATCCGGCGTATTCCATCGCCGTCATTATCGTAAGATCGTCCGGCACCTCGTATTTTTTACCGAAAAAATATACGTTTACGGTTTTGCTCATCTTTTTTTCTCCTAATATTCGTCAGGCAGTTTTTCAAGCTCGTCGAGCCGGAAAACGGGACCGTCACGGCAGACGTATTTTGAGCCAATATTGCACCTGCCGCACTTGCCTATGCCGCATTTCATTTTCATTTCAAGCGTTGTATATACGCGGTCTTTTGAAAAACCGAGTTTTTCAAGTTCCGCGAGCGTGAATTTTATCATCACGGGCGGTCCGCAGAGTATGGCGACGGGCTTGTTTCCGGTACAAACCTCGGAAACGTACGCGGGTACGAAACCGACGTGACCGTTCCATCCTCCGTCACCGCGGTCGACTGTAACGAACGTCTCCGTTCCGGCGGCGTTTTTCCATTTGCCGAAAAGGCTTTCTTTGAAAACGAGATCGTCGCTGCTTCTCGCTCCGTAAATTATCTTTATATCCCCGTATTTTTCACGCTCCGAAAGGCATTGATCTATTACGGAACGGATCGGAGCGAGACCTATGCCGCCCGCTATGAAGAGCAGATCCTCGTTTTCGAAATCGGATATCGGAAAAGGTCTGCCGTACGGTCCGCGCAGAAGTATCCTGTCGCCCTCCGACGATTCGTGCAGACGGTCCGTGAACGAGCCGCAGCGTTTGACCGAGAATTCGAGCCGGTCTTTCCGGCACGGAGCCGACGTTATGGAAAACATCGCCTCGCCCTCGCCCGGTATCGAGAGCATGGCGCACTGACCGGGCAGATGCTCAAACGGCTTTTCTCCGTTTTGCCCCGTTATGTAAAACGTCTTTACGTCGGGCGTTTCGTCGACGATACCGGCTATGACGCAGACGGTCGGTATAAGCGATTGATTACCGTTCATTTTCGGAAATTTCCTTTATGACTTTTAATATGTGAAGCGACGACGGGCATTTGCGCACGCATCTGCCGCAGCCGACGCAGCCGAATACGCCGTTATTCTCTCTGAAATAAACGAGCTTGTGCATGAATCTCTGTCTGTATCGCTCTTTCTGTGTAAGGCGCGGCTGACCGGCAGACATTTTCGTAAAGTCGGAATACATACACGAATCCCAGAAGCGGCACCGGATCTCGCCGTCTTTCGTTCTGTCGTCTTTTATATCGTAGCACTGGCAGGTCGGGCACAGATAAGTGCAGGCGCCGCATCCCAGACAGTGTTCGGACAGCTTTGCCCATAGCGGCAGATCGAACACCTCTTCGGTCTTTTTGTCTGTCAGCCTTGCTCCGATGGCGGCGGCCGGCATCGACGCGGCTCTTTTTCTTATCTTTTCTCTTTGATCTTCGATATCTTCGTCAGTCCGATCGCAGAAGGATTCAAGCGCGGATTCAAGAAGTCTTCCCTTTTCGGTGAGGATTTCGAAATAATAAAACCCGTCTGACTTTATTGCCGATATATCGCCGCTTTTGCCGGGATCGACTCCGAAGCAGGTGCAGAAGCAGGTCTCGGACGGAGAATCGCAGCCGAGGGATATAATTATGCTCTTCTCTCTTCTGCTTTTGTAAAATTCATCAACGGGTTCCTTCAAAAACACGAGATCGAGTATTTCAAGACCCTTTATATCGCACGCCGCGGCTCCGAAAACGACCGTATATCCGCTCTGTTTTTCGATTTCTTTTACGGTCAGATCTCCGTCTTTTTCAATAAAACGCGCAACAGGCTCGTACTGCGGAAAGAAAAGCTCTTTCAGACCTCTGTCTGTATTTCCCGAAAGATAAAGATCTTCGCCGCCTCCGTACGGCTCAAACTGCGAAACGGAATTTACGCCGTGTTTTTTCGGGGCGTAAAGAGTATAATTTTCGCTGATCGCGCAAAAAAGCCGCGAAAGCCCGTTTATACCGCATTTATACATATCACACCTCCGGATCGTCGGCTCTTTTATCGGTAAGCGGAGGCACCTGACCGATGACCTCGCCCGCCTTATATTCGCCGTAATACGAGTTGATATCTTTTATGAATTTTCTGTTCAGAAGATACAGCGGTATCCTCTGCGGACACACGCGCGAGCATTCGCCGCAGTCGGTACAACGCCCCGCGACGTGATACGCCCGGATTATATGGAACAGTTTTTCTTCGAATTCGTTTGCGTTTTCCCTGCTCTCGGCGCCGGAGGTCCTTTCATTGAACACGCACGTTTCGCAGGTGCAGGCGGGGCAGGCGTCGCGGCAGGCGTTGCAGCGGATGCACTTCGACAGCTCCGACCTGAAAAACTCATAACGCTCTTCGGCGCTCATTTTTTCCACGCGCCCGACCGGAGCGAATCTGTCAAAGGCGGTCTCTTCTCCCGGCTCGCAGATAAGCTCGTCAAAATAAACGTGCTTTTTGCTTTTGCAAACGCCGCACCGCTCGGATATCACGTCGCAAAAGCTTATCTTTTCGTCGCCGTCGGGCGTTTTTACGGTAATATTGCCGCCTTCGCGTTTTGCTCCGAGCAGAGCGCCTTTTACACGGTCTTTCAATTTATAAACGTCGACCGTGCCGTCGCAGGCGATACCGACGACGTATATCTTTTCTCTTTCGATCTTATGCTCGGTGATGAGCTGATTGAGGCTGTAAGTATCGCAAGGCTTCATGAATACCGCGATCTTACCGGGCTTTTTCGCTTCTTTAACGAGCAATTTCGAAAAATTAGCGGCGCAGAAGCAGTCGTATATCATTTTTTCACCGATCTCTTCCGCCGAGTAAAATACGTACGGCGACGGATCAGAGCAGAATTCGCCCGCGCAAAAACCGAATACGCGGTCGACCGTTTTATCCCGTAAGAGCCGTTTTGCTTTTTCGATCAGTTCCGTTCCGTTTTGCATCGCAGATCCTCCAGTCTTCCGGCTTTTCCGAGCTTCGCCACGGTATTCGTGAATTCCGTAACGGTCGAAGCGAATTTTTCGCCCTCCGAAGCGGATATCCAGGCGACTTTCATGCGCTCCTTCGATACGCCGAGATAATCGAGCATACCTGAAAGCAGTTTCATTCTTCTTCTCGTGTGATAGTTGCCGCTCGTATAATGGCAGTCGCCGGGGTGGCAGCCGCATATCAGAACGCCGTCGGCGCCGCCTCCGAAAGCGCGCAGAACGAATACGGGATCCACCCTGCACGAGCAGGGCACGCGTATTATCTTTACGTTATCGGGGTACGAAAATCTGCTGTTGCCGGCAAGATCCGCGCCCGCGTACGAGCACCAGTTGCAGCAGAAGGCGACTATTTTCGGCTTATATACGTCGTTCATATACTGTCCACCTCCGCAAGTATCTGCGCCCTTGAAAATCCGTAAAGATCCATCGCTCCGTTATTGCAGGCGACGGTACACGCGCCGCATCCGCGGCACACCGCCGGATTGACGCTCGCGACTCTTCTTGTTTTTACGCTTCTGTCGGGCATTCTGAATTCTTTTTCCGTATACGTTATCGCATTGTACGGGCAGACGTTTGCGCAAAGCGAGCAGCCGCTGCATTTCAGCTCGTCCGGATGAGCCGTGCACGGATCGGAGTCGAGCGTATTCTTACTTAACAGACCGATGATCTTCGCCGCGGCGGCTGAAGCCTGGGCGACGGTCTCCGGTATATCCTTCGGACCGCTGCACGCGCCGGAAAGGTATACGCCGGCGGTCGGACTTTCCACGGGGCGGAGCTTCGGATGGGCTTCGTTAAAGAAGCCGTTGCCGTCCGTACCGGCGTTCAGCTTTGCGGCGAGCTCTTTCGCCGTCCTGTCCGGCTCGACCGCGGCGGCGAGCACGACGAGATCGGCGCCGACCGTCATCTGTTCGTTGTTTATCAGATCGGCGGCTTTTACCGTAAGAACGCCGTTTTCGTCGCAGACCTTGCCGACCATGCCCTTAACGTATTTCACGCCGTATTTTTCGGCGGCGCGGCGGTAGAATTCGTCGAAATTCTTGCCGGGCGTACGCACGTCTATATAGAACACGTAAATATCGGTATCCGGATATTTTTCTTTTATCAGTATCGCCTGCTTCGCCGTATACATACAGCAGATCTTCGAGCAGTACGTCTTGCCGCGGGCGTCGCTTTCGGCGCAGCGGGAACCGACGCACGATATGAAGCAGACCGTTTTCGGTCTGTTTCCGTCCGATAGCCGCACGAATCTGCCGCCGGTCGGACCCGAAGCGTTCAGTATCCGTTCGAGCTGCAGCGACGTTATGACGTCTTTACTGTGTTTATACGAATACTCGTCAAACGGCGTAACGTCTATCGGGTTTATACCCGTTGCGACGGCTATCGCGCCGTATTCTTCTTCTATGATCTCGTCCTTCTGAGCGTAATCCACGGCTTTCGCGCCGCAGATCTTCGAGCAGAGGCCGCATTTGCCTTCTTTCAGCATACGGCACCGGTCGGGATCTATCACCGCGACCTTCGGTATCGCCTGGGCAAACGGTATGTATACGGCGGATCTTTTGCCGAGATACTGATCGAATTTGTCAGGCACGTCCTTTACCGGGCATTTTTCGGTGCAAAGACCGCATCCAGTACAGAGATCTTCTTTTATATGCCGCGCTTTTTTTCTGATCTTCACCGTGAAATTGCCGACGTAGCCGGAGACGGACTCCACCTCGCTGTATGAAAATATCCTCACGTTTTCGTTGTGAGATATATCGACGGTCTTCGGGGTGAGTATGCAGGCGGAGCAGTCGAGAGTCGGAAACGTCTTGTCGAGCATCGCCATTTTGCCGCCGATCGACGGCTCTTTTTCGACGATATCGACCTTAAACCCGGCGTTTGCAATATCCTCCGCCGTCTGTATCCCGGCGATGCCGCCGCCGATGACGAGCGCCCTTTTCGTCACGGGGAAGCTCTTCGGATAAAGCGGTTCGTCGCAAATGAGCTTCGCGACCGCGGCTTTGCACAGGACCGTCGCCTTGTTTGTCGCTTCTTCTCTGTTTTTATGCACCCACGAGCACTGCTCGCGTATATTTGCGATCTCGACCATATACGGGTTCAGCCCCGCCGACGCCGCCGCTTTCCGGAACGTCTGCTCGTGCATACGCGGCGAGCAGGCGCATACGACGATGCCGGTGAGCTTATATTCCGTTATCGCGTTCTTTATCAGATCCTGACCGGAAGACGAACACATATATTTACAGTTTGCCGAATATACGACGTAACGTTCTTTTTTCATTACGCCGACGAGCGCGCCGACGTCGACCGTTCCCTCGATATTACTGCCGCAGCTGCAGACGAAAACACCTATTCTTTTCATTTTGCCTCACTTCGTATATTTGCGGAACGCCGCCGAAAACGCCTGAGACGGCATATCCGCGCCGGCTTTTTCAAAAAGCCCGCCTGCTTTGATCCTGTTGCCTTCTTTTTTTCTTTCGGCGACGACTCTGACCGCCTCGATCAGCTTCGCCGGCTCCACGCCTCTCGGGCATCTGTCGACGCAGGCGTAGCAGGATAAACAGCGGTATATCCCGGTACAGCTTAAAAGAGGAGCGATATTGCCCTGATCGATCATATAAACGAATCTGTGCGGCGGATATTCCATCTCGTCATAAGCCGGGCAGGACGCGGAGCATTTGCCGCATTTCATGCACAGGGCGGGATCCGTACCGCTCATTTTAAGTATTTCTTCTCTCAATCCGATATTCTTCATTTTACTCCAAACGCTTTCGCCGTAAGCTCGGTGAAATAAAGCACCGGCAAGTCTCCGTATTTGCCTACGTTGTATTTACAGAGCGGGCAGGCGGTCGCAAGCAGCCCTGCGCCGCAGTTTTCCGCGCTTTTCGCCACTCTTTCCGATCTTTTTTCCGTAAGCGTTTCCGATTCGGCGTAAGTGTACGCGCCGCAGCATTCGTTGCGCTCGGGAAAAGCGACCGGCTCGCCGCCGAGGGCTTTTATCAGTTCTTCCATTATAACGGGATCTTCGGGATTGTCCGTTTGCATTATCCTGCCGGGGCGCAAAAGCATACAGCCGTAATAACAGCCGATCTTCATACCGTCAAGCGGGCGTTTCACGGCGGCTCTTATTTTTTCATAGCCTACGTCGTCGCGAAGCATTTCGAGATAATGAACGACCTTTACCGTGCCTTTATATACGGACCCCGCGTACGCTTTTACCTTTGCGGCAAATTCAGCGTTCGTTCTCAGGTCGTACTCCGTTCGCTTCAATACGTTATGACAAGCCGAGCAGACCGTAAGAAGCGGCAGCCCCCTCTCTTCGGCGGCGATCAGCGCGCGGACCGAAGCGAGCTTTACCGCAACGTCGTCCGACGGCGAAACGTAAACTCCGCCGCAGCACTGCCATTCGGGCAGTTCGGTCAGCTTTACGCCGAGGATATCCGCACAGAGCCTTGCGTATCTGTCGAGATCTTTCGCTTTGTTTTTGAGCGTACAGCCCGGAAAATAACAAAATTCCATATCATCACCAAATTATCCCCATTATATTTCTATTATATCAGTAAATCTTCCGTTTGTAAATATACATAATAAAAAAATATCGCGCCCGAAATAAAAGATTTTTTGATATTTTTTTCAATTGCTATTGCTTATGCGGTAATTTTATTGTATAATAAAGACGGTGCGATGCGCCGAAAATAAAAATTACGGAGAATATGCCATGAGAAAAGACGAAATGACACAACACAAAGCCAAGTGGATCACCTGCCCGATACCGATGAAGGAAGCCGAGAACAAATTCGGCTGGGGACAGGCCGGAGCCGATATCCAGTTTGCGCCGATATTCGACGAGGGAGGTCTGCCGATGTTTTCGACAAGGTTCACCGTCAAAGGCGTCAAAAAAGCTTCGATCGACGCTACCGCTCTCGGCGTTTTCGATCTGTGGATAAACGGAAACCGCGTTATGAACGGCGAGACCTTCGACGAGATGAAACCCGGCTGGACTGATTACGACAAGCACGTTCTCTATTATACATACGATATCGGCAGATATCTGATCGAAGGCGAAAACACGGTCCTCGCGGTAGTCGCGCCCGGCTGGTACGCCGGCAGGATCGCTTTCGGCACTTACAAGGATCCCGTAATAAGCTTTATGGCGGCGATACGCGTTGAAGACGAACTCGGCAGCCGCGATATATATACCGACGAAAGCTGGCTGACGTTCAAGGGCGGCTTTATAAGAAGCTCCGATATCTGGGACGGTGAATATACGGATTTCAATTATCCCGGCTACGGCGAGCTTTCTCACAACAGATCGAGCCGCGACGGCTGGATCGCGTCCGCCGCGGTCGAACACGATATAGATATCACGCCGCAGGTGGGTCCGACGATAAAGGTGCGCTTCGGTCTCGAACGCAAGCCGGAAACGGTCACGATCTTCAAAGGCGTGAAGGATAACGGCACCGATTTAGGCGAGATAAACGTCGTGGAGGAATATAAAAACACCGATTCTTTCAAGCTGAAGAAAGGTCACAACGCCGTCGTCGACCTCGGTCAGAACATGGTCGGCTGGCCCGCGTTCTTCATGAACGGTCCGAAGGGCGCTCAGATA
>JAEEGL016400211.1_pt1 | contig 10413 bp, 9 predicted proteins | sample 9134231 | NCBI WGS metagenome assembly JAEEGL01 (sample SAMN16246548, study PRJNA631951) | gut metagenome | biome: gut microbiome; feature: rumen; material: fiber-attached | host: Bos | place: Iran: Karaj | collected 2018-10
CATTCTTTGTTCAATAGATTTTCCAAAATATATTATTTTAGCATCTTCTCCACCTAGCTCTATTGCGACATTAGTAGATGGTATATATTTTTCTACCGCTCTTTTACATGCAACAACTTCTTGAACAAATGGTACATCTAAAAAATTAGCAGTACTCATTGCTCCAGATCCTGTTAATGCGATAGTATATTCATTCCTTTTATATTTTTCAACAATACTATCTAGTACTTTACATACTGTGTTTTTAGTATCAGAAAAATGTCTTTCATATGAACCTTCTATAATATTTAATTTGTCGTCCATTACAATTAACTTTACTGTAGTAGAGCCAACATCAATTCCAATATGTATTAAATTTTTCATTTTTTCCCTCTAATCTATTCAAAATTGCATGCATGCATTATATGTCAAAATAGGCAATTTATCAACTTTTTTTAAAAACTGACCAATCGTAAAAAAAATAATATCTTTTATGATAGATTTATGTTATAATTTTTTATGTAAATAACGTTAATTTGTTTATTTTATGAGGTAAAGATGAAGAAAATACTATTATTTTTTAGAGGAATATATAATGGCGGAACTGAAGCAGAATCTTATACTTTAATGACCATGCTTAAAAATAAATACGAATTATACTATACATATTTTGATTTAGATAATAGCGATAAGATTACTCTTTCAAAATTTAATACTGTGGCAAAATATATTCCTATTACAGAAAAATTCAGAATTGATACAATTTTATTCTGTACTCAAGCACTTAAAGAATTAGATATCATAAAACAAAATTTTACTTATAAAAAATCTTATTTTTGGTATCATTATGATTCTGAAAATCAAAAAAATTTCTTAAAAGAAGCTTTAGAAGGTGCTTGTAATGGCGTGATTGCTGTTAGCAATACTTCTAGAAATCAATTAATTAATCTTCCATTTATGACAGATAAAATGAAAGAAAAGATTATAGTTATCAATAATGTTATTGATACAAATAGAATTCTTTCTATTGCAGATGATGAAATCGAGTATGATTTTACACATTCTTTAAACTTAGTCACAGTTGCAAGAATTGCTCCAGAAAAAAGATTGGATAGAGTTATTTCTATTGCTAAAGAACTTGAAAAAAGAAATATTGATTATATTTGGCTTATAATTGGTAAAGTTAATAAATTAAATTGTACAGATTATGAAAAAAGTCTTCAAAAAGAATTTGAAGAACATCCAAATATTATCTTTATTGGAGAAAAAGATAATCCATTTAAGTATATGAAAAAAGCTGATTATTCTCTTCTTTTAAGCGATAGAGAAACCTGGGGATTAGTAATTACAGAATCAAAAATAGTCAACACCCCGTGTGTTGTTACAAGCTTTCCGGCTGCTTTTGAGCAAATTGAAGATAGCTTTAATGGTTTAATTTTAGATACGGGCAAAGAGGATTATGTAAATATTGTTGATAGAATTCTTTCTGAAAAAGATAAGCTAAAACAAAACTTAAAAGATTTTAAATACAATAATGCTTCTCTTTTGGATAAATGGTATAATATCTTATGAAATATAAAAAGAACAAAGATTTGATACTTATCAATTCCTTGTTCTTTTTTTGGGTTAATTATTCGTTATTAAATCTAGCATTTCTTCTATTTCTCTATCCATATCCTCAGTTCTTTTAATTACTTTTGTTTGATATGTTGAGAATATTTTATGATTAAACGTTACTTTACCATCTACATATTCCGGTTCAAGTATTAATTCTGTTACTGCATGTATAGCCTGATGATGAACTTTCAAAATAATTTGTCTCTCACTTATAAATATATCTGCATATATATCAAAAAATATGTCATTTCCATCTTTGTCAAGCACGGTTTTATTATAACCAGTGTCAACAATGTAAAAATAGCTTTTATAAAGAGTAATCGATTTCGCATCAATTCTATCTATCAAAAGCCCTTTCCTATTTAGCAATCCCCATTTGCCATTTCTTTTAACTGGTGCAACACCATTATGGAAGTGGCCGATAAAATCATAAGCTGGTTCGTATTCAATTCCGGCTTTTACATCAAAAAAGCCATATAATCCGTCTTTTTTAGTTCTTAACAAGAACCTATCTCTTGCTTCGATTTTACTATCGATTTTTTCTACAAAACTCGATTGTCTATATTCGGGGAAATCGCCTCCAAAGTCTTCTATACAATCATATTTAGGTTGGACAACAATCTCTTTTAATATCAAATTAAAAAGTCCATATGATGCATTGATCTTAACAATAATCAAATCTGGAAAGTCTAAAGAAATATCTAAAATGTCTTGACAGATTGGTGAAAGAACCTCATTTCCATCTCCATCAATCAATCCTTTCAAAAATCCTTTTTTGACTATATAACAATTGTACCGATAGTTGATTGGCCCTTTTGAAATCTCGTCATATGGTAGAGGAATTTCTCTGCCATCACTTGTTGTTATCACTGTAACTTGTTTGATGTCTAGCATGATATAACGTATATCTCCCTTCTATTTGGCCTTAGCCTCGTTCACACATTATATCACGCATTATGTAACTTGTAAATAACTCCCCTGTGAAATGGTTTAATTTTAAACACAAAAAAAGAAGTCTAAATTAATAGGCTTCTTTTTTGTTCTTATATGGCTTAACTTCTTTCTATCATCTTCTTCACTCTTTCATCAGCTATAAGAAGCTGATGCTGTTTATTCTCTTCACGGTATTTTCTTACAAGGCCAACAAACTCTCTAGCCAGTCGATAGTCCTCTGTAGCTTTAAAGCTAAATACATCTTCGGCTATGAGTTCAGGGAAATACTCTTTGTCAGCATGTTCAACCTTATATCCTTCGATAGCAATGGTAGAGACAAAAACACCATAATCTGGTAAACTATCAGAATACCATGGATCAATAAGATAGATGGTTTTTGCATTAAGCTCCTCTATTTCCTTATTAATCTTGTTTAAGGCATCCTTTGCCTTATCCTGATCTGCCAATGCTTTGTTAAGGTCTTCTTTTGCTGTTTTAACTGTAACTTCCTGCTTTTCTAGGGATTCTTTTGCTTTTCTAAAAACTTCTCTAGACTTTTCAAGCAAATCGGTATTAATTCTTAAAATCTCTTCTGCAAGTTTAACAGCATTTTCACAATTGTCACACTTCTTTTCGGCTCTTTCAGCCTTTGTAAGAAGGCTTAACATTGGATCTTTGGGTGTCTCTTCTTTTTTGTCCACTGGTTTAGCTTTTTCCATCTCTTCTTCACTTATCTGATTTAAGGTCTTCTCGTACCCATCGATTACATCTTGTGGGAGATTTTTAAGAAACTTTCCAGAGTTCTCAACTATTGTTTTATATGTTCTGTTTCTATTCCCGCCAGGATATAATTCTCTGAGCCTTTTATCAAGGTCTTTCAAGGTGATTCCTAATTCACCCGCTTCTTTTGGAAGGCAACTTTCTCCGCCAATAATCCGGCTCATTGCTCTTTCCATTCTATTTTTTGTGATTCTTTTTGCCATATTCTCTTCCTCCTAAGCAATTGAAACCTGGAGGTGGCAACACTCCAGATTTCTAATAACATGAATTAAATTGATTATTAGCAATCCGAAGCTTGCTTTTATACTTCGAACACTAAGCATTATATCACAAATTCATTTCAAAGTCAATTATATCGCTGATTAGGACTCTTTTATCATATAAATTTAACTATTTTTCATCTCTATTTGTAATTTTAATTCAGCTATTTTTTCATCATATATTGCATTTAGCTGTACTAATCTTTCATAAGATAATGTATCAATGATACTTGGATTCTTACTTATCATATCTAGTAATTCTTTCTTATTTTGATAATCTTTTGTATCTTTTAGTAAAGACTGGAATGAATTTTCAATTTGAGGAATAACTTCTTTTTTATCTTTTCCCTCATCTAATCTTTTTTGAGTGTGAAATAGATTATATATCACATTTTTTATTTTCTCTAGTATATTCATAATTTCTCCTCTTTTTTAATTATTCTTCTTCATCTATTTCTTTGATTCTTTTTTCAAATTCAGCCTTAGCTTTAGCTATATCTTCATCAGCTTTTCTATTAATCTCTTCAAGTTGTTTTAGTAAACTTCTATATTCTTCCTCTTTTTTATGTGCTTTTTCTCTTTCTCTTTGTATCTTTTTTTCAAGATCATCCTTTTCTTCTTTTGCAGCTACTGTTTCGGTTTGTGTTTCAACTTTTTGTTCAGTTTCTATTTTTTGTTCAGCTTCTACTTGTTGTTCAGGCTCTATTTGTTGTTCAGTTTCTACTCGTTTATTTTCTACCTCTTGTTTGTTTTCTTTTTCTTGTTTATTTTCTTCAACTGTTTCTGTAGCTGGTTCCTCTTTTTTTGGTTCTTTATTATTATTTTTTTCAGCTTTTTTACGTTTTGAAGATGCTCCTACAAATCGTGTTTCCTTTTCTTTTGGTAGCTCTTGCCCCATTAATCTTAAAACTTTCTCTTTAAAGTTTTGACAATAATTATCAAAATTTGGAACATGGTTTACAACTTCTACTCCATCTAGTACTCTCGCTTCATTCTTAGTTAGATTTACCACCTCATCAATTTTCTCATTTTTTACTAAGTATACTCTATTATTTTTATCATTGAAATTCTCAAAAATTGAAATATCTGTTCCCGCTACTTTAAATATAACATATCCTTCATAACGATTTTGTCCAATTGAATATTCTTTAAGATCTATATTTTCATCTACTTCTTTTTTCAAGAAAGCAATTACGTTTCCAAGTCCTTCTAGCTTCTTTTCTGTTGGCATTACTTTCTTTTCTTTTGGTGGATTTACCACATCATTTTTTGATCTAGGTTTTCCTTTTCCTTTTTCAAATATCTTTTTTGCCAATAACTCACCTTTTAGTGAACCCATCAATTCTTCCAAGCTCTCAAATCTTCTGTCTTTAAAACTACTTTTCATTTTTAAGAACGCTTCGAATTGTTCAGCATGTTTTTGAATTTCTTCATATTCAGGTGTTCCTTTAAGTAATCCCATATTTAAGGCTTGTCCATATGTATCCATTACTTTATCATAATCACTTGATGATTTATATGAAGATGCTAATGAATCAAATATTTTTAATATTCGTTTATTTGAAATTTTTTGTCCATTTTTATTAGTTGTAAGTCTTGGAATAATAGTATCTTCCATCAATTTTTGATAATCTTTTTCATTTAAATACTCATTATTACGTACCTCTTCTAAAATGCTAAGAATATCTTCTCTGTTTATTCCATCACTTTCATTTAGTTTTTCATTTATAACTCTTGTTAAATAATCCATGCTCATTCCTTTTGTAGTTGTTCCCGGATTACCAAGAATATTTTTGTATACTTCCATTACTTCTTCATCGATAAATTCTTTTAAAGGTCCTTCTGCCTTTTTGCTTGTTAAAATATCATTTGCCAAAGTCTGTAAAAATTCATTAATTATTCTATTATCGGCAAATTTATCAATACAAGACATAAAACTGGTTTTAATATAGCTTAATTCTTCATAAGGAATTTCATATCCTCTACTTTTCAAATCTCTTTTAACATTATTATATTTTCTTTTTATCTCAACACTATACTTAATCTTTTTTTCGTTTTCTTTACTTAAAAACAGCTTATCTAGTAATCTATCTAGTTCAACTTCTAGGTTTTCTATGATTTCTTTTACATCATCTTGATTAAAATCTTCTGAATTATCTTGTCTCGAATCTTTAATTTTATATTTCTTTCTATTCTTCGCCATAATAATCCCTCCATCTTATCATTATCATAACCTAAATATTTAATAATATCAAATTTATATATCTAATCTATTATAACAAATTTTTCAATTAACTTTAAAACTTTGTTCTTACTGCCATCAGCATTTATGCTTTTAAAAACGCTTGTTGTATTATGTTAATTGTTGCTTTTCTAATTTTATATTTTGCCCACAAATTAAAGGTAGCAACTATTTGCTACCTTTTAATTATTTTTATTTCAATTTTTTCTTTCTTAATATTTCATTATACATTTCATCATGTGGTTTAGACATCTTATGCTTTACATCCGGATCCATGTATGTTCTCATTTCTGCTATTATCTTACAAATTTGAATTGCATCATTGTATTCTCCATTTACTATTTTACTTATTAACAATGATAACGATTTTTGTACAGGTGGTACTTTTAAAGAATGACTTAATTTAAAGAACCATCTTAAATTTTGCAAAATTTCTAATCTTTCTTCATCTTTTAATCTTGATGAGTCTATAAATCTATATAGCAAATATGTCATGTTTCTCGCATATAAAAATCTATAAAACTCTATTTGATTATGTTCTACGAATTCATTATAAACTCTCTTGTATGCTTCACTCATCCCTAAAAAGAATTTCATAGAACAGTTCCATGATACAGATGCGGTTTTAAATGATGAATTTCTTTGTCTATAATTATAAGTAATATCCTTAATATAATAAACTTTGTCTGCATTTAAAAATGCTTTCATTTAAAAGTATGTATCTTCACCTGGTAGATTTTCTAGACATCTTATTTCATGTTTATTTATAAAATCTCTATTAAAAATCTTGTTACACATTGATGAATTCATTACATAGAATGTTTTATCCAAATCATTTATGTCAAGCTTAAAGTCATCAAATCTATCTAAATCAAATACAGGTTTTTCCCATTTTAATCCTTCATGTGTAGTATAAATCCAATTTGTAGTAATGAAATCTGCTTTTTTCTTTTCGATTGCGTCATACATTATTTGAAATGCGTTTTCTTCATAAAAATCATCTGCATCTGAAAACATTAAATATTTTCCTTTAGCAAGATCTATTCCTACGTTTCTTGGTATTCCGCCATAGCCACTGTTTTGTTCTAGTTGTTTTGCTATTATATTGTCTGGATATTTTTTTTGATATTTTTCTGCAATAGAAAAACTAGAATCCTCTGATTTATCATCAATTAATATTAATTGTATATTTGAAAAGCCTAATGTTTGATTTATTATACTTTCTATACACTTTTTTAAATACTTTCCATCATTATATATCGGAACAATAACACTTATTTTAAACATTACTTATTTTCCTTTCCAATATAATAAATTTTTATCTTTTGATACAGTGTGAAAACTGCTTATTTGTGGATTATATCACATTTTTTTCCTTTTTAAAATAAGTATTTGCTTATTTTTTCTCTTTTCTAATTTCATCTCTAATATTTGTATCTCTTTTTCATATTCTCTGTCTAGTAATTCAAGTCTTTCTTTGGGCAAAGCACTTATTCTATCAGGATTATCCTTTATTTCATTTAAGAAAATATTTTTTGAACTATTTAAGTAATGCTTATTATTTATTTCCATGATATAATTTATTATTTTTTCTGCTTTCTTCACTTCTTTAGTTCCATTATTTATTTGGTCTTCGTTAGACATCTTTCCCTCCAAAAATGAATTCAAGCAGTTATGATTATATCATTTAATTTAATTTTAGTCAATTATGTTAACAAGGCTTGTTTCAAAATAAAAAAGATAGAATTAACTATCTTTTAAATATCCATATCTACCTTTTTTCTTTGTTTCTGCTCGTTTCTTTTTGTATCCTTATTGTGAGCATTGGCTTGAGGTTTTATTTTTGTACTATTTAGTAAATCAGAATCTATAACTTTTTCATTATTTCTACCATTATCATTCAAATTAACTTTATTTTTAGATTCTAATTCTACTAATGTCATTTTACCTCTTTTACTAAAAAAGTCTTTTATTTGTCTTTTCAGTTCTTTGGGATGTGTTTCAAATTGTTGTACGATGTTACTAAAGTTAATATATCTTTCTTCAGCAAATTTTATATCTTCTATTTCATCATTCTCCACAATACTTTTTAACCTACTTATTTTCTTCTTATATTCATCTATATCATCATCGCAACAATCAATGATAAATGAATAAATTGACCTTTCACTAATTCCATTTTCTTTAAAATAGATTAAATCTAACAAGTCTTGATTTGCTTCTTTTATTCTTTGTAACTTTTCCTTTTTTATTTCTTCTTTATTTCTTTTTGCCTCATAATAAACTATATCTGTTAGAACAGCTTTTTCTTTTTCACTTCTATTATTTCCTAGTAATTTTTCTGTGTAAAATGAAACTAAATCTTTTTCTGTTCCATTTATTAATATCTCTTCAATTTCCCTTTTGTTGGTATATGATATTACTCTTGTTCTTATTCCAAGTAATAAATCTATTTGAGATAAAGTTCTGCAAATATCTTCTTTTCCTAACTTTGTATCATTTATACCCTTGTCTTTTTTTTCTTCACTCTCTGCGTCTAAATCTTCTGCTTCAACTGCTATCTGTTTAATTCTTTGTATTGTTGGCTCTGCGAATGCGATATTTTGATTAAGATACTCTTCTATCTTTTTTGGGTCAATTGCTTTCATTGTTTTTTTAGCAATATCTAGTCTTTCATCATTTCTTTTCTTTGCATCCAACAGCCTTTTATTTATGTTAACATCGTATTTTTGATTTAAATATTCTAGCTCTCCTTCTTCCAATAGCATTTCTATTATATTAAGTATTTCTTCCTCATCATCATTGTCTTCAATTTGTCTAACTACATCTATATTTGATTTTTGAACAAATACTTGTCTGTTTTTGAAGAAGTCTTTACTAATAGATTCAACGCTCATTTCTTCTTGTACGTCTTCATTTTCACTTCTTGAAATCCATTCTCCTCTAAAATCAATTATTCCATCAAAATTTCTATTTGTTCTATAATTTAGTACTGGTGCAAAATTTTCTTCATTTACAGCATATATTGTTATTTCTCTATTTAGCTTTATTTCTTCGCCTGACTCTCTACCTTCATTAAATGGATTTTGCGGATATATTATGTATTTTCCTGCTTTTTTAACATTTTCTCCAGCACACTCTTCGACAATTTTTTCTAATAACACATCATAACTTGATGTTCCAACTATTATATCTAAAGATCCTGCTATATAATAGTTTGATACTTTTCTTTTAGGATTTACTTTTTTCAATCCTTTTTCTGTGCTTACGCAATAAATTAATCTACCACTTTCTTTATACTCTTCCTTTATTTTTTCTGCACATTCGCCAACTTTACTTGATACTGGGTCCCCTTCTATTATTGCATCTTGAAGTATTTCCTGTATTTTATTAGAATCCAGTTTTTTATCATTTACTCTCATTCTTTTTGCAAACTCTCTATTTACATCTTCTTGAGTAAATTCATCCGGATTCTCCTTGTGCTTAGCTAGTAGCTTTATATAATAGAATCCACTTTCAGCTTTAACTCTAACTCCCTGAATATATTTACTATTATCATTTATCTCTTTCGTATATGATGCTATTATTTTTTCTATCTCTTGCTCTATTTTTTCTGAATCTTCTTTATCAATTAACATCCTTTTTTCCTCTTTTCGGGCATATTATAATATACTTCCTAAAAAAAAGCCACAAAAAATGCAATCTCTATTTCTTAAGATTGCATTCTTATTTTTATTTTTGTTTTATTCTTGTGATTTTAGTCTCAAATGTCCTAGCTCTTCCCATCTATTATATGCCAAGTTTAATCTAAATATTAATTTTGGTTTTGGGCCAGCTCTATTTTTATCTATTACACAGCAATAATATCTTACATTTGGATCTTTGAATTTTTCTAAATCGTATGTTACGTCGAATGTCTCTGTTTTAGAATATTCATATTTTGATAAATCTTCATTATGTATTTGTTTAAATAGGCATAATGTATCAAGTACCTCTTTTACAGTTCTACTAACAGCCATGTCATTTACTGTTAAGTTCAATGGCTCTGTTGTTGTTTCTTGTAGTTGTAATGATGAACATATGTACATATCAAAATTTTGTGCTAAATTTGATAGTATTGTTGCAGTTTTCTTTAGCTCTTCTCCATTACCTATATTTTCAATATCTGTTTTTAACGTGTCATAAAAGATGTAATGTACTTGCTCTTTGTAATAGTAATTCATTATTACTTTTCTTAATTCATCGTTTGTATGGTCCGTAATATCAATAAAGTGAATTGAGTTATATAAATTTGAATTATACCAGTCTGTTACTTTTAATACTCCATTAAATTCACTTGATACCTTTTTTAGTCTTTCTACAAAAGCTTCACGTGTTTCGTTTTCTTGTTTTTTTACAAATCCATCACTATCCACTTCAACGCCCACTGCATTGTCTGGTCTAAATCTAAATTCTAATAGTTGGTTTTCTGATACATGTAACTTTTGTCCGTGTAATCTTTGTATTATTGGATTATTAATAATTGTTGTGATTAAACACATCTTCATTTTTTCTTCAGACATCTCATTAGAAATTATCAATACTTTCTTTTTATGAGCTAGA
>JAEEGL016934052.1_pt1 | contig 10413 bp, 8 predicted proteins | sample 9134231 | NCBI WGS metagenome assembly JAEEGL01 (sample SAMN16246548, study PRJNA631951) | gut metagenome | biome: gut microbiome; feature: rumen; material: fiber-attached | host: Bos | place: Iran: Karaj | collected 2018-10
TAGGACATACGTGTGACGGGTGTAACCTGGCTTACAACCACGAGCTGCACCGGTAGTAGCTCTTTCACTATTGGTTAACTTCACACTATTGTCAACCTTTACAGTCTTCTCTTTCTTTGTCTTTGCCACTTCTTTCTTGGAGTTATTTGTGGCTTCATCTCCACTTACAACACTGGCCATATTAAAATCGTCCAGTGAATTGTTATACTTCTTTGCCATATTACTTATTATTTAAAGGATTAATAACTTCAATTATAGCGTCAAAAGACTCTCTTACTGCCTGACGCTGTTTGTAATTCATGCCCAGAGTGTTCGATACCCTGATGGCTAAGCGATCCGGGAGGCATGGAAGAATACGTCCATACTTACCAAGGTCGGTATTGGCACGTTCCATAGCCTTAACCAGTTCCTCACGTTGGTCATCATATTGGGTTACCATGTTCGGCAAGAACAGCAGCTTTGCCTTGCTGATCTTTCGGACTGTCTCAGCGAAGGTTGCTGCCTCACGGACGTTCATCCTGTCAAAGCGGAAGGGGATGATGATGACATCTGAAGAATGATAGACATATTTTAAATTGTCATTGTCGACTGAGCCAGGGCAGTCAATCACAACAAGTCCTGGGACTTTTTTAAGCTTGCTCATCCTGTCCTTAATTTCGTCATCAACATGTAAAGGCCAGACTCGCCAAGGAGTTGGGGGATTGCTAATGCCTAAATCGTCGAGGCGGTTATTGCTTATTGATCGCTGAGTGTCAGCATCCATAACCGCAACGGGAAAGCCTTGCTCGACTGCATAGGTTGCAAATAATGTGCAGAGTGTTGTCTTACCGGTGCCACCCTTCAGACCACCGAATGAAATAATTAAGTTATTCATACTCATTTTATAATTGTACGTTTAGAACTAAATTAGTAAACTACATAAGGATAGTGTTTTTAACGTCCTATCCCCTTGGATTTAGCAAGGTCTGGATTCTTCTCAATGTCATTCAGGACAGCATCGAGACGGTGCAACTGCTCTTGATTGAGCGCGTGAATGCAGTCGATGGCCACCTTCTGTCCTATGAGGTGACGCTTGCTCAGGGGATCTGCTACTTTCAATACGTCGGCGACATCCTTGGTCGTTACCTCTTCTGGTCGTGTCAACCAATACTCACATATGAAGCTATTGACAACACGGTCGATATCCTCCGTTGTTCGACTGTTGGCTGGCTTACCGGCAATCTCAGCTACCCATGGAGCTTTCTTTAGGTTCTCTACAATGTCATCCATCTCAAAGCCAATGTCGTCAGGATCGAACTCGTTGGCCCCCATGGCCTCACATAGCTCGTTGAATGAATCACTGAACCAGGCAATGCCTGTGTGCATCCCTTTACCAGTGATATGCTCGATAGCGTATTGCGCTGTCTGAGCCTGTAGCTGTTCAATTGTCATTTTCATATTATTATGTTTGTGATTTTGCTTTTTCAAAAAGGAAGTGGACTTTCATCAGTAGAGTCCGTGTTGTTATCATTTATTTCTGGGCTCTTTTCTATGCGTTTTAAATAATTATCTCTTGGGTCTTCGAAACGGGTAAATTCGGCACGGAATGTTAGAAGCACATCACCCGTTGCACCTTTACGATGCTTGGCAATGATGATCTGCGCCATTCCTTGAAGGTCGCGCCCGTTGTCGTCGTGATAAATATGATAATACTCCGGACGATGCACGAACAGTACCATATCGGCATCTTGCTCGATGGCTCCCGATTCACGTAGGTCTGATAACTGAGGACGCTTACCTTCTAATCCTTCACGGGTCTCCACACCACGATTCAACTGTGAGAGTGCCAAGATGGGGATGTTTAATTCCTTGGCTAACCCCTTCAGGGAACGCGAGATGGTGCTTACCTCTTCTTGGCGAGAGAAAAACTGTAGACCGTTGGCGTTCATGAGCTGTAAATAATCAACCATAATGAGTTTTACACCGTGCTCACGTACCAGTCGGCGAGCCTTGGTGCGTAATTCAAAAATGGAAAGTCCAGGTGTTTCATCGATATACAGGGGAACACCAAGAAGATTGTTTATATGCTTGTCTAACTTTGCCCATTCATCAGGATGTAGCTGACCATTGAGAATTTTCGAACCTTGTATCTCGCAGATGTTAGAAATGAGTCTGTTTACTAATTGTACGTTAGACATTTCAAGTGAGAAAAATGCCATGGGTACACGATAATCTGTAACAATATTCTTAGCCATAGATAAGGCAAACGATGTTTTACCCATAGCAGGACGGCCTGCAATTATTACAAGGTCTGATGCCTGCCATCCTGATGTGATAGTATCCAGTGCTTGAAATCCAGAAGGAATACCAGTCATTCCATCTTTATTGGCGGCAGCCTTTTGAATATTATCGAATGCTTCTTTAATGACAGGATCTACATGGGTATAGTCTTTTTTCATGTTGTACTGTCCCAGTTCGAATAATTCTCCTTCTGCTTCCTGCATTAGATCATCAATGTCAGTAATATCGTCGTAAGCCTTAGTCTCGATGTTTCCGGCATAAGAAATGAGTTGACGAGCCATTGACTTCTGTGCGATAATATGTGCATGGTATTCGACGTTGGCTGATGATGCCACTGTCGAGGAGATTTCTGCTATGTATGCAGGGCCTCCTACGTCTTCCAATTCTCCTTGTTTGGATAATTGTTCGGTGATAGTTAGTAAGTCAATAGGTGAATTATGAAGTGATAACTGTGAAATAGCGCGATATATTGTTTGATGCCTTGGTTCATAGAAACTCTCTGGACGGAGAATCTCACATACCAGAGGATAGGCATTCTTATCAATCAATAATGCCCCTAATACAGCACGTTCAACCTCCCTGGCTTGGGGCGGTATGTGGGCAAGACTATTATCAAAAGGCTGCTGCTTGCGTTTAATTGCAGTATTTCTTTTTTGTACCATTATAAATTATGTATTTGATGAAAACTGTAATGTTAACTGGCTTATTTTGTTATTGACCCTTCCTTGGGTGGTATGTGGGGGGATTTTCGTGGGGGGTCCTTTCTTAGAGTCATCAACTTCCTTAACGGCTCTCTTTATGGATCCTATAACATATGCTTTCGGATTGTCTTTTTTGAGGGCATTGGGCCGAAGATTTACCAGAAAACTATGGAAGTCGTTTATCTTATTCTGACCTTCGAGGAGAGTCCTCTTATTTTTGTTAATCTCCTCACTTTTGAATCCAAAGCTATATTTTAGATATTCATATATATTCTGTTCAAGCAGCCGTCTTGCTGTGACTTTAGAGGTTCGTTCAATCTCAGCAAGATTCTTATCCTCGTTTTCAACAAGATGAGTAGGATAAAAAGTATATGATACTATCTTGTTCCCTTCGAAATTCGGAACGAACTCGAAAGAGTAGGGCGATATTCTATCGAGTTCTTTCTTTGAGGGATCCAGAATCCTTTTCTTTAGATCGGCGGTCAGCTTATATTTGTTCTCACCTAAATAAAACATCTTCCTTAGCTCTTCTATAGTATATATAATAATTTTTTGCTGACCTGCCATGATTTCGAAGAATCTCATAGAATATTGACTATGTAACTTCATGGCAATGGCTATGTCAAATTTCCGGAACCCTTTGGAAAAATCAAGGATGGCATCCCATACCCAGTTGACAACATGGAAGCGCATGATGCCCTCTTTTTTCTTGATATTTATATTATAGATAATGTTGTCGCCCCAATATTCTCCCTTTTCAAGATCTTCCCACTCCAAATATTTCTTACCTAAAGCTCTGCAGGCCTTCTTGGCTTCGAAGTAATGTTTGTTAACATTGCTTTTTTCTGTTGTGACAAGAATGGAGGATATAGGCATGGCTATGGAAACATCTTTTAAATTATGCTGAATCCGAGTGAGATTGTCTCTTATCATCAGTCCTTGAATCTCAGACTGCGCATATTCCACCAGACGGTAGAGTATACGCTTCTCATACAAGGTATAGTCATACCTTGCAGTCGTAAAAATATACGACTGGATGATATGCTTATGTTCAAATTCAAAAGATAATGAACTCTCCATGTTCTATTGGTTCTCGTATTTTTAAATCACCCTGCCTGCTTTCTGAAGAGTTCAATCGCCATGTCGGCATCAACGAGAATCTTACGACCTTGCTGGAGAATAGCTGGTTTTAAAACACCGCTCTTTAATTTGAAGGCGGTCGCGTAAGATACGTTGAAGAGACTGGAAATTCCAGCGATTCCATAAACGTATCGCTTACTCGGCTTGTCCTCTGGCGTAGTTTTAATCTGGTCGCCAAGAAGCTCCTTAAACCATCCTTTAAACAGTTCTTTCTGTTGTCCTACTGTCAACATTGCGACGGGGGTAGAATCTGTAATCTGAAAATTTTCCATCCTAATTATATTTTAAAGTTGTTATTTCGATTTTTTTTTGTACCTTTGCAGCTGATGCAGATGACATTATATTATATAGTAGTATTTAAACACTGCAAAGATAGTGGATTTCCGTATAAAATATACGATATACGGAAATAATAATCTTGTATTTAAGTATATTTAATACGAAAATGGATAATTCTAACAATTTTGTAAGGTTTGTTAACATAGGAGAGTCTATTACTAACCGGCTGAAAGAACTTAATATGACCAAGGCCAGTTTCTCCAGGTTAATGGAAATGAATCCATCGAACCTGAACAAGTTCTTAAAAAAACAATCCGTAGAAACAGAAATACTTATTAAGATCTCGACTGTCCTGAAATATAACTTTTTTGCAGAGTTTGTTTATGCATTATATGATGCAATGAAATCTTCTGCAACTTTTGCCTTAAAGGACCAGAATTTCTATGTTAGGGACGTTAATATAGGAGAGGCTATTGCTCGACAGATGAGAGTAAAAGGAATCACACAGAATGAGTTGGTGACAAAATTGAGAGCGACGGAAGATTGCTCCAAGATGCGACAGGCGGATATCAGCGCAATAGTTAACAGTAAATCTATAGATACAAACAAATTATATCACATATCGATTGCCTTAGATTATAATTTCTTTACTATTTTTTGTGAAACGGAGGAGGAACAGGCTATGTGGAATAAGATAATGGAGTTCCACTATAGCTCAATAAATTCTGGTAAGGAATTTGGTGGAACAAAACCAGGAACGAGAGACTTGTTGAAACGCTTAGAGGAACTTGCTATAGAAAATGTCAGACTTAGAAACGATGTTGAGAAACTTAAGAAGGAAAATGAAGAGTTGAAGAAAATACAGAGCGAATGACGCTTTTCACTTTTTATTTCTCTATCCATATTCAATGACGTTTTTGCCTCTTAGATAGTGAATAATTGTTAATTTTTGTTTCTATGACATCAAACGTTTCATGTCATAGTCAGTATCAAAAATGTCATAGTTCTCACGATTTTCAGTATCAAAAATGTCATAGTTCAGTATCAAAAATGTCATAGTTCGAGCAAAATCAATCTCTTGTAACCCTTATAAATAAAGGGGTTCTAGGAAATTCGATTTATAGCAGATAGATATAACAGACTATATTTTGACAGAAATATAGGCTGGTAGGGGTGGCTTTTGTTGGGCGAAGCGAAAACCTCAAATGGGTTGCGAATGCTGACATTACATCCCCCATTGGGGGTGAGGGGGTAGTAAAATTAAAAGGACTTTTCAGGGTGTTAATTTTTGTAATCTTATGTAATCTTATGTTTACTTCTTGTTGTTGAATAGCTGCATGGCATCTGCCTTTGCCTTGTCGGCAATGTCAATGTATGGCTTCATGGCCTTATAGTCACTGTGTCCGGTCCATTTCATGACAATCTGGGGAGCAATACCTAACATCAGTGCATTACATATAAATGTACGCCTACCCGTGTGCGTACCTATTTGATTCCATTTGGGGTAAATTTCGTCAATACGCTGATTTCCCTTGTAGTAGGTCACCGTTACGGGCTCATTGAAGCCTATAATCTCAGCCATTTCCTTCAGGTATTCATTCATCCGCTGGTTGCTCATGACCGGCAGAACCTTGTCATGCGGAAAAGTAGTGTCCTTATACTTCTCTAAGATTGCTGCAGAATACTTGTTAAGCTCAATCTTTAAGGTGTCTGCGGTCTTCACGGTCGTAATCTGAATATAGCCAGGGAAAACGTTAGACCTTTTCAGGTTGGCAACATCAGAATACCTTAGAGACGTAAAGCAACAGAAACAGAATACGTCGCGCACATGCTCCAACGTGGTTTTTGCAAGCCGCACACACTTCTCATATTCCTTTCCTCCTATGTCTTTGAGCTTGATGGTCTCACCGGCTTCTGGAAAGTCATAGGTATAGACCTTCATCAGCTCTTCCCAATCGAGGAAAACAATTTTCTTCTCTGTCGCCTTTAGCTTGGGTGAGAATGACTTAAAGGCCGTCTCTTTATTGTACCCCTTAACATTGGCCCATTTTAGGAACCACTTTAGAAATCCCAACTGCTTACCGATGGTGCTATTCTTCATATCCAGCTTGTTTCGCATGAACTCAACAAAGTCGGTAAGTCCTCTCTCATCAAATGACTCGAAGGAAACATCCTCAGAGTAATCCCGGATGTGATTCCTTAGAGCATGGAACTTCTCATGGGTGGATGGCGTCCAGTCGTTCTGCTTGCCCATTTCTTTCGTGAACTCGTCGAAATAGTCAAAGAGACTTTGTGGCTCATCTGGTGGTGTGCTGTGGCCAGTCTTTCCAAACTCGTTTTTGAAGATGGCCTTAATGTCACCAACGGAGCCACCTGTATTCAGCAGATCGTTCTCGAGATCGGAAAAAAAGCTGTCGATGCGTTTCAAGTAAGCATTAATGACCTTGGCCTTCACGCCCCTGGTATTTACAACAGACTTGCCAGCAGTGGTTAAAAGGACTTTCTGGGCATCGTTGTCCCAACAGTCAGGCTCAATACTATACCCTGTTGTAGTCAATAACCGTTGACCTTGAATCATGACGGAACACCTAATGGGCGCTTCGCCTTGCTTGCTCAACCTTTTATCGAGGTAAAATTTGACAGCCATTTTTCTTTGCTCTTATTTGCTAATTTCAATTATTCTTCGTACCTTTGTACCCAACAAATGAATATATGTCGGGATGGTGCCTCTGAATTTACGCACAAATTTACGCACACTTTTTTGAAATACAAAGGAAATTCCAATATATTTCATTATATTAACAAATAGGTAAATGCCTGATTATGAGTAATAATTAATTTAATATGATATGCGGGACTATATACGGAGAGTTCTGTTCTCTCCGCTTTTTAAACTTAAAGGGAATCAATCAGATTCCCTTTTTCTGTGTTATGATCGTTTTGCAGAATAGTTACAATTCTATCATCTAAAGTTAAAAAACTCCAAAATAAGCAGGACGTATACGTGATTTAGAAATAAAATAACTAATTTTGCTTAGTATATGGAGAAATTGCATGATATGAAGCCGACAAGTATTGTCAAACGCTTGGAGGCTGTAATGCGTGAACAATGGGATTGTGATGCGCTTACTGACTATAGAACGGATGTAACATATAAGTATGGCGATGTGGCTATGCGTATATGTTATTTGCATATGCTTTTTGAGTCGTTGGGCATTAAACCAGGCGATAAGGTGGCTGTTTGTGACAAAAACAGCAGCAACTGGGTCATTGCCATGTTGGCTGTATTGTCCTACCGCACAGTGGCTGTACCCCTGCTGCCTGATTACAGCAAAGAACAGCTGAGAACGCTTTGTGAGCATTGTGGTGCCAAGTTTATGATTGCCTCCCACCGACTGGCTAATCTGTGGCCCGAGGGACAGTGCCCTATGTATATGATTGATGTGGAAGATTTGCTTGCCATGACGCCATCCATACTGACCGACGAAGTGGAAGACAAGGCTTACGCATTATTTGCCCAGCGTTATCCCAACGGTTTTACCAAGGAACATGTACATTATGAGGCGGAGAATCCTGATGACCTGATGATTCTTAGTTATACCAGCGGTTCGACTGGTAATCCCAAGGGCGTGATGCTGCCTTGGCGTTCGCTGCAGTCAAACATGCAGTTTGCTAAAGGTGCCTTTCCGTGTGAAAGTGGACAAAGGCTGCTGCTGATTCTGCCCTTGGCCCACATGTACGGCTATGCCCTCGATTTTCTTCATGGCATTCTGAAGGGCGCCCATCTGTTCATCCTGACTCAAAGACCCGTTCCCCAAATAGTGCTCAAAGCCTTTGACGAAATCAAGCCGGCTTATCTGCTCTCTGTACCCCTTATATTGGAGAAAGTCTTCAATATCAGAGCGTTCCCCATCCTGCAAAAGCCTTTTGTGAAAGTGATCATGAATGTGCCCATAGTAAGCAGACTGATGTGTCGGATGATTCGCCGCCAGTTGATGAATGCTCTTGGTGGAAACATCTACGAGGTGATGATGGGCGGTGCTGCGTTGAATAAGGAGATTGAGAAGATCTTGCACAAGATTAAATTCCCATTCACCATTGGCTACGGCATGACAGAATGTGGTCCTATGATTACTTATTCCGATTGGAAGGAGCATCGCCTTGGTTCGTGTGGCAAAGCAGTCGTGAACATGGAAGTAAAAGTCATCAGTAACAATCCTCAACATGAGCCTGGAGAGATTGTGACAAAGGGCATAAATACTATGTTAGGATACTACAAGAACGCTGATGCCACCGCAGCCACTATCGATGAAGACGGATGGTTGCATACGGGTGACCTTGGAACAATCGACAAAGACGGATTCATCTATGTGCGTGGTCGCAAAAAGAATATGCTGTTAGGCTCCAATGGACAGAACATCTATCCGGAAGAGGCCGAGGAACAGGTCGTCAGTTATTCTATCTTCGAAGAGTGTGTTGTGGTGCAGCGCCAAAAGAAATTGGTCGGCCTTGTCTACGTATCAGATGCCGTCCTGAAAAAGGTTGAGAAGAAGCGTGAAGAGCTTGATTTGGAAGCTATCCGAAAGGAAGTGAATTTGCACCTGCCCAGCTACTGTCAACTGTCAATGTTAGAACAACGAACGGAAGAGTTTCAGAAGACGCCCAAGAAGAGCATTCGCCGATACCTCTATCAATAAGAATGATAATGAGAAATAGTTATATCATCAATAAGGCTTTCAACTATTATATAACGGCCTCCATACTGACTGCAGTCGTCTCACAGCTGACTGTAATGACTGATGCAATCATTGTGGGGCAATTTATTTCTCCAGAGGCACTCTCTGCTGTGAATGCAGCTACACCACTGACGATGGCAGTGAATGCCATGTATCTGCTCTTTGTCATGGGTGCGAATGTAAGACTGGCCCGACTGATCGGCAAGCAGGACACCAGCAGTATCAAAAATCTGTTCACTTCGATTGTATGGAGCGTGATTCCCGTGGGTCTTCTCATTACGTGCGCCTTGCAAGCTTTTGCCGAGCCTATTTCTGTCTTCCTCTGTAAAGAGCCTTCCATCCACCATTATACGGCTGATTATCTGAAGGCTTATTCTATCGGTGCTGCCCCCATGCTGTTGTATCTGGCATTTAACGTTTTTGTGGAGACTGCGGGCAAGCCGCGCATCACGGCAGGTGTTATTATTGCTTCGAACGTGTTTAATGTGGTGTTCGACCTGTTGCTGGTGGGTGCTTTGGGATTCGGCATTGCCGGTTCGGCCTGGGCTACGGTGATGAGTTACGTGTGTGGTTTGCTGCTTATCACAACACTGGGGGTGCGTAAGATACAACTGTTCAGGCTTCAGGTGCTGAAATTGAAGATGTTCCTGGGATATGTGTTGCAGAACGTAAAGGAGGGCTTCCCTGTTGCCTTAGGTAACATCAGTATCGGTTTACTTGTCTTCCTTCTGAACACTATCATTACCAATGCATTGGGTGTTATGGGCATGAATATATGGTCCATCTGCTTGCAGGTGCTGATGTTATCCTTGGTTGTCATCAATGGTACAACAGGCTGTATCTATGCCGTGGGCGGTGTTATCTGTGGCGAGGAAGACTGGAAAGGTCTGCGATTGTTTGAACTCCGCGTGGTCAAGGTGCTGATTCTCAGCATAGCGTTGTTTGTCATTGTGATAGAAATTGAGCCCCTATGGTTAGCCTCCATTTTTGGCGCTGACGAGAACATGCGGGCTGCAGGTTTGAGTCGTGCGCTCAGACTATTCTTCCTGTGTGAAATACCGTTTGCGTATATCTTTGTGCGCCAGGCCATGCTTCAATTATTGGAGTACCGCTCACTAGCTGCCGTTATCTCGATAGTTCAGCTATTGCTGTTGTTAGGAGGTGTCTGGGGAGCATCGCTCATTAACCCTCAATATGTGTGGGGAAGTTTCTCTATTTCGATGGTAGTGGTTCTTGTTGCGGTATATGTAGTTATGTTTTATCTTCACCGCAAAAAA
>JAEEGL017428717.1_pt1 | contig 10413 bp, 6 predicted proteins | sample 9134231 | NCBI WGS metagenome assembly JAEEGL01 (sample SAMN16246548, study PRJNA631951) | gut metagenome | biome: gut microbiome; feature: rumen; material: fiber-attached | host: Bos | place: Iran: Karaj | collected 2018-10
CACGACGCCGTTCTTTTCCGAATACTCCGAGAAAAAACGAAACGGAAGAGGATAAAAACTCTTCCGTAACACGATAATATCTTTATAACAGACGATCAAACGATCTTCTCCGTGATACCGAACGCGACTGAACGTGTCTTTATCACAATGGCAAACGCGGCATAGCATTATTCAATGAATATGCTGAGCCGACGTTATCTGTTCATCTTTTTCTTCTTATACAGAATAATAATGGTAAAGAAGCTGATGAGCACACCGATCAAAGCCGCGGCAATGATAATGGCTACTTTTTGATTATACGTCAAAGAATCGGTGATCTCGTTCGTTTTTACAAAATATTGCTCGCCATCGTATTCGATGATGGAAAAATCGCCGTAATCGGCAGCAGATTCCAATAAATAAACGTTCTCTCCGTCGGACAGTTCCAGAACGGGAGCTTCCGTTACGATCTTATAAAGACCGACTTTGGCGCCCATCTTCGTGGGAGATATTTTGACGACTTTGATATTTTCCAAAGTAGAACGGCTTGTATAATACAGCGCGTCTTCCGTAACGTAGCCTTCGACCGCGTTGAGATAGCGAACTTTTTTCCAAGTTTTTCCGCTTTCCGTCGCTTCGCCGATAATCACGACGCCCTCGTTCTGCGCGCAGACGTGCAACACTTCGGCATCCAAAGAGGGAGAAGCGTATATAGGAGTCTCCGGCAAAAGGATCCATGCCGACGTGTTATTTGCGGGAGCGGACGCTCCGGCAAATAAAGCGCATGCGCATATCAAAACGATTAACGTTGCGACGAAAAACTTCTTCATTAGTCCTCTTTCAGCAAATTCTTTATTCTTTCCGAGCTGGAAAGCAGGTCGGCTACCGACTTATTCTGATTGCAGAAAGCAATGATATAAGCGATATATTTGCTTAAGTCGGCCTCCACAAACCACTCTTTCTTCTGCACTTCGGGATTGAGGTAGGTCAGGTTGGTGCTGAGAACAGCGGTAAACAGACCCTCGTCATATGCCTTCTGGAATTTCTCGACGCCTTCGGTAAAGAGAGCGAAGGTAGCGTTCAAGAATATCTTGTTGGCGCCGTCATCTTTCAAATGGCGGCACAGTTTCAACATAGAATCGCCGGTGGCGATGATATCGTCCGCAACAAACACGTCTTTCCCTTTCACGCTGGTACCGATATAATCGTGACTGACGATGGGGTTTCTGCCGTTGACGACGGTGGTATAGTCTCTTCTCTTATAAAACATACCGAGATCTACGCCGAGGACGGAAGCATAATAAATGTTACGATTCATGGCGCCTTCGTCGGGAGAAACGATCATAAAATGATCTTTATCGATCTGCTGATCGGGGAAATGCTTTTTGATAGCCTTCAAAATCTGATAGGTAGCAAAGAAGTTATCGAAGCCCATAAGCGGTACCGCGTTCTGCACGCGGGGATCGTGCGCGTCGAAAGTGATGATCTCTTTTACGCCCATGCCGTACAATTCTTGCAGCATCTGAGCGCAGTCGAGAGATTCTCTCGCGTTTCTTCTGTGCTGGCGTCCGCCGTAAAGGATAGGCATAACGACGGTGATACGTTCCGCCTTGCCTCCGCAGGAAGAGATAATACGCTTCAGATCGGCGTAATGATCGTCCGGAGACATATGATTCTTATGACCGAGCAAATCGTACTCGATGCTGTAATTGCCGACGTCGCAGAGGATATAGAGATCCATACCGCGTACGCTGTCATAAATGATACCTTTGCTGTCGCCCGAGGTAAAACGGGGACAATCGGATTTCAGGATAAAGGTGTCTTGCGGCTCCGCGTCCAAATGATGGTTCACGACGTCGCGATTAAACCACTCCGTCAAATACTTGTCTACTTTCGCGCCCATTTCCTTTGCGCCCGGCGTAACGATCAAGCCGAGAGGTGCGAGAGATGATCTTTCAAAGATATCGTTTATAACTGCTGCCATAGTGTTCTCCTTCGTTCTTTGCTGTGTGTCTTCATTATAACACAATGCAAAAGCATTTTCAAATAAAAAAATGGGTCGTACGTTTTTTCTTTTTGTACAACCCATAATATTTGCATCAGGTTTGAATAAAGCCCGTCGAATCCGATTGCGGTTCTTCTTTCTGCCCTTGGAACTGCGACAGGTACAGGTCTCGATAGAAACCGCCTTTTGCCATCAGTTCTTCGTGATTTCCCTGTTCTACGACGTCGCCGTGGTTCATAACAAGGATGACTTCGGCATGTTTGATGGTGGAAAGCCTGTGAGCGATAACGAAACTCGTCTTTCCTTCCATCATGGCGAGCATAGCGCTCTGAACGTATTTTTCTGTACGGGTATCGACAGAACTCGTAGCTTCGTCCAAAATAATGATCTTCGGGTCGGCAAGGATAGCTCTGGCAATGGTAAGCAACTGTTTCTGTCCTTGAGAAATGTTGCTCGCGTCGTCGTTCAGAACGGTGTCGTAGCCGTGCTCCATGCTCTCGATAAACTCATGCGCGTGCGCTTTCTTGGCGGCGGCAATGATCTGCTCTCTCGTGGCAAATTCGTTACCGTAGGCGATGTTTTCGGCAACGGTTCCTTTATACAACCAGGTTTCTTGCAAAACCATACCGAACAGACTTCTGAGGTCGTCTCTGTGCATCGAACGAATATCGTGTCCGTCAATTAAGATTTGACCTTTGTTGATCTCATAGAAACGCATAAGCAAGTTGACAAGCGTCGTCTTTCCGGCGCCGGTAGGTCCGACGATAGCGATACTGTCGCAAGCGTTAACGTGCAGGTTCATATCCGTAATAAGAGGTTTATCTTCGGAATAGCTGAACGCAACATGCTTGAAGTCGACTTCTCCGGTAAAGTTGCTGACGTCGCAACGATCGGTCTCTTTGTCTTGCTCGGCAAGGTCGAACATCTTAAAGACACGCTCGGCGCTGGCGATGGACGACTGAATGGTGCTGGCAATGTTACTGATATTTTCGACCGGTTGCGCAAACTGCTTCGTATACTGAATACACGCCTGAATATCACCGATACTGATAAGCCCGAGTCCTGCGCGGTATCCGCCAAGGACGCAGATGCTGACGTACGTAATATTATTTATCAATTTGATAAGCGGCAGAATGATACCGGCAAGGAATTGTGCCTTTCTTGTCGCTTTCAAAAGCTGTTTATTCAGAATCTCAAATTCTTTAATACTGTCTTCTTGATGGTTATAGAGCAGCACGACCCGGTGTCCTGCGTACATTTCTTCGATATGACCGTTCAGTTTACCGATAAGCTGTTGTTGCCGCGCGAATTCTTTTTGACTCTTTTTGATGACCAAGCTACTGACGACAAGAAGGATCGGCACGCTGCAAACAGTAACGATCGCCATCAGCCAGTCGAGACGGGCCATCATGAAGATAACGCCGGAAACCGTCGTAACAACGGTAATGACCTGGTTAATGGAGTCCTGCAACGTAACGGATACGAGCTCAACGTCGTTGGTCAAACGGGAAAGGATTTCACCGGTGGTGGTGGCATCGTAATAAGAGATCGGCACCTTATCGAGTTTGATTTTGATATCGTAACGCATGCGGCGTACGACGTGCTGCGCCATACTGGCGGCGACAAGACCGCTGACAAATTGGAATACGGCGTTAAGTGAATAAAGACCTGCCGCGATCAAACATACTCTGGCGATATATCCGTCGTCAAGTAAAGTGTCCGTCTTAAAATACTGAATGCTGTCTACCATTGCGTTGGTGACTTTCTTCAAAATATCCGGGACCCACACGGCAAACCATGCGCCGAGGGCGCTGAGCAGGATCATAACGATCAAAGCAAGCATTTCCGGCTTCATGTACTTGATAAGACGAATGACCGTCTTACCGAAGTTTTCCGCACCTTTGACCTTTTCGACGTTGATGGAGCTGGCGCCGAATGCACCGGACATATCCATCTTACCGACGGACGACGTACGTTCTTGTTCCGCTTTTACAACAACTTCTTCGTTCTCGTTCATAACCCAAGCTCCTCCGCGCTCATCTGGCTCAGCGCGATGTCACGATACAACTGGCAATTACGGATCAGCTCTTCATGCTTGCCTTTGCCGACCATTCTGCCGTCGTCCATGACTATGATCTCGTCCGCGCCCATGATCGTACCGATACGTTGCGCAACGATAATAACAATACTTTCTTTCGTAACCTCTTCGAGGGCCGCGCGCAAACGTTTATCCGTCTTGAAGTCGAGCGCGCTGAAGCTGTCGTCGAAGATATAGATTTCCGGCCGACGGGTAATCGCACGCGCTATGGAAAGACGCTGTTTTTGTCCGCCGCTGAAGTTTTGACCGCCCTGCTCTACCATATAGTCGAGCATACCTTCTTTTTCACGCACGAACGTATCACTCTGCGCAATGGCAAGGGCCTTCCACATTTCTTCTTCCGTAGCGTCCTTTTTGCCGTATCTCAGATTGTCGGCAATGGTGCCGCTGAACAGAATGGAACGTTGCGGAACGAAACCAATTTTTTTGCGGAGTTCGTCCTGCGGATAAGTCCGGACTTCTTGTCCGTCGACAAGCAAGCTACCGCCGGTAATATCATAGAAACGCGGGATCAAGCTGATAATGGTCGACTTACCGCTGCCGGTACCGCCGACGATAGCGGTCGTCTTACCCTTTTCGCACTTGAAACTGATGTCTTCCAAAATGTTCTTTTCGGCTTCGCTGCTGTATTTGAAGTTGACGTGGCGGAATTCGATCGTGCCGGTGCCGTCGCTGACGTTTTTGCAATCGGGTTCGTCCTGAACCTTCGGATCTGTTTCCAAAACCTGCAACAAACGTTCCGCGCTGGCGACCGCTCTCGGATAAATAACGACGGCGCTGGCAATAAAGACCATTGCCATGGCGATCTGCGTAATGTACTGCGAGACTTCAAGCATGCTCGCTACGTCGTCCAACGACTCGCCTGCCACGCCCGCGACCTGTTGCGCCGCACGCCAGTAAATACCGACGGAACAGCAGTTCAGACAGATGTTAATGAGCGGTACGAGCGCCGCGCAATACCGTTGCAATACGACGGCCGTTTTGGACGCGCTTTCGTTGACGATATCGAAACGTTTCTTTTCGTGTTCTTGTTTATTAAACGCTCTGACGACGCGGATACCGGTGATGCCTTCGCGCATGATAAGCGTGAGCTGGTCGACCTTTCGCTGTATGACCTTAAAGTACGGTTGACAGATGATGGCTGCGACTGCGGCCGCGGCAAACAAGATCGGCAAAACGTAAATAAGAACCATCGTCATGTAGACGTTCGTCCGGAAGGAGAAAATAAATCCGCCGATGATGGTGACCGGCGCGGAAAGCGTCGTACGCAAGATGACGAGGAATACGTTCTGAATTTGGTTTATATCGTTCGTAGAACGAGTAACAAGACTGGCCGTGCTGAATTTATCGAACTCGGCCAAAGAATAGCTTTCTACCTTCGTAAAGACCAAACTACGCAAGATCATACTGAAGTATGCGGCGATCTTACTGCTCATCAGCATTGCGATAATTGTGCAAGCGGACGAGAAGAAGGTGATGGCAAACATAAACAAGCCTTTCTTCAGAATAAACGGAAGATTGCTCGCCTGAATGGTGATGCCGTCGGCCACTTTCCATTCGTCTTCGGTCTTTTCCACTTTCATGCTGAGGTCTGCCGTTGTGGAACCGGTTTCACTCAAAGAAAGGATTTTTCCGAATTCGACGAAACGCGCCTTGATCTTTCCGAGCAAGGAATTATCGACCACGGTATACTTGGCGACCGTCTTTTCGATGTCGTCGTCAGACATACCGAGTTTGTTTTTATACCATTTTTGTTCGTCTACGTATTTGTACGCATAGCCGCCTACGTCGTTACAGAGGACGATCTCGTAATCGAGGAAGGGTTCTACGCGTTCGGTATCTTTATTATAAATATAAGCTACTTGGGCTTCGTCGATCGGCTCGCCGAAGGAATCGACGGAAAGACGAATGTTTTGTCCAAAAGCGTCGGTCAGCTTTTTATAGTTGCCGTCCTTGTCGGTAACGGCATAGCCGTTAGCGTCTTTTTCGGCGGCGACAGGGATGGGTAAAAGGTTGCCGAAACGGCTGTGCTTCATGTTCATGACGCAAGACGTCAACAGGCGTTTCGCGTTCGGGTCGTCCCAAACGGTGCTCTCCTCTTCGTCATCGTCTTCTTCAAACATGTCCAAGAAAGTTTCGATATGGATGGAATAAGCCGATTTTCCGTTAGAAAGGAAACCGGGCGTGCCGGCAAGAATACTTTCGTAGTCAATAAGCAGTTCAAACGCGTCTCTTACCAGTCTTTGTTCTTCAGTGGAATATTGCGAATACTGCGTATGTCCGGTCTCTTTGAAGGATACCTTTTCCAAGGCGTTCATAAACGGAATAAGGACCTGATTAAAGAGCTGTTCGCTGTCGGTAACGGGAATATCTTTGAAGTTAAACGAGATCATGACTTCGCTGAACTCCTCGTTCCAGGTAGTCTTGATATCCGTCGTGGAAAAGCCGTCTTTCATTTCGAAAACGGGGATATAGCCTTCGTTGTACACCTGACTGTCGAACTCTATATCGATATCGCCAAAAGGATTTTCCATTTCGAGGTGCACGTAGGCGGGTTCGTAATCCAAATATATTCCGTCGTTGATGATGTCCGCCATCAATCCCGGCAAAAATAATTCCGCCATGGCGCCGGATGCAAGAAGCAAAACGACGACGACGAAATACTTCAGCATCGGTTTTAAGTGTCTCAGTAATTTACCCATAGCCCAATAACCCGTTTCTTAATTTTTTATTACTATCGCAAGAAATTTACTTCCGCCTTCCGAGGCGGCGACCATACCGTGCGGGATGGAAGAATCCAAAATAATACTGTCGCCCGCGGAAAGGTACTCCGTTTTATTCCCGATAACGTATTTGAGAGTCCCTTCCAAAACATAGTCGAATTCCTGCCCGGCGTGGGTGTTGGTGTCGACCGGTCTTTCCAATGCCTCTTTACTGAAGGGAACACTGACGTAAAGCGGATCGACGCGATGATTATAAAACCGACTGGCAAGATGCAGATATTCAAAATCTTTTCGTCTGTCTACCCGAAGGCCGTTCCCTTTTCGCTCGATAGCATACGTCTTAAGGCAAGATGTTACGCTCCCCGTCATCAAAGCGGAAATATCCACTCCGAAACGTACCGCGCATCTATTTAGAAAACTGAAGGTGAAGTCGACGCGTCCGCTCTCGAGCTCTTTATATCTTTCCGGAGACATTTCGCACAAAGCGGCCATCTCTTCGACCGTTATTTCGAGATCCTCACGAATGCACTTAATGCGTTCGGCGATCAATTTAATATCCATGTCGTTGATACCCATAAACCATCCTTACAACAGTCTGTAAAGAACAGACTTCGACTAATACCAACATTATAATACATGGATAAAAAAAAAGCAATAGTAAATATCCAAATAAAACGATGCCTTTTTATATATTTTTACATATGTAAAAAGGTATGCGAAAAATGATACGGCGCGCCCCGTCGGAGCGCGCCGTAAAATCAAAGTAAAAACATTTTTTTCGGGTTACGAAATCTTCGTCTTCGTAACTTTGTACCCGGCGTAAACGATCAAATTAAAGTCAACGTCGTCGTCGGGATTGAACACAAACTTACACTCTTGATCCAAGAACCAACCTTGAAAATCATACGTGTATTTGTAGGTGATCTTCGCGCCGTTGCTCGTTTCTTCAACGGTAACGGAATCGAAATCGGTATCCTTTTTCTCGTTGGCGTTTCTGGGAGCGCCGACTTGCACGCTTAACCACCACGTATTGTCATCGCCGTCGATCTCATCGCTGAAGCTGGCGCCGATTTTCATGGTGATCGTGTTTTGTTCTTTATAGGTCATCCTTGCTACATCGGTACCGGTCGAGACCTCGCTGATCAAGCCGGCAATGTCGCCGTAATAACCCGTGACGTAGGACCTCGCGGAACTTTGCGTCTGATATCCCTTTTCAGGCGTCTGGAACTCAACTTGCGTTCTGGTCGCCATGTACATCAAAACGTTTTCGTAGTCGCTGGCAAACTTAGATATTTTTTGTTTGGTATCGTATTCTTTGGTGACTTTACTGCCGTCAGAATTGGTTGCGTGACTGCATATAGACGTCTTCGCCTCGGAAACACGCTGACCGCAACAGCTGTAAGTACGCGCGATAACGCGGTCTTCCAAACATTCGCATCTTACTTGCCAATCGCCCTTTTTGGTATCGTCGGATTTGACTTTCATATATTCATAATTCTTTGCATCCTGCAACTCGTCGCGCATATCTGCCCAAGGCTGAGATTTGACGGCTTCCGCCTTCTTATCGACGCTTGTATTGGTCCAGTCGTTCTTGGCCTGCGTTCTGAGTACAGACAGCTTTTCTTTGGCGTAGCTCGTTTTGTCGGCGGTCCTGACGTTGGCGGACTCGGGAACGGTGGTAAATTCGGTATAGTCCTTGATCTTATCGGTGATCAAGACGATATCTTTAGAATAGTTTTGCATTTCGCTGATAAGACTGCCGCTGTAAGCATAGCAGTTATAGTACAGCGCGCCGGAAAGTTCCGTCGAAGACATGTTCGACAAGAGGTAGTGCGCGATCTTCAATTCTTCGAATTCATAATAGAATTGACCTTCGTACTCGCCTTCTTTCGTTCCTGTTCCGAGTTTATTTTTATTCTTTCCTTCTTGATAACCGGTATTGGCCTTGTTATAATTCTTCATGTTTTGCTCGGATCCGCCGTAACACCAAGTCCAGTCGCTCATGGCAAGCTGACCTTTGATACCATTGTTACCTTTACTGATGGCCTTTTGCATCTCTCCGGTATAGGTATGTTCGTTAATTACGTTTTCAACGACGTAAACTCTTCTTTCAAAGGTTTCTTTTCTTGCCTGGAAATCAAAATGGATCCCGTAAAAATTTTGATAGAAACCTTCGCTGTAACGATAAGAACCGGTATAGTTTTTACGTTGGATATCTACGTAATCGAGCCACTCGGTATCGCTGAACGTATCGAGTTTTTCATACTTCAACTGTTTGGTATACGTCGGTCTGTCCGCCAAAACGACGTTGTAGTAAGTTTGATTATACAAATAATAATATCCATATAGTTTAGCGCAGGGTTGAATACCCTTTTGACTGCTGTATCCTTTCGTATAAAAATCATTGAACGCAAGCAGATAAGTGAGCACGTCGTAATCGCCCAAACCTTCATACGGATTCCAATAGTTCTTCGCATCGTCCAAATTGCCGGGAATATTCTTGGCAAGGTCCACTTTATTCTTGAAGTAAGCGGAGAAAGGCGTGGTATTATTGGTATCCACGGCGGCATCGTCTATCGAGCCGTGAGACATTCCTTCGGTAATATCGATAGCGTAATTAAGCATATAGGTAGCCAGTCTCGCAGCGGCGGCGCCGGGCAAGTTGACCTGCGTATAAACTTTTTCCAAAATACTTCTGTACTGCCAAGAAGCGTTATCTTCGGAGAGTTCTTTCGTTCCGATATCGTTCAGTTTGTTTTTATCACTCGCAACCAAACCGTTGGTGTCCGAACTCTTGCTGTATTCTTTCAGACGATCGTACAATTCCCAGTCGTCGAAGAAAGACCAACCTTTGTTCAGGTCGTTCCCGTTTTCTCCGGCATTGCCCCATAACATAAGGCTGGAAGACGTGGTGGTGAGTTTACCGGTCCAACCGGTGGTGACCTCCTCGCCGTTTACTTCGTCTTTGATCTCCTGAACAAACGAGTTAACGTTGGCGTCCTCATCGCCGGCGATATAATCGACGACACGCACCATTTCGTCAAAAGTCAACGCCGCATCGGCGATAGCTTTCAAAATGCCGTCCGGCGTGGATTTCGTAAAGATCTTTGTCACGGCGGATTCGGATTTTCCTAAATAAACGTCTTCCGTCTTTTTATCGATTCTGTTCTGCAGTTTGGTTACTTGTTCGCTGCAGCTTTTCCCATCGTATACGCCGGGGCTGTACGATTTAGCGGGCGCGTTATATTCGGCGGGCGACTTGGAATAGTCCGCCAAATCGGAAAGAGCCTTGATCGCATTCGGCGTCAATTCTTGCGTTGTCGTCTTAGTGTCATCAGGCTTTTTATTATTCTTACCAAAGTCGCATGAAGCGAACGCCATCAACATTGCAAGGATCAAGCCAATGGCAGAGAGCTTGAGAAATAACTTTCTCTTCATAAATTAAAAACCTCCGTTTTTGTTTGGGTTTTTCCCTATTATCAATTTACCATAGTTTACTGCGACTGTCAATATGGCTTTTTATATTCTTTTAAGGATATAGTATAGAAAAAAGTAATGAACAACGAAAAAATCTATGCGAAAAAAATATAAAAAAACGTTTGACAAGC
>JAEEGL010776744.1_pt1 | contig 10412 bp, 7 predicted proteins | sample 9134231 | NCBI WGS metagenome assembly JAEEGL01 (sample SAMN16246548, study PRJNA631951) | gut metagenome | biome: gut microbiome; feature: rumen; material: fiber-attached | host: Bos | place: Iran: Karaj | collected 2018-10
TAGTGGATGTACATGGGTTTTAGGTGGATATGATATCTTAGTAAACAACTTTGTGACTAATACATCTTGCCATACCGACAATAGTGGTAATGTTGCTGCACCTAGAACATTCATGGGATTTAAAGAAGATGGTACAGGATTCTTATGTGTAGTTGATGGTAGACAATCATCATATAGCGTTGGAATAACAGTAAATGAAGAAGCAGCCTTAGCTTATTCGTTAGGAGCTAAATTTGCACTAGAACTTGATGGTGGTGGTTCGTCAACAGTCATCTTAAGATTAAACGATGAACTTGTACTAAGAAATTCGCCATCAGATGGAAATATGAGAGGTGTATCAAACGCTATCATGCTTGTTGAAAAGGTTAAGGAAAATGGCAGTAGTGGTGATGATAATCCACCAATAATTACTATACCTGTTACATCTACACCAATTATAACTACAACTATTACAACAGCCCCTATAACAACTGCTCCAGTTGTAACTACTATAGAAACAACAACAACTATTAAAACAGAAAACATAACTACTGAATCGCCAATTGAAACTAGTAGTACACCAAACACAACAACAATAGATAATGGTAGTGCTAAAGGATGTAAATCATTTATCACAACAAGCATTACTATATTACCGATAATCTTATTTATGATTATTTATGTAGACGATAAAAAGAAAGGAGATGGAAGATTATGAAAAAGATTTTAAGTATATTATTCACACTTACATTAATGGTATGTTTAGCTGGTTGTGGTAAAACATACGCCGATGATGTTGATAATATTAACTATGATATTGATTTAACTAAAAAGATTGAGTTAAGTGTCTTAATGCCAAACTCTGGATATGATAAAGACACTATGAACAACGATCCTAATGCTAAACTAATTGAAACATTAACAGGATATAAAACTGTATATACTCAACTTCCATCAACTGATGCATCTAAGACATTAAACAACGAGTTAATGGATAAAAGACATTACAATGTAATGAAATTAACTAAAGGACAATTCGCAGACTTAGTTAAAGATGATATGCTTCTAGATATTACTCAAGCATTAAATGTATTTGGTAAAGACCTACTTGCTAATATCTCAGAAGAATCATGGGATGTTGTAAGATTTAATGGAAAAATCTATGGTATTCCTGAAAGAGCTTCTAGTGATAACATTGAATATCCAATTGTATTCAACCAAGATTTACTCTTTGAATGTAACTTAGATACTCCAACTACACTTGAAGAATTTGAAAACGTACTTAAAGTATTAACTCAAAAACTTGGCAAGCCTGCGCTTACATTCGATAGATATACACCGCTTGTATACGCAATAAGTTCTGCGTTTGGTATTTATACTGATTGGCATGAATATACTGTAAATGGTAAAACAGAAGTATTATTCTATATGAATGCTCCAAGATATCAAGAGTATGTTGAATTTATGAATGGTCTTTATCAAAAGGGATATATTGATGTAACTGTTGCAACTAATACATCTAGTGATGCTATAAGCAAATTCACAAGCGGCAATGCTGCAGCTGTTGCATGTTCAATTTGGAGTGTTCCTGCAATTGTAAGTGGTCTTCAAGCTAATAATAAGATTACTGCAATAGAAGCATCAGGTACTCTTGATAACTATATTTGCTATGTAAGAGCATTAAAAGAAAACGCAACAAGCGAAGAAAAAGTATATCGTTCTTGTGGTTATACATATATTACTGCTATTCCTTACTATGAAGCTGAAAATGCTGGATATGCTATCGATTGGATGAATAGTAAGATTAAAGATACTGATGAAGAACATAACTTTAGGTCAATTGTATTAGGTACTGAAGGAGTACACTGGACATATAACGCAAGAGAAGGATATCTTCCTATCGCTGCAAACTTCTCAGAAAAAGATACAGCAAGCTTCTATTTAACTGGTTCAAATGAAAATAAATACACTGATTACTGGAAAGCAAGAGTAAGAAAACAGCCTGAGTTATATAGAGCTTGGAGCATTATGATGGCTAACGCTGATAGTGTTGGCGAATACAATATAGTAGACTTTGCTCCTGTAATCGATGATTACAACAAGAATAGATCAGCAATAGAAGAATATTCTCAAGATCAATTCTATTTAATGCTTAGAGAAGGTGTTTCTAAGTTAAATGACTATTTAAACAAATTAAATGGTCAACAAAAATGTAAAGCTGCAACAGATGCAATTAATAACTGGTATAAATCATACAAGAATAAATAAGGGGGTTCATTATGGCTCTTAGTTTAAAAGCTAAACTAAAAAAGCATAAGAGACTGATTCCATTTGTAATCCCTGCTATGCTTTTTGCTTTAGTTTTTTCATATCTACCTATGCTTGGTATTATCATAGCTTTTAAAGAAAATCCAAACTTTGGTAGATATCCAGTCTTTGAAGCTTTATCTAGATCTAGATGGACTTTAGATAACTTCAAAGTAATATTCTCAGATAACGAAATACTGCACTATTTGGCGAATACTCTTACAATTTCAATAATGAAAATTGTAATACTTTTCCCACTCCCTGTAGTACTCGCTATTATGATTAGTGAAGTAAGAAATAAGGTATTTTCATTTATCCTACAAGGTATAGTATTCTTACCTCACTTTTTATCATGGGTTGTTATAACTGGTATATTTAATAACTTACTAGATGTATATGGACCAATTAATAATTTGGTTTCTTTATTTGGTGGAGATCCTGTATATTTCATGGGTGAACCAAAACTATTTAAATGGCTGGTTGTAATTATATCGGGTTGGAAAGAAATAGGTTATTCATCAATTGTATATATCGCAGCTATTACTGCAATCAACCAACAATTATATGAGGCTGCAGAAATTGATGGAGCAAATAAGATAAAACAAATATGGCATATTACTATTCCTGGAATATTACCTACTATTATGGTTATGTTTATTATCCGTATAGGATTCTTAATGGATGCAGGTTTTGAACAGGTTTATACTATGCTTAACTCATATACAAGAGAATCGGGTGAAATCATTGGAACATATGTATATAGACTTGGTCTAGGTACTGGTTCTAGAGACTATGGACTATCTACTGCAGTAGGGCTATTTAATGGAATTATATCTATGGTATTAATTCTATTAACTAACTGGTTCTCTAAGAAGAAATTTGGAACAGGATTATGGTGATGTTATGGAAAATGTAATTAAACGAAAGAAAAAACACCATAGATTTAGTTCCTTCTCATTTACTAACTATACATTCCTTGTAATAGTTGGTCTTGCAGCTCTATTACCATTTTTAAATGTAATAGCATCTGCCCTATCTACTGCAAACCTACAAATCAATTTCCTCCCAAGAGGATTTACATGGTTTAACTTTGAAACAGTATTCTCAGATAAGATGTTCTATAGGGCACTAGGAGTATCGCTCCTTGTAACATTTGCAGGTACTATCCTTTCAGTTACAGTAATGTTCTGCGCCGCATATGCTCTATCTAAACCAACATTCCCATTTAGAAGAGGAATAATGATATTCTTCATCATTACAATGATATTCTCCGGTGGTATGGTACCGAATTATATCGTAATGGAAATGCTTGGCCTCACAAGAACAATCTTCTCATTAATATTCCCATCAGTTCTTCAAGTATATAATCTCATTCTTATGAAGAGTTATATTGAAGCTTTGCCAAAAGAAATAGAAGAATCAGCATTAATTGATGGCGCAACCGAACTTCAAACATTAGTAAGAATTATTCTTCCATTATCACTCCCAAGTGTTGCATCAGTAGCTCTATTTACTGCAGTAACATATTGGAATAACTACACTAATGCATTAATTTATTTAGGTACCGCAGAACAGTGGTATCCACTATCTTTATACATTCTAAATCACATCAATAATGCCGCAGACCCACTAGTTTATACTAAAGTCGATGTTCAAAAGGCAAATATTGAATCTGCGATGATTATTGTAAGTATTATTCCTATCCTAATCGTTTATCCATTCGTTCTAAAACACTTCACAAAAGGTATTACCGTTGGAGGAGTAAAAGAATAAATGGAAAATTACGATATTGTAATATGCGGTGGCTCTTTAGGTGGTACACTTGCAGCATATTCCGCATCTAAAAGTGGTAAGAAAGTAGTATTACTTGAAGAAACAAAATGGATTGGAGGACAACTCACAAGTCAAGCTGTTCCACCAGATGAACATAAATGGATTGAAACAGAAGGATGTACTCAAACTTATAGGGATTATAGATGTAAAGTAAGAAATTACTATGTAAATAATCCTAATTTCAAAAGAACTATTCTAGATAAGAAAGAAATAAAAAACATAAAAGATATGACATTTTGTCCGGCATCTTCAGAGGTGAGTAGGTTGTCGCACCCACCTCTTTTGGCTTTACGCTTTTTAAATGAGATGCTTGAACCATATGTTAATAAAAATTTAACTATCTATACTGAAGCCAAGCTTTTATCTTGTAAATGCGATAACGATAGAATCACATCGGTTAAATACATGATAAACAATAAAGAAGTAGAGTTCACTGGAAAAATCATCTTAGATGCAACTGATACAGGAGAATTATTACCTCTATCTAATACTGAATATAGAGTAGGCGCTGAATCTAAAGCTGAAACTGGCGAGGAACACGCACCACTAGTTGCTGATCCTAATGACACACAACCATTCACTTATTCTCTTGCTTTTAAAATTCATAAAGATGGTAACTATATAATTCCAAAACCAAAGGAATATGATGAGTTTAAGTCATTAATAATGCCTTATGATAAGTATCCAATCTTTTCAATGTATGGTCCGGATTCATCAACTGGAAAGGCAAAAAGATTTGGTATGTTCTATGGTGAAATAGATGATGATGGCAACGAACTCTTCCCTCTTGCTGTATATAGAAGAATAGTTGCTAAAGACAACTTCATCAATAATAATGATATAGACGATATTACCCTATTAAATTGGCCTCAAAACGATTATTTTATGGGTAATCTATATAATACTCAAAACATTGAAGAAGTTAAAAATAGGGCTAAAGCCCTAACTCTATCATTCTTCTATTACCTTCAAACAGAAGTAGAAAGATATGATGGCAAAAAAGGATATCCTAACTTTGAACTTCTATATAATCAACTTGGAACTGATGACGGACTCTCTATGGCTCCATACATTAGAGAATCAAGAAGAATTATATCTAAATTCATAATAAAAGAAGAAATGGTAAAGGCAGGATCTAATCCAGACTTTATTGATTCAGTTGGTGTAGGTAGTTACCCTATTGATATTCACATAACTACTAACTCCCATACATTTATGTATGTACCTACTGAAAGATTCACAATTCCACTAGGTGCAATGATACCTATTAAGACTAAGAACTTAATACCATCATGTAAAAACATAGGTACAACCCACCTAACTGGAGGCTGTTATAGACTTCATCCAATTGAGTGGAATATTGGTGAGGTTGCTGGTTATCTCGCATCTTATGCAATCGATAATGGTATTGATATTTCTATGGTATATGATGATAAAAATAGACTAAAAGAATTTCAATCTATCCTAGAAACAAATGGTATTCAACTCCATTGGAATAAAAAAATATATAGATAAAAGGCAAATTTAAAATGCCTTTTATTTTTATTAATAATTGTAATAAATGTGTATTTATCAGGAGTTTTAGCCCATATGAAAGATAAAATGTTTGATTTTAATTCAAAAATTCTTAAAATTTTATATCATATAATAAAATTTAAACTATGGAGGCAATGCTATGAACATCTATGATATTGTTTTTATTGCAATTGTTGCACTATTCCTTGTAATTGGTTTATTTAGTAAACTCTTCAAAGGACTCATTAATTTAGTTGCGATGGGGGCATCTATTCCTGTATCTTATTGGGTTTCAGGAATATTAATGAATACAGCTCTCCCTCAAAAATTATTTGAATTTATTGAAAAGATAGAAATCGTTAAGACACTTATAGATGCATCTGAATCATTGAACGCATTCTTACATGGTTCAATGAGAACGGTAGTATTCTACGTAGTAGGGTTAGTTGGCTTACTAGTATTTAAGATTGTCGCTGCTATAATTTGGGCAATATTTAAAAATAGTAAACTCGGTGAAGCAAAAGGAATGCTATCACTTGGTTTATTTAGAGCGCTTGCTGCTTGTGTTGCTTTAGTATTTATCACAGCACCTATTCCAATTCTCCATACAGGTATTAAAGAAGCTACTACATTTATGAGTGAAAAATATCCTGATGGTAAAGCTACTCAAATCTTACAAAAAGTTAATGAACAAGTAGAAGGATCAATCATAGTTAAATATGAAATTCAAGCACTTGATAGTGGCAAAGTTCCATTCTTAACTTATGAAGTAGTAAAAGAAGATGAAACTAAAGAATGTAACTTCTATAGTGATATGGAAGATATTGGAACATTAATTCCATCAGCAATGTCATTAAAAGATTTAATCGCTGGATTTAATACAAGCATCGACTTAAATAATGCAGAATCAATCACCGCTTTAATTGATAAGATTGGCGAAGCATTAGATGCAGTAGACACTACCAGATCTTCTTTAAAAGAAGATGGTTCATTCAAAGGTATTATTGGCGAACTAGTTAAGTACTTCATCGAAGTATATCCAGAAGATAAAGATTCACTTGCATTCTTAAGAAACGCTAAGAACTATTTATCTGGATATGACTATGAGAACTCAGCTTATAAAGATAAACTTCCATCAGTAATCATTCAATCATATATTGATTCAATGGAATCTTCTAACTCATTCGCTAAATATATTGATGTAATTCAATTTACATTTAATGATTTAAAGAGCGAGGTTGCTAACCTTCCAGAATTAATGAAGACATTCAATAATTTAAGTGAAGTAAATGCTGATACACTCAAAAATACACTAACGTCATCACTTTTAGCTAAACAAGTAGTTCAAGGAATGCTTGATGACTACTATACTGATGACTCAGTTAATGAAACAGATTTAACATATGATGATGAATGTGATGCTATCTCAACTGCACTACATTATTCTAATGACTCAGAAGATGATGCAATTCGTCAAGCAGAAGCACTCGCAACTTTAGTTGATAAATTATGTGATTCAGATTTACTCCCTGCAGTAATCTATTCATATGAAGCAAATGGTACTCCATTAAGAGTATCTGTAGATGAAACTCAAAAAGCTATTGTTGTTGGACTTCTTGATACTAAACTTGCATCAGGAGATATAACTCTACAACAATACAACACTTATAAAGCAATTTTCGTAACTGAATAATGATTAAAACTTTAAAAAATGGAATAAGTATCAACTATATAGAAATGGGAAATATGGATGGCGATGCCATCCTCTTTCTCCACGGAAATGGTGAAGATCATTCCATTTTTAATGAATATATTGATTTATTATCAAATTACCATCTAATCCTTATGGATTCTAGATGTCATGGAGAATCGTCTAAAGGTAAACTAAGTTATGATTTAATGGCAGAAGACGCTTACCTATTACTAAATGAATTAAACATTAATAGTTGTAATGTAATTGGTTTTAGCGATGGTGCAATTATAGGCTTAAAACTAGCTTTAACTCATAACGTAGTTCAAAACTTATTCTTTATAGGTGGTAATGTTGAACCAAGTGGTATCGCTGATGAGTTAATGGATGAATACAAGAAAGAATATAAATTAACTCATGATGAATTCATTGGTCTAATGCTTAATGAACCAAATATCACAGTAGAAGAACTTAAATCAGTTAAATCAAGAGTAATCATTGTTACATCTGAGAATGATTGTATTAAAAGAGACCATTCAACTCTAATCAATGATTCAATTCCTAATTCAACCATGTATGTTCTTGATTCGATAGACCACTTTATGCTTAAAGATGTAAATAGAATGAGTGAGATATTTAAAAGAGAATTAGATTTAAATGTCTTCTATGAAGACAATCAAGTTATTGTGGTTGAAAAGAAGAGTGGTATATTATCCCAAGAAGATAAAACAAAAAATCCAGATATTCTAAGCATCACAAAAGACTATCTTAAATGGAAATACAATAAACCAGGTAATGTTTATCTAGCGTTAATTTCAAGACTAGATAGAAATGTTAGTGGTTTAATGATATTTGCTAAAACATCCAAAGCTGCTTTAAGATTAAATGCTAATAGACCTAAGAAATCATATCTTGCTATTTGCTATGGTAAGTTTGAAAAGAATGAAGATGAATTAATCTATAATTTATCTAAAGATTCAAACGAACTAAAGGCATATATTGATGATAAAAACGGCAAACTTTCAATCACAAAATATAAAGTTTTATCTAATAAAGATAACTTATCATTAGTAGAAGTAAATATTGATACCGGTCGTTTCCATCAAATAAGATTTTCATTAGCAAATATCAATCATCCAATTTATAATGATTCAAAATATAATGAAAACATTAAAAAAGATGGATATGATATTTATCTTGATGCATACAAAATAGAATTCATTCATCCAGTTACAAAAGAATTAATCACAGTATCAAGATATCCAGACAAAGAATTGTTTAGTATTTTCAAAGAATAAGAATAAAATATAACTATGAAGAAAAAAGTATTATTAATCTTATTATTTCTAATGAGTTTTATGCTTGTTGGCTGTTCAAATAATAAGAAATCTAAAGGCACACTTAGATATGGTATTTATAATTTAGGGACTAATCTTAATCCTTTCTTTTATGAAACCACTCATGATAAGACAATTTTAAATCTGTCTTATTTAACTTTGTTTGCAAAAGATAGAAATGGTAATACTTTATATGACATAAAAGACATGTATGGTAAAGAAGTAGATGGTTATATCTATAATTCTCCTGCATCACTAACAATAGTTGAAGATGATGGAAAATATACATACACTATCACTTTAAAAGATGATATTTATTCATCAACCGGAAACTTATTTACTATCAATGATTTAATATTTAATTTCTATGTTTTGTTTGACCCATCTAGTGAGTTAGCGAAATATAGTAGTCTTCCTCTTTATGGTCTTGATGACTATTATAATAATCTAACTAATGAAGATACATATGAGGACGCGCATATAGAAGGCATTAAAAAAGTATCAAACAAAATTATGTCTCTAGAAATGACTAGAGAACTAACTGGTGACGAGAAAGAATTATTAAATATTTTCCTAGTACCAAACTCAAACGTTAGTAGCGAAATCAATATTTCTGTTGATTATAATATGTTTGGCTTTAAGAAAGGCGATGTATCTAGCATAAAAAATAGAAAAATAAATACATCTGCTACAGGACCATACCTAATTTCTTCTAGTTCTGAAAATAAAGTAGTATTAAAAAGGAATAATGCATACTATTTTGGAACACCAAATATAGAATCTGTTGAGATTATTAAAATAGTTGGTAAGAAATATGATGAAGATGGTTATTGTATATCTGGTGGAGATCCATTCTTTCAAATAGATGAAGGTTGGCTGGACCTCGCAACAGTAGAAGTAAATGATGCTACTTTGAATGAGATTCCTAGATATAATAGAAACAATAAATTAATAGGCAATTCACTATCCCTTTATGAAATTGGAGATACAAAGCAAGGAATTGTATATTCATCAATTAGATTTGATGGGGCGAGTTTAGATTCACTAGGCCTAACACGATACCACACAATCCTTGATGAAATCGCTGTATTAAAACTTAAAAAATAGGAGAGGCAACTCTCCTTTCTTTTTCGTCAAAATTTAATGAAAATAATGAAAATATGACAAAATGTGAAAGCAAAATTTTCATTACTTTTACATTTTTACTTAATTTACAAAATAATGCGAAAAATACGCTAATTATTTATTAAATAAATATTTAGAATGCGTAATTTTTAATGCATTTTTCATAAATATGTGTTATTTATTTACACTTTTTTACATAATGAAAACCTTTTCATATAAAAAGTCAAAGAAAATAAATAAAAATTATTGACATATATTATTTACTAATATAAAATGGTTTCAAAACTTTAAAAAGGAGATAAAACGAAAATATGAAAAAGTTTAGCAAAATTGCTATTATGGTTTTAGTGGCTCTCTTTGTATTCACTGCATCTGCATGTGGTAAAACTAAGTCTACAGCTCACGTTCACGTTGATGCTAATAAAGACTGCTTATGCGATGGCTGTGGCGAAACAATGGACACTCATAAACCTAACACTTCAAATAATTGTATTTGTGATACTTGTGGATTTGATTTCCATAGTGAATATGAATACGTATTAGAACACGTACACCAAGGTGTTTGTGACGCTTGTGGAAAATCATTCGTTACAACTGACCCTGTATACTTCTATGTTGATCCAGCA
>JAEEGL011309660.1_pt1 | contig 10412 bp, 8 predicted proteins | sample 9134231 | NCBI WGS metagenome assembly JAEEGL01 (sample SAMN16246548, study PRJNA631951) | gut metagenome | biome: gut microbiome; feature: rumen; material: fiber-attached | host: Bos | place: Iran: Karaj | collected 2018-10
CCAGCGGCCCGCAGGGCCGCGTCATAGAGCGCGACATCGAGGCAATGCTTTTCAGCGGACCGTTCGTGTCTGAGGCTGCCTCGGCCTTCGCCACCGGCGAAGAGACCGGCACCGGCCTCGGCGGAGAGATCACCACTGCCGACCTTTCCGCCTACGAAGACGTCAAGCACAGCAATATCCGCAGGATCATCGCGAAGAACATGCACGACTCGCTTGCGGAGATGGCCCAGCTCACCCACAACAGCTTCGCCGACGCGACCCGCATCATGGCGCTGCGCGCCCAGTACAAGGCGTCCGGAGATCCCAACTACGAAAAGATCTCTCTCAACGACATGGTCATGCTCGCCGTCAGCCGCACCCTGTTGGGGTTCCCCGAGCTCAACGCGCACTACTTTGACGATGAGATGAGGCTATTCAAGACCGTGAACCTGGGCATGGCGGTCGATACCCCGAGAGGACTTCTGGTCCCGACCCTGATGCACGCCGAGAAGCTCGGCCTGCCCGAGATGTCCGCGGCTCTCAAGAGTCTCGCTTCCGAGTGCCAGAGCGGTTCGATAGACCCGTCCAAGCTCAAGAACGCGACCTTCACGGTCAGCAATCTCGGAGCCTTCGGCATCACCTCGTTCACGCCAATAATAAACCCGCCCCAGACAGGCATACTCGGCGTCTGCAACATCGAGTACCGCATCCGCATGAAGGGCGGCCAGCCGGAGTTCTATCCGACTATCAACCTTTCGCTCACCTACGACCACAGGGCCTGCGACGGCGCACCTGCCTCGAGGTTCCTGCAGGCTCTGGCGAAGAACATAGAAAACTTTGACGATCTTCTTTAGAAGGGAGAAACCATGATATACGATCTCATCGTTCTGGGCGGAGGCCCGGGCGGATACATCTCGGCGGAGCGCGCCGGCCAGGCAGGCCTCAAGACTCTGCTCATCGAAAAGAGGGCTCTGGGCGGCACCTGCCTCAACGAGGGCTGCATCCCGAGCAAGGCCCTGCTGAATTCAGCGAAGATCTTCCACTACGCGGGTGAATACGGCGCGCAGTACGGCGTTCATTTCAGCGGCGTCAGCATCGACCAGCCCGCCGTCATACAGCGCAAGCAGAAGGTCATCAACACCCTCGTCAACGGCGTGGCGGTCAGCATGAAGGCAAGCCATGTCGAAGTCGTGAACCACGTGGGAAAGATCAGAGGCCGCGGCAATGACGGCATCGAGGTCGAAGCTGGCGGAGAAGTCTACACCGCGAAGAACCTCATCATAGCGACCGGTTCCAAGCCTGCCATGCCTCCCATCCCCGGCCTTGAAGAAGGGGTAAAGAGCAAATTCGTCATGACCAGCCGCGAGGCTCTCGAGCTTCTCGAGATCCCCAGGACCATGGTAGTCATAGGCGGCGGCGTCATAGGCCTCGAGCTTGCGGCGTATTACGGCACGGTAGGGAGCGATATAACCATAGTCGAGATGCTCCCCAAGATCGCGGGTCCCACCGACGAGGAGATCTCAAAGCTGCTGCAGAAAGACTACGAAGACCAGGGCATGAAGTTCTGCCTGAACAGCAAGGTCGTGCGCATCGAGAGCGACGGAGTCGTCTTTGAGCGCGACGGCAAAGAAGAGAAGATAGTCTGCGACAAGGTCCTCTGCGCGATAGGCAGAAAGCCCGTTATCGACAGCTGCGGCATCGAGAACCTCAACATACTCACGCGCAAGGGCTTCATCGTCACCGACGACAGCTGCAAGACCAACGCGGCGAACGTCTGGGCAGTCGGCGACTGCAACGGGAAGTCCATGCTGGCTCACAGCGCCTACCGCATGGGCGAGGTCGCAGTCAACAACATACTCGGCAAACGCGACGTCTTCCGCGGCAACGCGGTCCCCAGCGTGCTCTATACCAATCCCGAGGTCGCGAGCGTAGGCCTTACCGAAAAGCAGGCTCAGGACGCGGGAATGGATATCGCAGTAGTGAAGCTCCCGATGGCTTATTCGGGCCGCTACATCGCGGAAAACGAAGGCGGCAACGGCATCGCGAAGTTCATCTTCGACAAGAAGTACAAGACCCTGGTCGGAGCTCACGTTATGTCCAACTACTCGTCCGAGTTCATACTCGCCTGCGGCGTCATAATCGCCAAGGAGATGACGGTCGAGTCCATACGCCAGATAATCTTCCCGCATCCGTCCGTGAGCGAGATCATTCGCGAAGCGGCTTTCGCCGTAAGGCTTTAGGAGGTCAGCATGTCAAACAAACAGTTCTATTCCCCTGAAGAACTCAGGGCTGCGGGCAAGATAAGCTTCGAGGACATACCCGTAAACACCTACGCAAAGAGCGCCTCCGACGAGCTTGCCGAGGGCAATTTCACCAAGGAAGACCTGCTGCGCATATACCGCGACATGGAGTACATCCGTGAGTTCGAGACCATGCTCATGAGCGTGCGCACCACCAAGTCATACAACGGCATCGACTACACCTACACCGGTCCCGCCCACCTCTATCTGGGCGAGGAATCCGCGGCTGTAGGCCAGAGCTACCTGCTCGGCCGCGAAGACTTCATCTTCGGCACCCACAGGAGCCACGGCGAGGTCATCGCAAAGGGCCTTTCGGCCATACAGAAGATGAGCGACGCCGAGCTCGAGGAGGTCATGAAGACCAATATGGGCGGCAAGGCCTACGAGGTCATTAAGAAGCATGTGAGCCGCGCTACCGTCAAGGAGACCGCGATCGCGTTCTTCTTCTACGGCCTCATGTGCGAGCTCTTCGGCCGTGAGAACGGCTTCGCCAAGGGCCTGGGCAACTCGATGCACCTGTTCTTCGTGCCCTTCGGTATCTATCCTAACAACGCAATAGTAGGCGGGAGCCCCTGCATAGCCGCGGGCGCAGCTCTCTACAAGAAGAATATGAAAGCGCCCGGCATCGTCGTTTCCAACGCGGGCGACGGTTCCCTGGGCTGCGGTCCCGTATGGGAGGCTCTCAACTTCGCCGCCATGGACCAGTTCAAGACCCTCTGGCCTGAAGGCTACAAAGGCGGCCTGCCTGTCATCTTCAACTTCATGGACAACGGCTACGGCATGGGCGGACGCACCAACGGCGAGACCATGGCATACGGCGAGCTTGCAAGGGTAGGCGCCGGCATCAGCCCCGACCAGCTTCACGCCGAGCGCGTGGACGGCATCAACCCGCTGGCGGTCATCGACGCATACAGGCGCAAGATGCAGCTTATCAAAGAGAACAAGGGCCCGGTGCTGCTCGACGTGCTTACCTACAGGCTCTGCGGCCACTCCACCTCTGACCAGAACGCTTACCGCTCAAAGGAAGAGATCGACGCCTGGGGCAAGGTGGACTGCATCACCGAGTTCAGAAAGCAGCTCGTGGACGGCGGCATCTGCTCTGACGCGGACGTCGACGCCCTCAACGATCAGATCAAGACCAATATCACCGAGATCATGAAGCTTGCGATCGATCTCGAGATCTCCCCGAGGCTCGACCTCGTGAAGGACCCGGACGCCATCGCGCGCTACACCTTCAGCAACGGCCATATCGAGAGCATGGCTGAGGGCAGGCCCGAGGTCCTGACTGACAAGGCGGAGAACACCAGAGTAAAGAAGATCGCGGGCAAGGAAAGGGCTTCGGTCGTAAACGGCCAGCCCGTGAGCAAGCTCAAGCAGTTCAGCTTCCGCGACGCCATCTTCGAACCGATCTTCGACAAGTTCTACGAGGACCCGACCACGGTCGCCTACGGCGAAGACGTGCGCGAGTGGGGCGGAGCCTACGGCGTTTACCAGGGCATGTGTGAGTCCCTCGACTTCAACCGTCTGTTCAATTCCCCCATTTCCGAGAGCTGCATAGTCGCGAGCGGCGTAGGCTACGGAATGTGCGGAGGCCGCGCGGTCATCGAGCTCATGTACTGCGACTTCATGGGACGCGCGGGCGATGAGGTGTTCAACCAGCTCGCAAAGTGGCAGGCAATGTCCGCGGGTGAACTCAAGATGCCGGTGGTCCTGCGCGTGTCCGTCGGCCGCAAATACGGCGCGCAGCACTCCCAGGACTGGAGCGCGCTCCCCGCGCATGTCCCCGGGCTCAAGGTCGTGTTCCCCGCGACCCCGTATGACGCCAGAGGCCTTATGCAGAGCGCCCTCAACGGCACCGATCCGGTCGTCTTCTTCGAGAGCCAGCTGCTCTACGACAAGGGAGAAGACTTCCATGAAGGCGGCGTTCCGACCGAAAAATACGAGATACCCATCGGCGAGCCCGATATCAAGCGCAGCGGCAAGGACGTCACTATCCTGACCATAGGCGCTACGCTCTATGAAGCCATGAAGGCTGCCGATATCCTTTCGAAGGACTACGGCGTGGAAGCCGAGATCATCGATGCCAGGAGCCTCGTGCCGTTCAATTACGGTCCGGTCATCGAATCCGTTAAGAAGACCGGCAAGATAATACTCGCTTCGGACGCTTGCGCTCGCGGCAACCATCTCAACGATATGGCGAACCACATCACCAACCTCGCGTTCGACTATCTGGACGCGCCTCCTGTGGTGCTCGGCTGCCGCAACTGGATCACCCCGTGCCCCGAGATGGAAGAGCAGTACTTCCCGAACCCCAGCTGGTTCGTCGACGCGGTGCACGAAAAGCTGATGCCGCTGCCCGGCCACACCCCGGTCAACAACTTCACCAGAGAAGAGGAGCTCCGCATCGAGAACCTCGGTCTGTAGTTCGTGGAAATACAAGTTATGAGATTTGAAGCAGGCTTCGGGAGCGGGACCCTCGCGTTCGAGCTCCCGGAGCGGAATCTGTTAAAAGTGCTGGAGCCCAACCCCGTGGAACGCGGGGAGGGCGGCGAAGCAGAAGTGAAGCGCGCGCTGGCGCATCCGGTCGGCAGCGCGCGGCTTTGCGATATCGTAAAGCCGGGCGAAAAGATCGCCGTGATAAGCAGCGACATAACAAGGCCTATGCCGACTTATGCGGTCATGCCGGTGCTGCTCGACGAGCTTTATGCCGCGGGCTGCAGGGCAGAGGACATAACGCTGGTGCTTGCTCTCGGCAGTCACAGACCCCACAGCGAAGAGGAGTGCAGAAAGCTCGCGGGCGAGCGCGCCTTCAGCGAGATACGCTGCGAAGACTCCACTCCCGGCGACGTCGTGCGTCTTGGCACTACGCGCCGCGGCACTCCTGTCGACATCTCCCGCAGGGTCGCCGAAGCAGACCGGGTCATCGCCCTCGGCAATATCGAATATCACTATTTCGCCGGTTATTCCGGCGGCGCAAAAGCCGTGATGCCCGGCGTCTCCACGCGCGAGGCCATACAGTGCAACCACCGCCTCATGACGGACCCGGCCGCCTGCGCTGGCAGGCTCGAGGGCAATCCGCTGCGCGAAGACCTTGAAGAGGCCGCGGCCATGCTGGGCGTGGACTTTATCCTCAACGTGGTGCTCGACGAGCATAAGAAGATAATGCACGCGTTCGCCGGCGACGTTACTGCAGCGCACCGCGCAGGCTGCGCCTTTCTGGATACACTCTACGGCGTGAAGATCCCCGAAAGGGCGGACATCGTGATAGTCTCGCAGGGCGGAGCTCCCAAGGACCTCAACCTCTACCAGACCCAGAAGGCTCTCGACAACGCCAAGCACGCGGTGAAGAAGGGCGGGACCATAATACTCGTCGGTTCCTGCCGCGAAGGCCTCGGAGAGAAACACTTCGAGGAATGGATGACTCAGTCGCCTTCGCCGGAGTACATGGTGGAACGCATAGGACGCGAATTCGTGCTCGGAGGCCACAAGGCCGCTGCGATAGCCATGGTGCTGCAGAACGCGGACATCTACCTTGTAAGCGAGCTGGAGCCCGACTTCGTAAAGAGCATCTTCCTGAGGCCCTTTGCCGACGTTCAGTCCGCTCTCGACGCGGCTTTCGCCGCGCAGGGCCCAGACGCCAAAGTCATATTCATGCCCTACGGCGGTTCCACGCTTCCTCTTTGCGGCATAAAATGATATAATCGATTCAGTAGATTCAGATAAAGGAGGAACCTTCATGAAATACGCAAGCCCCTTACAGGAAGCCGCTGAACGCTGGCCTCAGACCCAGCTCTGGAACGATTCCTGCGGCATGGCAGACCTTAAGCTGGCTCTCAGCCGCGGCTGCACAGGCGCAACTTCCAACCCCGTCATCGTAGGCAACGTTCTTCGCCGCGAGATGAACCTCTGGGAAGACCGCCTGAAGGAGATCATCAACGTCGATTTCGCGAACGGCACCGAAGACGACATAGTCTGGCAGATCTCAAAGGAAGCCGGCCTGAAGGGCGCTGAGATGCTGCTGCCGATGTTCAAGGCAACCAACGGCCGCAGCGGCTGGCAGGCGATGCAGGTCAACCCCAGATATTACAGGAGCGTTGAGAAGACCGTGGCTCACGCCGCCGAGCTCAGCTCCCTCGCGGAGAACATACTGATCAAGATGCCGGTATCCACCGCGGGCATCAAGGCCATCGAAGAGTGCACCTACCGCGGCATCTCTGTCAACGGCACCGTCTGCTTCGGCGTTCCACAGGGCATAGCCGTAGCCGAAGCCATCGAGCGCGGCTACAAGAGAAGAGAGGCCGAAGGCCTGCCCACCGACATGCTTCACTGCAGCTGCACCATCATGACCGGACGCGACGACGACTTCATGAAGAGGCTCGTCGCGGAGCGTGAGACCCCGATCACCCAGGAATACCTCGACTGCGCAGGCGAAGCGGTCTTCAAGAAGATCTACAAGATCTATCAGGAGAGGGGCTACCGCGCAAAGCTGCTCGTCGCCAACAACAACAGCCACTTCCTCTGGAGCAGGTTCCTCGGCGGAGACATACTCATGACCATCAATCCGCTCTGGTGGCGCCGCATGGAAGGCGCGAGGCTCGAACTGCACGAGACTATCGGTGAGGACGTACCGCAGATCGTGGTCGAGGAGCTCTACGACAAGATCCCCGAGTTCCGCAGCATCTACGACGAGGATGGTCTCAAGGTCGAGGAGTTCAACAAATACGGAGCGTTCAAGCACACCATCAACGAGTTCCTGACGGGCTTCGACGGAGTGCACGCGTACATGAGAGGCTTCATCCTTCCGTAGACTGCCAGAGATCGATCTAAACAACAAAAAGACCGGCGTTATCCGCCGGTCTTTCTCTTTTGCGGAAAGATCTTCAGGACCGATTCGTTATTATCCTTTCTTGCGCAGCATGCTCATGATGCCGCTGACTATGCCGAAACATACGCCTGCGACAGGCCAGATTATCCAGCTGCGGTCCCAGCTGTTGGTGATGAAGCTCCAGGCGAGGAATACGGCGGTCACCGCGAGCCAGTAGATGCCTGCGATCGGAGCGTTCTTTTTCGATTCGAGCTTTGCCTGCGGAGTGTAGTCGTCCTCTTCGAGTAGCATCTGGAAGCTTCCCCAGATGATGCTGCACTTTACTATCATGAATACGCCTATGGCTATCATTGCGAGCATGGCCGAGACTGAGAGGCTTGTGCTGAAGTCGTCCCCTCCGAAGAAGAGCATCGCGCCGAAGATGCAGACTACTGCGATGACGCAGAGCACTATGCCGGAGATGAGCATCCTGGCGTGTGTGGCGCTGAACCTTTCACGGCGTTCCGAGGCGGCCCCGCGCACCCCGTAAGCGGTGTCGATCTGTTCTTTCTCAAGGTATTCGAAACGTTTACCCTGCAGGGCGGAACTCACGAAGAGGGCGACGGCTGCTCCGACCATAAGGATCAGAAATATGAGGCCGAGTCCGACTGCCTGTGTTTCGGTAAAGCTCAGCATTCCGATATCGGACGCCGCGGCGAGAGGGATCAGCACACAGGGCGAGGCGATGCAGAGCAGCACGCCGAGGGCCGTCCTGGAAGAGGATCTGTTGCGGAAGTCCATGAAGGCGTTTGCTTCTTCCATGGATACATGCACGGTCTCGGGCAGGTCGTTTTCGGGAAGCGGCATTCCGGCAGCCTCCGGCCTTTCCATATCATCTATAAGCAAGTAGTCGGTGCTTACGCCGAACAGCTGTGCCAGCGCGATCACGCGGTTCATGTCGGGGACCGACTGCGCGCTCTCCCACTTGGATACCGACTGGCGGCTCACTCCGAGCTGGTCCGCGAGCTCTTCCTGTGACCAGCCTTCTTTTTTTCTGAGATCTGTGATCTTGTCTGCGAGAATCATTTTGTACCTCCGGGTGATTACACGATCATTATAACTCTTTTCGCGGCGCTTTGCTCCGCGTCTTTTTCTGCGTCAAGCATAGCACGCGGGCCGATTTACACGCCACCAAGCGGCTTTGGAAATGTGTCAACCGCCGGTTGCGGAGCGTTTATATGCGGGTTGCATTTGCGCCGCGGAACAAAAAGCGTGCGGCGGAGGGGCGTTTAGAGGTATAATAATCCTATAAAAGGAGTCATGATGATGAAGATCCGGAAGACCGTAAAGACCGTTCTGCTCGTACTGCTCGCGCTCATACTTGCCGCGCTGCTGTATTTTTCCGCGGTGCCTTACGTTGAGGTGAAGCGAGGTAACCACGAGGCCGCTCCGGCCTGGATGACCGCTCTCGATGACGCCATGCCTCTTAATGAGATCGCGGTGCCGGGTACCCACGACAGCGCCGCGAACTTCGTGCAGCTCGCATACTTTTCGAGATGTCAGGCCTCTTCGATCGGGACCCAGCTCTCCGACGGCTTCAGGTACATCGATGCCCGCCTCGGCGTTGACGGAGACAGGCTGATCTTTTACCACGGCTTCTGCAAGTGCCGCAAGGGCCTGATGCCCTGGTCAGGCAAGCTTGATCTTTCCGGCGTCCTCGAAGAATGCCGCGCTTTCCTTAATGCAAACCCCGGCGAAACTATAATCTTCGCCGTCAAGATGGAGCACGGAAGCGACGGGCTCGCTTTCCAGACTTTGATGAAGCGCTACATAGACGAGGATCCTGAGCTCTGGTACCTTTCCGACGAACTGCCCTTCCTTGGCGAGTGCCGCGGCAGGATAGTCCTGATGCGCCGCTACGACGACGTGCTCGGGCTGGGCGAAAAGGCCGGCATACAGATGTTCTGGGTCAACCAGAAGGAAAACGACGACGTAAGCCTGAGCGCAGAGGTCGTGCCGCAGCCGGCTTATACGCTGATCGTCCAGGACCGCTATAAATACGATACTGACGACAAGTGGAACGCCTTCTGCGACGGTCTGACGACAGCGGTGTTCGACGGGCTCCCGCAGGTACGCCTCAGCTTCCTGAGCACCAACGGTACCCCGAGCTTCGGCCATCCCTACAGTTATGCAAGAACGCTCAATAAAAAACTGCTCGGGGCAGACCTCGGCGGAGCCCCGAACGCGTGGGTGATCGTTGATTTCGCTGATTCCGACCTGGCCCGGAAGATATACGGGCTCAATTAACGGCCTTCGGGCTGCGCGTGCAGAGCCCTGAGGATAAGGACTGAAAGAACGCCGATCACAAGGCCCGTGACAAGGCCGGAGATCAGCAGAACTGGAAAGTAAAGCGCGATCTTCGCGTTTTCAATGATGAAAGCGGCGACGGCAAGCTGCCCGACGTTGTGGAAGACTCCGCCGGCGATCGAGACCCCGGCCGGGCTGAAGAGCCCGGTCTTTTTTATCAGGCACATTGCCGCAAAGCTGACGAGCGCGCCGGCGAAGGCGTAGACGCCCGAGAAGACGTTGCCGAAGAGCAGGGCGGCGAGCAGAACGCGCACGAGGTTCACAAGGAACGCGCAGCGCGCGCCGACCATGTATAGGGCGACTACGATGACCAGGTTGGCGAGCCCGAGCTTGACCCCCGGGATGCCAAGGGGCAGGGGCAGCAGGAACTCTATGTAGGAAAAGATGAGCGCGAGGGCTGTCAGCACAGCGCACATCGCGACAGTCCCGGCCTTTGAATAGGCTCCCGAGCTGTTTCTAATAGGAGACTGCGTCGACATCGCTTCCGCCTCCTTCCTCTATCGTTATGGCAAGGTGGTGCGGCAGGCAGAGAATGATCTGACCCTGGCGCGAGATCGCGCCGAATTCCACGCAGTCCTTCCCCGGGCAGTCCGCATCGGTGACCGAAACTTGACCGCCCTGTATCCGCATGATATTATTGCCCTTAGGTGTTTCCACAGTCACGCTCGCATCCTGAGATAGCGCGTAGCGCCCGTATTCCTCGCCGTCGACGGTGACCACGGCAAAACCGCCTTCTTCCCCGCGGAAGAGGAACATGCTGCCGAGCCCGAGAACCAGCAATATGACGGCCAGGATGATATCGGCCTTTGTGAGCAGAGTTGTCTTTTTCTCCATAAAACTTACGCTTTATCGCTTTCTACACCAGTGATTATATCACAGACCGGCGTCATAGCCGAGCAGTAACAGGGGTGTCCCAATGAAGTATTTCAGAGAACATGCCGCAGTCAAGAGCATAACCGGCG
>JAEEGL011803640.1_pt1 | contig 10412 bp, 7 predicted proteins | sample 9134231 | NCBI WGS metagenome assembly JAEEGL01 (sample SAMN16246548, study PRJNA631951) | gut metagenome | biome: gut microbiome; feature: rumen; material: fiber-attached | host: Bos | place: Iran: Karaj | collected 2018-10
AACTTAAGCATCTTCTCGTGCTGGCCCTTGGAAAGCTTAGCGTGAACGTTGATAGCTCTTACTGTCTTACCGATGAAAGCCTTGAATGTGCAACGTGAGAAGAACTCAGTTACATCGATGATTCTAAGAGGGTTTCTAAGGTCAGGCTTATCTGAACCAAACTCAAGCATAGCCTGCTTGTAAGGGATGATCGGATAAGGCGCTTCAGTAACAGCTGCGCCCTCAGGAGCGAACTTCTTAAACACCTTAGTAAGTACTTCCTCACCTGCAGCGAATACGTCCTCCTGTGTAGCGAAGCTCATCTCGAAGTCGAGCTGGTAGAACTCTCCCGGAGATCTGTCTGCTCTTGCATCCTCGTCTCTGAAACACGGTGCGATCTGATAGTACTTATCAAAACCGGATACCATAAGAAGCTGCTTGAACTGCTGGGGAGCCTGCGGAAGCGCATAGAACTTACCCTTATACTTTCTGGAAGGAACAATATAGTCACGTGCACCCTCAGGTGAAGATGATGTGAGGATAGGTGTCTGGAACTCAACAAATCCCATCTCCTCCATTGTTGCTCTCAAGAAAGAGATAACCTTGGATCTGAAGAGGATATTATCCTTAACCTTCTTATTACGAAGATCGAGGTAACGGTACTTAAGTCTTACATCCTCACGGATCTCCTTAGAAGTCTGAACTTCGAAAGGAAGCTGTGAGTAAACCTTACCAAGTACGTCTACCTTCTTGCAGTCAAGCTCGATAGTACCTGTAGCGATCTTGGGATTATATGTCTCTTCGTCTCTGTGCTCGATGACACCCTCAACGCTTATGCACTCTTCCTTAACAAGGCCGTTAAGAAGCTCAGTGTCTCTCATAACAACCTGAAGAACGCCATATTGGTCACGAAGATCGATAAAAGAAACTCCACCGTGATCTCTGATATTCTCGATCCATCCGCAAGCACGGATAGTAGAACCAACATCACTCTCGGAAATCTCGTTTATTACCTTGTCTCTGTAAATGTTTGACATTGTAAATAACCCCATTTGATAGAAAATACCCGAAAATGTTATTACATTACCCGTGGGTTGTCAAACGCAACATTATTTTATTATAATAGCGCCATGAAAAAGATAGGTTTCGTTATACCCTGGTACGGTGATAAGATTCCGGGCGGCGCAGAGGCCGAACTTCGAGGAATCGCTAAGCACCTGCAGGCAGCAGGCGTAGAACTTGAGATCCTCACCACCTGTGTTAAAGAATTCTCATCGGACTGGTCCGTTAACTTTTATAAGGAAGGACCTGCTGACGAAGGTGGTCTTAAGGTAATAAGATTCCCTGCAAGGAAAAGAGATACAGCCGCATTCGACCAGGTTAATCTTAAGTTTATCAAGGGCATCCCGGTATCAGCTGAAGAAGAAGTAATCTTCATGCGCGAGATGGTAAATTCACCTAAGCTTTACGACTATATGAGTGAGCACAAGGACGATTACGCTTTGTTCGTCCATATTCCCTACATGTTCGGCACGGCATACTACGGAATCAAGGCATGTCCTGAGAAATCTGTGGTTATCCCCTGTCTTCATGAGGAAGCTTATGCTCACATGAGCTTATATAACGATTTGTTCGGTTCTGTTGCCGGAATGATCTACTTAGCTACTAATGAGATGAAGCTTGCTAACAGACTTTATGATCTGAAGAATGTTAAGCAGGCCGTCTTAGGTGCCGGAGTTGATTCCGATTTTGATGCCAATGCCGAAAGATTCAGAGAGAAGTTTAAGATCAATGATCCCTTCATCCTCTACGCAGGACGTAAGGATACGGGGAAAAACGTAGATCTGCTTATTAAGTACTTCCGTGAGTTCAAGAGGCGTAATCCCTCATATGACAGCTTAAAGCTTATCCTTATAGGTGGCGGTTCAATTGATATTCCCAAGGACATAGAATCATCAGTTATTGACTTGGGCTTCGTCGACAGAGCCGACAAATATGACGCATGTGCAGCGTCCCTTTGCCTGTGTCAGCCTTCCACTCACGAGAGTTTCTCTATAGTCATCATGGAAAGCTGGCTTGCAGGAAGACCGGTACTCGTTCACGAGAACTGCGATGTTACATGTGCATTTGCTCAAGAATCCAATTCCGGACTTTACTTCAAGGATTTCTTCGACTTCGAAGGTGCAATCAAGTTCTATCTTGAGAATCCCGACAAGGCAGACATCATGGGTAAAACCGGAAGAGAATATGTTATGGAACGTTTCACCTGGGATGTTATAACCAGGAAATATACAGAGTTTTTCAAGGAGGTCTCAAATGACAAAGATTAACGTAAGACTTATGACAATAAACGATGTAAAGGATTTTGTTACTGCAGCAAACTACTGCAGCTATGATATCGACCTTATCTCAGGCAGATATAACGTTGATGCGAAGAGCCTTATGGGTATCTTCAGTATCGTACCTTCCGAGAACCTCGAGTGCCAGATCTTCTCTGATGACTGCGAGGATTTCCTCAAGGCTATCGACGCTTTCATCGTTAAGTAATTAACGATCAGCGCCTTCCCTTTCTGTTTCTCTTGAGCTTTCTTCTGCCGGGACCTTTCTTGGCGGAATCGTTTGACTTGCTCTTTCGGTAACCTCTCTCGAAGCCCTCTTCGAACACGAAGTCTATTTTGGCCGCATCAAGATCTACGCTGGCCACTACAACTTTAACCTTCATGCCGATAGTAAGCTTAAGTCCGCCCCTGGCACCTATGGCTCTATACATTCTCTCATCATAAAGATAATGATCAGCCATCGTTCTGAATGGAACGAAGCCTTCGGCTGTGCTGTCTAACATTACGAAAATTCCGGAAGCAATAATGGAAGTTATATATCCTTCGTAGTGTTCTCCCAGGTGTTCGTTCATATACTCACAGATCTTGATATTCTTGGAAGCACGTTCAGCTTCTACGCTGTTTCTTTCCATATCGGAACTATGGTTGGCTACAGGCTCAACCAGACCTGCAAAGTGTCTCTTCTTATCTTCACGGTGAAGGAACGTCTTAATTATCCTGTGGATATAAAGATCCGGATATCTTCTGATAGGACTTGTGAAGTGGCAGTAGAACTTGGATGCCAGACCGAAGTGGCCGTAGTTATGAGAACTGTATCGTGCTTTGGCCATTGATCTTAACAGGACCTGATCAAGCATAGGCTTTGCAGATTCATCCTTGATACCGTCCATAAAGAGAACGATATCCATAGGATCAACATCACTCGGAAGCTTTCCCGTTGCACCGAACGTTCTTGCAACACGGGAGAATCTCGCAAGCTTTATGGGATCCGGGTCTTCATGAACTCTGTAAACGAAAGGATAGTTCATCTTACAGAACTTTTCGGCTACGAATTCATTGGCACAGATCATAAACTGCTCAATGATACCGTTAGTGAAAGTAATAGGATGAGCCTGAACCTTAACCGGCTTTCCCTCATCATCTAAGATTACGTCCGTCTCGGGGAAGTCGAAATTAATTGCTCCTCTGCCCTCTCTCATACGCTTCAGAATGTCAGCAAGTACATTCATATCGTAAAGCATATTAAGGATGGGGCCGTATTCTTTCTCATCCTCAGGCTTCTCATCCGTGAGTATCCTGTAACACTCGTTATAACTCATTCGTCGATCTGATCTGATGACACTCTCATATATATCACCATCATAAGTATTACCTTCAGCATCAACATACATCTCAGCAGTCATGGCGAGTCTGTCTACCTTAGGATTAAGACTGCAAAGTCCATTGGAAAGCTTTGGTGGAAGCATCGGGATTACCCGGTCAACAAGATAAACTGAGGTTCCGCGAAGCTTTGCTTCTCCATCAAGATTAGTATTCTCCCTTACATAGTGGGATACATCAGCTATATGCACATAAAGCTTGTAATTACCGTTAGCAAGAGGTTTTACGGAGATGGCATCATCCAGATCCTTAGCATCCTCACCGTCAATCGTAATGGTAAGAATATCCCTTAGATCTTTCCTCCCTGCCTTTATCTCCTTATCGATTAATGAAGGTTCGGGATCAACAGGAAGATCCTTTACTTCCTCAGTTACTGCATCCGGGAAAGTCTGTGAAAGTCCGTACTGACGTAGAACCGAAAGCATTCTTACATCGTTATTACCCATATCACCGAGAACTTCAACTATCTTTCCCCTGAAGTCCTTATTGGTATTGTCCGGGTTTAGAACCTCACATACAACGGTCATCTTGAAAGGTGCGCCGTTAAGATTCTCCTTGGATATGTGAATTACACCGAAGTTAGTCTCTCTGAAAGCCTGGTCGGGATACACATCGCCGCCATCACCATTCTGGATCAGTCGTCCGATAACCTGGTTCTTGACCTGCATTGGGCCTCTTGGGGCCAGATCTGCAAAGTTTCTTGGAACATCACTTGAGAAACTCTCGGCTGCAGCTCTTCTGGCCTGCTGCCTTATGCTCATATTCATTGCATAGCCGCTCTTGGGCTTATTCTTGTTATCCTTCTTATTCCAAACCATCAGCGGCCTCCCATAATCCCTTACATAACAAAATTATAATACAAACTCCTGTTTTAAGAACATAAAAAAGACCGTACCTATCAGGCACGGCCTTCAAAATCTTAATAATATATCTATCAGAAGCCCTTAGTTACTGCGAAGTAAAGAACAATTGATACGATAGCGAAAAGGATAGCAACAAACTTTGTAGCCTGCTTCAATCTCTCCTCGAGTGTCTGTCCCTTGGACTTGCTGTAGTAAGAATCATTGGAAGCACCTGTAATGGCACCCATACCCTGATCATTACCTTCCTGAACAAGGAAAAGAACTACCATGGATACACCAAGGACAATATCGATTATAGATAAAATAATATCAAGTGCGCTCATTAAAAAGCCTCCCAATTAATATCATCAATAGTTTCAGCCGTAAGATATTATCATACGGCCGATTATTGTGCAAACTTATTTTTCAGCCTTAGCTGCGCCCTTAATTGCCTTATAAATCTCGCTTGCAGCAAACGGGATAAGAGCAAGAGGAACGATTACAAGCCAAGCCTGTGCATTAAGTGCTACGTTATCAAAGATCTTGTTTACTCCGGGGATGTAGATAACAGCGAGGAGCAATGCAAGTGATATACCAACAGCCGAATTCATCATCTTGTTTGTGAATACACCAAGCTTGAATACGGACATTCTTTCTGATCTTGAAGCATAAGCTCTAAGGAGTTCAGCTGTGATAAGAGTAGCGAAAGCAACTGTTCTTGCACCCATCAAAGGATCTACGTCTGCTCCGAAGAAGAAGCCGTTGTTTCTTGTAAGAGGTACAAGGAACGAAGTAGCTACGCAGACAAAGATAGCGATAGCCTGGATAAAGATGTGTGTAAGCATTGACTTGTTGATGATAGGCTCTCCCTTAGGTCTCGGCGGGAGCTTCATGATTCCGGGCTCACCCTTTTCGCGGCCTAATGCAAGTGCCGGGAAGGAGTCAGTTACGAGATTGAGCCAGAGAAGCTGGATTGCAGTAAGAGGTGCTGCAATACCCGGGATAACCGTATTAGGGATAAGTGAGAGCAAGAAGATAACAAGGATCTCACCGATGTTACAGGAAAGAAGGAAGCTTACGAACTTTCTGATGTTCGCATAGATGATTCTTCCCTCCTCTACTGCCTTAACGATAGTAGCGAAGTTATCATCCATAAGGATCATGTCAGCGGAGTTCTTAGCTACGTCAGTACCTGTGATACCCATAGCTACACCGATGTCAGCGGACTTCAATGCCATAGCATCGTTAACGCCGTCACCTGTCATAGAAGCGATATGGTTGTTAGCCTTGAGAGCTGTAACGATACGAACCTTATGCTCAGGAGATACTCTTGCAGATACATTAGTATTCTCACAAGCAACGCGGAGCTCCTCATCGGAGATCTTATCAAGCTCGGAACCGGAAAGTGCCTGAGCATCGCCGTCCATCATCTCGAGGTTTCCTGCGATAGCTACAGCAGAATCCTTAAAGTCACCAGTGATCATTACTGTTCTGATACCGGCTTCCTTACATATAGCGATAGCATCCTTAGCTTCCTTACGTGCAGGATCGATCATTCCGATCAAGCCTAAGAAGATAAGCTGCTCTTCGTGATCAAAATCAGCCTCTGTTCCCTCATAGTGAACTCTGTATGCAAAAGCAAGAACACGGATAGCCTTGCAAGCGAACTCATGGTTCTGGTCGAAGATCTTCTTTCTGATCTCGTCTGTCATAGGAACAGGACCATTAACACTCTCGTATGAAGTACATCTGTCGAGAATGATATCGGGAGCACCCTTTGTATAAGAGATGATCTCTCCGTCTACGATTCCTGAATGATATGTTGTCATCATCTTTCTGTCGGAATCGAAAGGAAGCTCAGTAACTCTGGGATACTTATCCATAGTCTGAACTCTGTTCATACCTGTCTTCATACCGAGAGTTGTAAGTGAACCCTCAGTAGGGTCACCGATACAAGCATATTCACCGTCTTCGTTCTTAACGATATTAGCGTCATTACAAAGAACAGCAGCTCTGATCAATGTCTCGATCTTGCCTTCTACCTTAACGTCACCACCGTTAAGATCAGAAAGCTTACCCTCGGGAGCGTAACCGTTACCCTCAACGTTTACTACCTGCTCTCCGTCATAGAGAACCTGAACTGTCATCTGGTTCTGTGTAAGTGTGCCTGTCTTATCAGAGCAGATAACGTCTACGCAGCCCAATGTCTCTACAGCGAGAAGTCTCTTTACGATAGCGTTGTTCTCGGCCATCTTAGTCATACCGATGGAAAGAACGATTGTAACTACTGCAGCAAGGCCTTCAGGGATAGCTGCAACAGCCAAGGAAACAGCTGTCATGAGAGCTTCAGTAACAGCCTCGTGCTGAACGAGAACATCTACTGCAAATACAATGATACATACTGCGATACAAACAACGGCAAGGATCTTACCCAAGTGATTGAGGTTCTGCTGCAAAGGAGTAACCTCATCTTCCATACCGGAGAGCTTATTGGCGATCTTACCAAGCTCAGTATTCTTTCCTGTACCTACTACAACACCCTTTGCTCTTCCGTAAGTAACGGAAGTACCCATAAAGAGCATATTCTTTCTGTCTCCGAGAGAGCAGTCTTCATCAAGAACCAATGTAGCATCTTTATCAACGGCAACGGACTCACCAGTAAGTGAAGCCTCCTCTGCCTTAAGTGAACTTGATGAGATAAGTCTGATATCTGCTGAGATAGCATCACCGGCATCGATAGAAACGATATCGCCCTCAACAAGACCTTCAGAGTCGATCATTACGACTTCGCCGTCTCTGATAACCTTAGTCTGAGGAGAACTCATCTTCTTCAAAGCTGCAAGAGCCTGATCAGCCTTACCTTCCTGATATACGCCGAGGATGGCATTAAGGATAACGATGGCAAGGATTACGATAACATCGATCCAGCCCTCAAAACCTTCATTGCTCTTAATAGCCATAAATGCAGACAGAATAGCTGCTGCAATAAGGATAATTACCATGGCATCAGCAAACTGAGCCAGGAATCTCTTCCACAAGGGAACTTTCTTCTCTTCTCCGAGAGAGTTGGGACCATACTTAGCAAGTCTTTCCTGAGCTTCTGCCTTAGTAAGACCTGTTGTCTCGTTGGTCTTAAGCTCGCCTAATACGTCCTGTGTGCTTTTTGAAAATGACTTTTCCAAGGTAAACCTTCTTTCGCGAATATCGCCTCATTCTAGTGTTATTAACAAGAGTATTATAATTAAGATATTGTTTTTTTCAAGAAAACTGTAAAATGTTATCAGAAATATTTAATTGGAGTATGAGATGAAGGTTTTTCTGAAGATTATTGGAGTATTTTTTCTATTCCTGATAACGACTCTTGCCGTTCTATTTGTCGGTCTTTACGGAGGCCTTAAGCTAGCTGTTGACGGTCCTTCACAGCATTTTAGGGAGATTTTTGTATCATCCATGATGGAATCTTCGGCTGGACCTATTGCCGTAAGAATGGTACTTCCTGACGACCAGATCAGTGCCATTCTTGAAAGCAATAAGACAATCGAGTTCGATCAGATCACAGATCCCGAGCTAGTTACCGTAATGAGAGAGCAGGCAGAAGCAGCTGCCGCAGAAGCAGCCGCTGCCGGAATCGAAGCAGAAACTAACCTTGATCCTGATGGTGACGGAATCGAGTTACATGAGATCTCCGGACCTATGTATCACGGTTATATGATGATCGTCTACGACCCTTCCCGAGTAATCTGTGCAACCATCGACAATTACACGCATTCAGGCGCCGGAATGACACTCGAGGAGTTAATTGATAAGTATGGTGCCGTTGCGGGAATAAACGGAGGCCAGTATGAAGACGAGAGCGGCCTTGGTATCGGTGGCTGGCCTGTCGGAGTAGTAATGAGCCAGGGAGTTCTTCGTGCCGATCACGTTGATGAGTATTGGGAATCCGGTACAGACGAGAACGGAGATCCTATTTATACAACTAGAACCTCTCTTCCCACTGTCGGCTTTACTCAGGACGATATTCTAGTTGTTGGAACATTCGGAGGCAGTTATGCCGAGAGTATCGGCTTAAGAGACGCTGTATCATTCGGACCTGCTCTTATCGTAAACGGTGATGCAGCTAACTACAGCGGTGTAGGCGGAGGTCTGAACCCAAGAACAGCTATCGGTCAGAGAGCTGACGGAGCAGTGCTCCTTCTTTGTATCGAAGGAAGACGTTCCACTTCCATGGGGGCTACAATGGCCGACCTTATCGATATCATGGTCGAATACGGAGCCGTTAATGCCTTTAATCTCGACGGCGGTATGTCATCATCCATGTACTACAACGGCGAAGAGATTGTAGATAACGCTAATATCAGACAGGACAGAGCGATTCCTACGGCATGGGTAGTACTGCCGCTTGATGCTTCTGCTTCTACGGAGGTATCAAATGAAGAAACATGATCAGAACAACAGGAGCTATTCCAGAGAATCAGCTCAGATGAACACTCCTGTCGTTAAGACGGAATCCTCTCCTTTTGTATCCGGAGAACAACCCGATAAGAAGAACAAACCCAAGAATAAGAATGGTAAAAAGAGATTCCATGTCTACGTTGCCATATTGATGGTATGGCTCATTGCCGTTACATGTGCAATCTTATACGGATATAAGAAGTTTAATACTTTCCTCATTGATTACGAAGCATCCTATCAGTCTTCACAGCCTGAATTGGTTATGGAAGAGATATTCACTCACTTCGAATCAAGAGATATCGATTACATCTGGCAGAATATGCCTGAACATCCTACAGTCTCACAGTTTGAACAGGAAGACGTAATAAGAACCTATATGCTTTCAATGATGGAGGGCAAGACTCTTACCTACGTTGAATCAGGCGAATATACAGCTGACAGACCGTGTTACGCTATTGAGGCTGACGGTTATGTTATCGGTACAGTAACACTGCACAGAGTCGGACAGAAAGAATACGGAAACCCGGTATGGGCTTTAGCCGATATCTCATTCCCAGTTCTTCCTCTTGAAGGAGCTATGATTACTCTTCCTTCGAATTCAACTGTCTACATTAACGGAATCCAGCTTGATGAGACTTACATCACGGAAGAGACTCCTGTAGATGAGGATGAGCTTCAGTACGTAGAACCATATGGAGGCAGCATTCCCGGATACACTACATACGCCGTATCAGGCCTTTATTTCGAGCCTACGGTTGAAGTTAAGGATTATTCCGGTACAGTATGTCCCGTTGAATATAACGCTGAATTTGACCGTTATAACGCAGAGTATTCTACTAATCATTCAGAGCGCGAATTTCTTGAGCAGTATGGCATTGATTTCACAACTACTTTCGCGAATGTAATTTCAATGGATGAAGACCTCAGTGCACTTGATCCCTACTTCCCGCCTGACAGCCTTGCTTATAACTACATAAGCAGAAGTACAGCACTTCGTTACTTCACAGGTCACGGTGCCGTAACTATCCAGAATCAGGAAGTTCAGGAATTTATCGCCTATAACGAAGATACTGTCTACATGCAGGTATATATCGAGCAGGAAATGCAGATGTGGCCAGATCCCGAAGTAGTACCTACAACTACTCATATCTACCTTACAAGAATCGACGGTGAGTGGCAGATCTCAGGTATGAGATATTAACGGAAACGCTTAGCCGCGAATCTCTCAGCGAAGTATAAAATAGGCAAAACAAAAAGCTCCGCAATATGCGGAGCTTTATTGGTGCTCAGAGACAGAATCGAACTGCCGACACGGGGATTTTCAGTCCCCTGCTCTACCGACTGAGCTATCTGAGCAAATTATTACCGGTACCGAAGCACCGGTGATAATTGGCGACGCAGAAGGGGCTCGAACCCTCGA
>JAEEGL011950409.1_pt1 | contig 10412 bp, 13 predicted proteins | sample 9134231 | NCBI WGS metagenome assembly JAEEGL01 (sample SAMN16246548, study PRJNA631951) | gut metagenome | biome: gut microbiome; feature: rumen; material: fiber-attached | host: Bos | place: Iran: Karaj | collected 2018-10
ATCAATGTATATAATACCTTTTTCAGCTTTAGCCGAATCAAATTCAGCATTCTGGTACAATCTAAGCAAGATATTTTCAACATCATCACCGACATAACCGGCTTCTGTCAAGGTTGTAGCGTCAGCGACAGCAAACGGAACATCCAGCATCTTAGCAAGAGTTTGTGCCAGCAAAGTTTTACCGGAACCGGTCGGCCCTACAAGTAAAATGTTTGACTTTTGAATTTCAACATTGTCTTCGCCATGTTCCTTGTTGTGTTTTAACCTTTTGTAGTGGTTATAAACAGCAACTGACAGAACCTTTTTTGCATCATCCTGACCAATGATGTACTGATCAAGATAATCTTTAATTTCATGGGGTTTCGGAATTGCGTTTTCTGCTTTTTCAGAAGCTTCGCCCTCTTTGGATGCCTCTTTTTCTTTGCCTTCAAAGAATTCTTCATCCAAAATCTCATTACACAGTTCAACGCACTCATCACAAATGTACACTTCGGGGCCTGCAATCAGTTTCTTTACCTGATCCTGAGTTTTTCCGCAGAACGAACATTTTAATTTATCGTCATTTTTTGACATCTGTTAATATCTCCAATTATTATTATTTAACAACATCTCTTGTAATAACTTTGTCAATCATACCGTATTCAAGAGCTTCTTGCGGGGTCATAATATAGTCTCTGTCAGTATCCTTTTCGATTTTCTTAATAGACTGACCGGTATTTGAAGCCAAAATTTCATTCAAAGATTTTTTGATTCTTACAATTTCAGCAGCCTGAATTTCAATATCGGTTGCCTGACCTTGCGCACCGCCTAAAGGTTGGTGAATCAAAACTCTCGAATGAGGTAATGCCATTCTCTTACCTTTTGTACCTGAAGAAAGCAGAAACGCACCCATTGAAGCTGCCTGCCCTAAACAAATTGTAGAAACATCAGCTCTTATGTGCTGCATTGTATCATATATTGCAAAACCTGCGGTAACAGAACCTCCGGGGCTATTGATATACAACATAATATCTTTTTCCGGATTTTCGCTATCAAGCAATAACAACTGCGCAACAACAAGGTTTGCAACCATATCGTCAATAGCTGTTCCCAAAAAGATAATTCTCTCTCTTAACAAACGTGAAAAGATATCGAAGGACCTTTCACCTCTGCTTGACTGTTCAATTACTACAGGTACAAAACTCATGATTTATTTCCCTTTCTTATTCTTCATATATTATAACTATTTTTTTCTATGCTTCAACCGTCTCTTTGTTGGATTTTTTTGATTTTTGTTCAACATATACGATTTTGTTATTATTCAACAAGAAATCTCTGACTTTTTCATTAACAATCTGCTGAGAAATTGAAGTAACAAAGTTCGGATTTTGATTAAACTGTTTAACCAATTCCTGAGGTTGAACGCCGTATGCGCCTGCCATTTGAGAAATCTTTGTTTGGAAATCAGACTGTTCAACTTTGATATCAACTTCTCTTGAAATCTTATCAATAATCAGAGAGTTTTTAATTCTGATTGTTGCATCCTGAACAAGATTTTTGTCAAAATCTGCACCCTGAGATTGAACAAACTTATTCCAATCAACACCCTGATATGAAAGTCTTTGTTGATATTCGGCTCTCAATGAAGCAACTTCTCTGTCAATCATTCCCTGAGGAATATTAACTGTTGTCGCATCACTAACTGATTTGAACAGAGTATTTTCAGCATTTAATTTCTTCATATTCTCCCACTGTTCATCAATATATTTTTTGATATCAGCTTTTAATTCATCTACTGTTTTGAACTGAGATGATTTGGCAACAAATTCATCAGTAAGCTCAGGAAGAACTCTTTGTTTAATCTCATTTAGCTTGATAGAAAATACTGCCGGTTGACCTTTTAATTTTTCATCGTGATAATCTTCCGGGAAGGTAACATTTATTTCAAATTCATCTTTAATATTGTGGCCTACAAGCTGCTCAGCAAAGCCCGGGATAAAGTTTGAATGTGCCAAATCAAGGGTATATCCTTTTGCGGAACCGCCCTGGATTGGTTCACCGTTACATTTACCGTCAAAGTCAAATACAACAATATCAGTGTCGCATGATGGTCTGTCTAAAACTAACTCAATAGATGAATGCTGAGTTAAAAATCCGTTCAGGGCATTGTCAAATGCACTTTTATCTTCTTTCGGTATAGAAACTTCAACGTTCAAATCTTTGTACGCACCGAGTTTTACCTCAGGTCTTGTTTCAACCTGGAAGGTAACTTCAACGTCTTTACCTGTTTCAAATCTGAAATCGGTAACTGCCGGCTGAGTAATTACATCCAATTTGTGGTCATGAATAAGCTGACCTAAATATTTAGGTAAAAGCATTTCCAAAGCTTCCTGCTGTATTCTGTCAACGCCGACATGTCTTTCAACAACAGCTCGCGGGGCTTTTCCTTTTCTGAAACCGTCAATATTAACATACTGAGCGATACGAGATGCTGCAGTATTATAAGCTGTTGTAGCTTCTTGTGCCGGTATCATAAATGTAATACTATACAAATTGTCCTGTAAATGTGTTAATTTTGAATCCATCTTTAATATCCTTCTTATTCTAACATGTAATCTATAGATAAATTGTACCGTAAAAAACAATAAATGCAAGTTTTTAAGCTGGGTAAACAAGTACGAAAAACCAATATGCACATTGGTGCTTGAAATTAATTATTGTTCATGATATGAATAAGCCATAGCCGAGAGATTCCTCTATATCTTGGTTTAGGTAAATTAGCAAGCGGCGGTTGATTTACCGTAAGTCAAATTAAGAAAAGAAGGAAATTAAAATGTTAAAAATCAGATTAAAAAGATTGGGTGCAAAGAAAAACCCTACATACAGAATTATCGTAATCAATTCAACAACAAAACGTGAAGGCAGACCGCTCCAAGAATTAGGTCACTATAACCCAAAAACAAAAGTTATGAAATTAGATAAGGCATCAGCACTTGACTGGATTTCAAAAGGGGCTCAGCCAACAGAGACAGTTGCATATTTGATTAAAAATTGCAAAGACGACGGTTCGCTTGACTACAAAAAGAAAGAAACCGTAAAACTTTCTAAGAAAGCATTGGCTAAACAACAAGCAGAAGCTGAAGCAAAAGCTCAAGCTAAGGCAGAAGCAGAAGCTGCTAAAGAAGCTGAAGCTGCAGCACCTGCTGAAGAAGCTAAAGCCGAAGAAGCACCTGCAGCTGAAGAAGCACCTGCAGAAGAAACTAAAGCCGAAGAAGCTGCTACTGAAGAAGCATCTGCTGAAGCATAAGATTTATAAAATCATAATAAAATCCGCATCGTGTTGTATGCGGGTTTTATTTTTGGTAAAATTCTCTTAACAGATTTACAAATACAAAATTATGGGCTACAATTAAAGACATGGAAAATACGAATTTAAATGAGAAGATTAACGAGCTAATCGTTAAAATGGCCAAAGAGCCAAATGTTATTGAAAACTACCACGAATTATCCGAGTTGTATATGCAACAACGTGACTATGACAAGGTTATGTCAGTTTTGGACAGCTTACTTGCAATAAAACCGGATGATGTACAGGCGTTAGTAGGCATGGGAACAATGTGGTTTTACGAAAGAGACTTCAGAAAATCCTTGTCTTACTACAACAAAGCCCTCGAGGTTAACCCAAAGAACTTCCTGATATACTACAATATCGGAAATGTTTTTGCGGAATGGAAAAACTTTGATAAAGCCCTGTTCTATTACAACAGAGCTATTGATCTTAACTCTTCAAATCCTGAGTTGTATAACGCAATCGCGTTACTGTATCAGGATATAGAAGATTATGTTGAAGCAAAAGCATATTATGAAAAATCCTTATCCTTGGATCCTGAGAATTCAAATGCATTGATTGACTTGGGTAATGTATGCTTTAAGACCGAAGATTATGAAACGGCACTAAAATTATTCAAAAAAGTGTTTGTATTAAACCCTGACAATGAGCTTATCGCAGCTTGTATAGCAAATGCGCTTACTCTGATGCAGGATAAACAGCAGGCATATGCATATTATGAAAAAGCACTGTCTATGACAGAGGACAAATACAAAATTTACATCTGCTATGCTATTGCTCAGACTGAATTTAAAGAATATGCAGCTGCAGAAGCTACATACAAAAAAGCGATTGAGCACGACCCGAAATCAGGGAATGCATATATTTTACTTGCAAATCTTTACTCTACGCTTGGCAGAATTAAAGAATCAATTGATTTGTATAAAAAATCACTTCAGGTTCAGCCAAATAATCCTGAAACGTATATGCTTTTAGGCAATGCACACTATCTTGATAACGATATAGAGCAAGCTATCGCTTCATACAAAGCATCTATCGGATTGGCTCCTGATAATGACGAATATAAACTTATATACAGCCAGGTTGTTGAAGATTACGTAAAATCTGTACGCGGAGAGAACTAATGCGCAAGAGCGAATATTCTAATACCGACAAGATTGTTTCCGCAGTCTCATATATTACTATGGGCTGGGGCGGATTATTTTATCTGATATACAAAGCGTTTAAACATGCGACACTTTCCCGATTTGCAAGGTATAACATTTTGCAGTCAATATTTATGTCGTTCCTGTACTTTATTCTGGCATTTGTCTTCGGGATAATATTTAACCTCCTGTCGTACATCCCGTATATCAATCTTCTGATTGCAAAAATTGTACTTTTCTTCAATTCTGAGTTTATATTCCAATACTCAATTATTCAAATATTTATAATCGGAATTGTTTTATATATGGCCCTTGCGTCGTTAAACGGGAAATATCCGAGATTATATATGGTTTCAAATTTAATTGACAAACAACTAAAATAGGCCCGGTAACCTTACCGAGCCCATTTTATAAATTATTGTTTTGATTATTTTACAATATCAATTGCTGGGACTTTAAGTTCTGTACTTTTTGTAGCAGCATTAAATGCCATAATACAAAATACGATATTTGCAATCCACATACCTAAAACTAACAATTGACCTAAAACAGGAACCCATCCAAGTACAATTACAAGTATAAAATATGTAATTTCCCAGTTAAAGATCTGGCGAATTGCTTCTCTTGGAGCACCCTGTAATTCTTTTCCGCCACAGAACCAGGCAACTAATGAAGCTATTACACCAAATATAATTGCTACAATTGTGCCAATAATAACCAATGTTTTCTCGTTCATAATTTCTTCCTCTCTTAATAATTAACACTACGATTAACATGTGGGATTATAGCATATTTACGCGATATTAACAAGAGTCTGCGCAAAAGTGTCCTAGACCTGAAGTTGTCCGAAAATACTCCTTGTGTAATCAGCAGATCTTCTGTATGCATCCACTTCTATCGCATTTCTTAAATATTCTGGGGAGTCAACCGGCGGATAATTTTGAACCGCATTAAGCCATAGCTGCGTTAAATATCCTACGGGAGAATCTTTAAATATTTTTGTCTGTGTTTTGGGTTTGTCTGCCCAATAAGAATGCTTAAAAGATTTCTCTACAGATTCATTAAGCTGCATTTCTTCAACTTTATTTTTGGGTTTTGCATGAGTCCACGCTTTTAATATAGCCCTTTCATCAATTCCTTCCGTCTGGCGCATAAACATATGTTGTTGAGCATGAATAAGTTCATGAGATAATTTTTGGATAATTAATCTCTTCTTATCATCTAGCGAGGTTGGAACCAACTCGATAGAATCAAAGCCATAATTTCCACGAGATTTTGCATTTCTAACGAACTCCTGCGCCATTTCTTCTGTTGAGAATAACGGACACATTGTTCCCGGATCAACTAAAACAACTTTTTTACCTGCCTTATTGCCGACAATTTTGTAATCGCTGCATACTAAATCCGATGCACATAAACTAACTTCGTGCCGATAAAAATTGTATCCACCGCCTCTGCCGTTGCTGTATGAATCTACAATTTCAAGTTTGGGATCATAATCCAATTTCAAATTATTACATATATTTTTATATTCCTGTTCAAGCTGTTCTTTTGAAATTATGGAATATAGCTTATCAACATCACATTGAGAGGAACTTACCCCGCAAAAATTCATAGTTGATCTATTATCAACTGCAATATTTCTGTAATATGATTGATTGCAATGATGAATATTATACAAGTTTACATTCATATACTTATTAACAATAAAACTTTAAAATATTGCTACTTTGTAAAGAAATTTAAAGATAAAAACCCTTGACATAAGCATTTGGTTGTAGTTTTATAAGGAAGTACACTTGTCGAAATTTTTACAGCACGAAAATTTATACAGTGTAAAAGATAAAGCAAGGACGTAAGGTTTATAAAGCCCTAGTCCAGTCATAGTCAGAATGCGTAAGGGTTTTGGATTATGATCTTTATCAGTAGTACAACTAAAATTAAGGAGAAAAAAATGCCTACAATTAACCAACTTGTACGCTCAGAAAGAAAGAAGCTGCAAGACAAAACAAAATCTCCTGCTTTGATGAATTGTCCTCAAAGACGTGGAGTATGCACAAGGGTTTACACTACAACCCCTAAAAAACCAAACTCAGCGCTTAGAAAAGTTGCCAGAGTCAGATTAACAAACGGATTTGAAGTTACTTCATATATTCCGGGTATTGGTCACAACCTTCAAGAGCACAGCGTTGTTATGATCAGAGGCGGTCGTGTTAAGGACTTGCCTGGTGTTCGTTATCACATCATCCGCGGCACATTGGATACTGCCGGCGTTGCTAACAGAACTCAATCAAGATCTAAATACGGTGCTAAAAAAGATAAAAAGGGAGGTAACTAATGTCTAGACGTTCTAAACCTGCAAAAAGAATACCTTTAGCAGATCCGGTATATAACAGCGTTGATATTTCAAAATTCATTAACAGAATTATGAGACGCGGTAAGAAATCTTTGGCAGAAAAGATTTTCTATGCAACAATGGAAAAGATTAAAGAAAGAACAAACGAAGATCCTATTGAAATTTTCCAAAAAGCTATGACAAATGCTACACCATTATTGGAAGTTAAAGCTCGCCGTATCGGTGGTTCAACCTATCAGGTACCTATTGAAGTAAAAGCAGACAGAGGTTTTGCTCTTTCTTCAACATGGTTGATTGAATCCGCTAAGAAAAGAGGCGGAAAATCTTTCATTGACAAATTAACAAGTGAATTGATTGATGCTTCAAACGGTCAGGGTTCAGCTTGCAAAAAGCGTGAAGATACCCACAAAATGGCAGAAGCTAACAAAGCATTTGCTCACTACAGATATTAATACAATATTTGAAATAAAAAGGCCTCTCAAAATTGAGAGGCCTTTTTTTATTTGTTTAGCACATAATTTATAATATCATCCGACTCATACATTTTTACGTCCTTTTCATCATCATACAAAAACGGGACCTGCTCCATTCCTCCAAGAGCCATCAATTCATCATAATTTCCCCTGCCTGAAATATCTTTTACAATGTAGCTGACAGAATTTTCATCAAAAGCAACTCTGACCTTCCTGCAATATGGGCAAGACTCCATAACATACAAATTGTACATATTACCTCCTGTATTTAACATGCTAAGAATACAGATAATAAAATAAAATTACCTAAAAGTATATAGTTATTTCACTAATTGAAAAATATTATTATTTATAATAGACTACGGGTATGAATAAGAAGAACATATTATTTGTATTTGGAACAAGACCGGAAGTTATAAAACTTGCACCGATTATGCTTGAGATGAAAAAGTATCCCGACAAATACAAAATAATAATCTGCAACACAGAACAGCAAAAAGAACTTTCAAATCAAACGCTGGGTTATTTCGGGCTTCAGGCAGATATAAACCTTGATTGTATGAGAGAAGATCAATCCCTGACCGAAGTACAATCTCGCATCTTAACCTCACTTGATAAAGTTTATGAGGATTACAAGGTTGATGCAACAATCGTACAGGGAGATACAATGACCGTCTTATGCGGAGCACTGACAAGTTTTTATCATAAAGTTCCCGTATTCCACGTTGAAGCAGGTTTGCGCTCATACGATATATACGAGCCATTCCCGGAAGAGATTATGCGGCAAATGACATCACGTGTTGCTGATTTACACTTTGCCCCAACGGAGAAGAACAAACAGGCCCTTTTAAAAGAAGATATTTCCGAAAATAAAATTCACGTCACAGGAAACACAGTAATTGATGCGCTGTTTTGCCTGTCAGACGAAACAATCAACTCGGCAAAAGAATTTTTTGACGAACAAAATATTACAGTTGACGATAAATTGGTTTTGATAACCGTTCACCGAAGGGAAAACCACGGCGAAAGAATTGATAAAATCCTTGATGCTATTGAACATCTCGCAAAGACATACTCCGATCACAAATTTGTAATTCCGGTACATCCAAACCCGAACGTAAGATGCAAAATCCATACGCGGCTTGGGAATTACGAAAATATCTATTTACAAAAACCGTTAGATTATCCGAATCTGGTGTATCTTATGAAGCATGCGAAATTAATACTGACAGATTCGGGCGGAATACAGGAAGAAGCACCATCTTTTGGCTGTCCTACTCTTGTAATGAGGTACGAAACAGAACGCCAGGAGGGGATAAATGCAGGTGTGTCAGTCCTTGTCGGTGCTGATTATGACAAAATTGTCGGTTATAGCTCCGAAATACTTTCTCAGGATATTTCAAAGACCCGACTTAAGGCACAAAATCCTTATGGAAACGGCAATTCTGCAAAAATTATAGAAAATATTATTGGAAAATATTTTACATAATAAAAAGCAAGTTTTTTCAAACTTGCCAGACATAAAATGTTTTAGGGATATATTTAAGTTTTTGAGGTTTAAATCTTACTGGATGACCGAGGTTAACCGTTCATCAATTTTTCTGTCAATTTTTTTGAGCATCCTTCGCATCTTGAGTGACTGGGTTGCATCTATTGACGGGTTTACCATCATCTGACTTCTGTATTTTCTGTACAACTGAATCTCTCTGTCTTTGATGTCTTTTTTAATCAATATCTTGTCATCTTCTTCGCTGAGGTCTTTTGCTACTTTAAAGACAACTGAGAACAGTGCAAGGACACACACAATCCACAGAATTTTATCAAGCGGTACGGTTTCACCGACTATTTGTGCTGAACCATCAGCCGTTTCCATAATTACAGTTGAATATTTAATATTATCTGCGCTTATGTATATCTTAAGTCTGTCATATGATGAATTTTCTATAACTAATCCGTCTATACTTGTTGTTCCTTTGTACACGGCATTAACCGTTTCTGAGGATTTTATATCTTTCATTTCAATTATTATTTCATTTTCTGATGGCGTTTTTTTCGTAACCTTTGCCATCGTATCAGTACCTAAAATAACATTGTATCCGGTATTACCCTTTTCAAGAGTAATTGTACGCAAATAGTTGTCAGCAGCATTTGCCTGCTGAATTGAAAAAACAAATGTAATTAAGAACGTGAATATTAAAAATAACCTTTTCAAATTCATCTCCTCCCTAATCTACACATTTATATTACAACCGCATAAAAAAAAGAGCATCAATCCATGGGTTTATCTATCTTGCACATGGTATGTATAAATGGATTTAATTAATGGATTTAGATTTATGTTAAGTAATGTAACAAAACTAGCCCATGCTGAAATTAGAGATTTTTTTAATCCTTTATTATAGTGTAACGAGATGATATTAGGAGCAAAAAAATGATCTTATTATTCGGACCAAAAGCAAATAAATCAGGGGCTTCACAGAAGAATAACAATGTTAAAAACCATCCTGTTGAAAACTCAGGAATTTTATCAATGAATCCTTATGAAGCTAAAAGTTTGCTCTCTATGGGCGAATATGACACCTATATCTTTACAAGTCCGGTAGCTATCAATTATGCATTGTATGCAAATTATGAATCAGATTCAGAAGACGGCATCGGATTTATGAGCGATTTTTCCGCAGCAGTTGCAATGCTTGGTGATGGCGGATTTACAGATTGCGGCGGATTTTCTGATTGTTCAGCAGCATCTTGCTCTTGCGGTTCATTCTCTTCAGTTGGCTAATACAAAATCAATATGATGGATGATAAATAAAGAGTCGGAAGAAATTCCGGCTCTTTTACATATTTAATAACGCAAAATGAACAATTTATGATAAAATAATGTTAAATAAAGGGAGAGAAAACATAGGGTTGTGTTATAAGGTAGAAATGAAAGAATTATTATTTGCAATAACATTTATATTTCTTATACAAAATATTTGCTTTTCCGAAGAGGTAAATCCGCCTCAGAAAACTGAAACAGCTACCGTAAGCGCCGAAGCGCCGACATTTTATACCGCAGCTCACCAGGCACGAAAAGTAAGTGTCTTCAGCGAAGGTAACCTTTTTGG
>JAEEGL012143072.1_pt1 | contig 10412 bp, 4 predicted proteins | sample 9134231 | NCBI WGS metagenome assembly JAEEGL01 (sample SAMN16246548, study PRJNA631951) | gut metagenome | biome: gut microbiome; feature: rumen; material: fiber-attached | host: Bos | place: Iran: Karaj | collected 2018-10
AATTTAGATATTGATTTATTTAATTCTGCTATTAATTCATATTCTTTTTTCTTTTGATTTAATTCTTCATTTGAACAAGCTGATATTTTTTTTAAAGCATATTTATGATGTGATATTGGATCTTCAACTAAATATATTTTAGCGAAAGAACCTTCACCAATTAAATTTTTTATATTATAATTATCAGCATTAAATGGTATATTTAAATTATTATTTTTTTTGTTATTTGGTAATGTAGGAGATAATAAAATTACATTTTCTTCTTTTTTTGTATTTTCTATTGAACCTGATTTAGTTGATGATGAATTTACGTTAAAGTAATTATTATCGTTTTTTTCATTATCACATTGAGAAAATTTTTCCATCATGTTTAATTTAATTGAACAAGATTTTTGATCATTTAAAATAGGATTATTATTCTTTGGATAAGAATCATATCTTAAATTACTTATCACATCAATATTTAATATTTTTTTATTACTAGAAAAAGGATTAATTAGTGGTTTATTAAATATTCTAAAAGAATTTTTTTCATTACTAAAATTCATAAATTCAAATAATTTACTATGTAATTTCTTACTTGAAGATATTGAATGTGCGATTATATTATTTTTATTTTTTTTATGAAATAAATTATGAGAAGCCATTTTTCTTAAAGGAGAATTGCTTTTTTCTATATTTCCTTCAGTTGGACTAAAATTAGTTATTTTAGTATTTATATCATTATTTATATTTGTTAAATTGAAATTGTCATTTTTTTGATTAACATTTAAATTTTTTATTTGACATTTTTTCTTATATGATGATCTACAAATTCTTAATTCTTTTGTTTTAAATTTACTATTACAAGAAGGACAAATCCATTCAAATTTTTCATAATTATATATTTTATAACATTTATCACAAACTAAAATTTTTTTTCCTTTTTTACTTCCTTCAAATAAAACACCACCACATTCATCTTTGAATATATTATATTTCGAGATATCACAATTGCATTTTAAATTAATTATTGAATTAGGAATTGCTTTTTTATCACTAATTAAAGTTTTAATTTTATATAAATTATCAATTTCTTCTTTATTAAATCCAGTAAATAATTTTGCAGAACATTTAAAAGTTTTAATAGTATCATAAGTAATATTACATTTAATACAAAAAGCATATTTTTCAAAATCTTTATTCAAACTAATATCTAAATATAATTCTTTTTTACATTTTAAACATTCCATAACATTATCATTTAAATCATCATTATCATTATTTGAATAAGAAGCAGGATATAAATTTAAATTAGTTAAAGGTGTATTTATTTTAATTTTAGAATAAAAATCACAATTACATTCAGTGCATAACATATGAATTTGATTTTCTTTAAAAACTTCATCACAAAATAAACAATATATTATTTTTTCATAATAAATTAAAGAGTTTCCACAAGTGTGAATTGCTTCATTTACTTTTTGACAATGAATATAATAATTTGATTTATCTAAATAATTTAATTGTTCATGATTCATATTTTTTAATTTTTGAATATTTGATAATATTTCTTTTCTTTCTTTTAAATAAATTTGACAAAAAATACTTTCCACTTTCTTAATTAACGGTGAAGGAAAGTTTTTTTTATTCATTTTTAAAGTTAAATAAACTGATTTTTTAAGAAGATTATTAAATTGTTGTTGAGATAAATAGATAATTTTATTGAAAAGATTGTTATATTGTTCATGGAAAATATGAGAAATTTCTAATTCTTGAGCAGAAATTTCTGAAGTATGAAATTTTTTAATATTCATTTTTAATATTTTTTTTTTAATTAAATTATTTTAATTTTATTATAAATTAATGGAGAATTACTCAATTCAAAATTATAATATTAATATTACAAATAATAATAATAATAACAATAATAATAATTCTAATAATACCGTTGATAATAATTTAAATGTTAATAACAATTTAAATAATAATAATACTGAAGAAATTTTAAATGAAAGAAGAGAAAAATTAAAGAATTTATTTATTAATGAAGCTCAAGGATTTCAAAATGAAATTATTGATAAAAATTATGTAAAAATAAATGAAGGAGTTTATGATCTTAATGGACATTATGTTTCTTTATATGAAGATTATTTAAATTCATTTTATAGTTTGGATAAAAAAAATATGAGAAATCCATATTTTATTACTCCTCAACAACAGAATAATCCTCAATTATTTAGGAAATATTTTAGTGATTATACTATTAATAATTATTATCCAAGTAATCCAAAAACAGAAATGTATAAAAAAGTTTATTATTATACAAAATCAAATCAATATCAATAAATAAAATTTAAAACAATTATTCTTTTATTTTATTTCAAAAATTTTAAAATAATTTTAATTTTTAATATATTAATTTTTTAGTATATAAATAGATCAAAAAAAAAATAAATAAATTAAATGAATAACCAGAATTTTTTAGGGAATAACAATCAAAATAATAATTTTCTATTTAACAATAATAATAATGGTTTATTTGGAGGAAATAATATGAATAATAATAATAACCAAAATAATGGATTTAATTCAAATTCATTTATTGGGAATAATAATGGAGGATTGTTTGGGAATTCAACTATGAATCAAAATAATAATTTTTCACTTGGAATGAATGGGAGTAACTTTTCTTTTGGAAGTTCAGACAATCAAAATAATATGTTTAATAACAATAATAATAATAATAATATAAATCAAAGAGGAATGTTTAATCAAAGTAATAATTTAAATATGTTTGGAAATAATAATAATGGAGGAAATTTATTTGGATCAAATAATAATATGAATAATAATAATGGGGGAAATATATTTAATTCAAATAATAATATGAATAATAATAATGGAGGAAATTTATTTAGAAATAATAATAATCAAGATCCATTTAAAAATAATATATATGGAAATAATAATAATAATATATTTAATCAGGCAGGAAATAATTTTAATAATAACATGACTCAAAATCAAAATAATTTTTTTCCAAACAATAATAATAATAATAATTCTATTTTTAAAGTCAATAGTAATAATACTGGAAGTATTTTTGGAAATAATACTAATCCAACTACTGGTATATTCAGTACTGTAAATTCAGGAAATTTGTTTACTAACAATAATAATAATCAAAATAATGTTGCTTTTAATAACCAAGGAAATAATCCAAATTCTATCTTCCAATCAAACACTATTGCAAACACAACAATGGGAAGCAATAATAATCAAGGTTTGGTTGGAGGTAACGGAAGTTTATTTACAAATAATATTAATTCAAATATGATTCAAAACAATTCAAACAATTTTTTAAATAATAATAAAACAAATAATAATACAAATTCTATATTTAGTAGTAATAATAATAATACTAACTCAATTTTTAATCAAAACAACAATAACCAACAAAGTAGCTCAATATTTAATAATAATAATAACAATAATAATCAAACAGCCAATATTTTTAATAATCAAAATAATAATACACAACAACCAGGAGGAATATTTAGTTCAAATAATAATCAAAATAATAATACACAACAAACAGGATTATTTAGTTCAAATAATAATCAAAATAATAATACACAACAAACAGGAATATTTAGTTCAAATAATAATCAAAATAATAATACACAACAAACAGGAATATTTAGTTCAAATAATAATCAAAATAACAATACACAACAAACAGGAATATTTAGTTCAAATAATAATCAAAATAACAATACACAACAAACAGGAGGAATTTTTAATTCTAATAATAATCAAAATAATAATACACAACAAACAGGATTATTTAGTTCAAATAATAATAATAATCAACAAGGAAGTTTATTTGGTATAAATAATAGTAGTAATAATAACAATCAACAAACAAGTGGAAATAATAACCCCTCATCTAATTTATTTAATGGCTTAAATAATAATAATAATAATAAATCAACAAACCCATCATCACTATTTAATAATTCAACGACAAATAATCAAACAAACATTACAAATAATCAAATTAACTTAACTAATAATCAATCTAACAATCAAACAAATAATCAGACTAATGTATTAAATAATAATTCTACTTCAACAAATAACGCAACATTATTTAGTACTTCATCAACTAATGCTAAAAATAATGAAAATACATCATTATCAAAACCCACTCAATCAACAAATAATACAACATTATTTAGTGCTTCATCAACTAATGCTAATAATAATGAAAATTCATCATTATTAAAAAATACTCAATCAACAAGCAATTCAACAAATATATTTGATAAATTATCAACTGATCCTAAAAATAATGAAAATTCAACATTCTTAAATAAAACAACCACTGAATCAACAAATAATACTCAAAAAACATCTTTGTTCAATACTAATGATAATAAACAAAATAAATTATTTTCTCAAGATACAAATAATACAACAAATTCCCTTTTTAAATTATCAGATAATAATAATAATAAAGAAAATATTAATAACAACCAAGAAAAAAATAATGAAAAAGAAAATGAAAAAACAAAAGGATTTTCTCTATTTAATAATAACACAAATATTTCAACATTTAATACTAATTCTTTTTTTGGAAAAAAAGAAGAAACAAAAGAAGAAATAAAATTGAATAATAATTTAGAAAAAAAAGAAACTATTGAAGAAGAATATTCAGATTTAATTTTTCAAGGAAATTCAAAAATTTTAAATAAAGTAAAAAATAATGTAATGAAAAATTTAAATTTTTCAAGAAAAGTAACAGATGGTGATTATCATAAATTATTTGAAACATCAAGAAAAGATATTATTAATCGTCAATTTAATTTAACAAAGAAGAAAAAAAAATTACTTAATATTAATTCATCTATATCAACATTAAAATCAACTAATAAAAATTTAAATCAATTAAAAAATAGAAACAACAACACTTTTGTTAAAATTAATTTTATGATTTCATGTAATGATTTTCCTGAAATTCATCAAAAGGAATTTTATTTGAAATTTAAAAACCAAATTCATACAAAAGATGTTTTAGATTTTATAAAAAATAATATTAAAGAAAATTTCAATTTTGATATTGATAAAAATAATATGGATTTTTTTTTAATGAAAAATGAAGGTGTATTAAATTTAGAAGAAATTTTTATGGAAAGTGGTTTAGAAGACGAAGATTATATTTATATTGTTTTAGCAAATAAAGATGATTTATCAAATAATTCAAATACAAAAACTAATTATGATAAGATTGAAAAAGAAAGAGAAGAATTAAATAATCTTTCATTAAATGATATTAATAAAAATTCCCCAATAAAAGCAGAAAAAGAATTAAAAAATAATTTAAATGAAGAAGAAGATTTATGTCCTTTAGAATATTTACCAAAAATAGATAAAAGTGGTTATAATATAAGTCCTTCTTTAGCTGAAATTGCAAGATTGTCTGTTGATGAAATTAAACATATTAAAAACTTTTGTTTTTATAATCAATTTGGAAAAATATTATATGAAGATGATGTTTCATTATATGATGTTAGATTAAATGATATTTTTAATATTGAATTAGGGAAAATTTCCATTTATGAAAATGATATTGTTAAACCTAAAATTGGAGAAGGATTTAATAAACCTGCTATTATTACTTTATATGGTGTTTTACCTGATAATACTGATAATTTAGATAATTATGTTAAAAATATAGAAAATTTAATTCATGAATTTAATGGAGAATTTATTTCTTATAATTACGATGAAGGTGGAAAACTAGTTTATAGAATTTCTCATTTATAAGATATTATTAAAAACGTTGAAATAACTATTATTATAATATATATATAAATTTTATTTAATTTTTTAATATTTATTTATTAAGCCACTATTCTTCATTTTACAATGTATATACGATACTAAATTGAAATAATTATATAATTCTTTAAAACTTAAAGTTTTCTTAAATTCTATATATCTTTGTTGTAAAATACAAAAACACATTTTTAAACCCTCATCAAATAAATCTTCTTTTGGATTGTCAATAGTTTTTGATTTTTCTCTTATTGAAGAATATACTTCAACTAAAATTTTTTCTTTATATGTATCATTTGAAAAGTAAGTATTATATATTTCTTTTGCAATTATATTATTATTTCCATTTTTGGTGAAAAACATTAATTTATATTTTATAATTTGAATATATAATTTCAAATAGAATAAATCATTTTGGAATTTTTTTTCTAAATAATTAGAAAACGCAATATAACATTCTTCATTTATTAAAAATAAATATAAATTATTCATCATTTGAGGATTATAAGTAAATGCAGTATTTGTATTTTCACTATAAGTTAAAAATATAATGAAAAACCCATTTATAAATAAACATAGATAAAAAACAATTATAGATACAATAAATGAAATTAAATTCTTATTTTTAAACGTTTTAAAATATATCCAATCATTAAAATTCCAAAAAAAAAACCAAATTATTGTAAAAGAATATAATTCAAATTGTATTTTTTGATGAACTCTATCAATTGATTTGAGTAAAGAATATGTCATTAAAAATCCACATTCAAAAAATATTATAAATAACCAAATATAGTAATTTAATTTATTTATTTTATTATTTAGATTGTTATCTTCAATATTTAAAGTGATTATATTTTTAAAACTAGCAAAAATAAAATATAGAGCAATTAAAATAATTGTAAAAATTAGAATACATAACAACAAAAATTTAACGTAAAAAAATTCTTGATATAAGTATCTATTATTTGTATATATTTTAATATCTTTTCTTTGATCATTTTTTATGTCATTAAACATTACAAATCTATGAGTTCTTAAAATAAAAGATAATACCATCATAAATTGAAAAATATAAAAAAAAAAAGTTAATAAATATTGGAATTTATCATTTAAAATTTGCTTTAATATTATTATAGTTGATGAAAGAAATGCTGAAAAATTATTTATTATTAATAAAGGTGGCGAACGAACAGTAAAACAAGTATAATACTTTCTTTTTAATATCATAAAACAACAAATTCCATAAATAAAAGCATTAAAAACCAAAAGAATATAATAAAAAATATTCCCCATTTAATAATTAATTAATTCAATTAATTACTAAACAAAAATAAAAAAATTACATTAATAAATATTTTTTTTAAAAATAAAAGCCAAATGAAAATTACCCTAATAACTGAAGAAATTCCTTTAACAAAGGAACATGACTTAAATAAGTTTTCCCAGTAACAATATTTCCATCAACAGTAACTTCATTTTCTGAATATTTAGCTCCTGACAATTCAATAGAATTTCTAATACAATCAACAGCAGCAATTTCTTTCCCATTCATTAACTTAGTTGCTAAAAGTAATAAAGGTCCATGACAAACAGAACAAATAGGAAGATTATTTTCAATAAAATATTTAATAATTTTTAAAACCTTTCTATTATATTGTAAATATTCTGGTGATCTTCCTCCTGGAATAAATAAACCTGAATAAACTTCACATTCTGTATCTTCGAAATTTTTATTTATTTTAAATATATGTCCTTTAGTTTCTTTAAAAAATTGATATTTTTCATCTGTATCATGAATTACTGTTTGAAGTGAATCTCCTGCTTTTTTCCCTGGACATATAACATCTACATTAAAGTCACTTATTTGAAATACTTGATAAGGAACCATTATTTCATAATCTTCTACGAAATCTCCTGCGATTATTAATATTTTTTTCTTTTCAATTTCTTCTTCATTTTCAAAATCTTGTTGTGGATTTTCTTCTTCTTCTGACATTTTTTTCTTTTTTTTTCAAGGAGTTATTTTTTTTTTTTTATTAGTTTTTTTAAGTTAATTATTTTTACAATAAAAATTATATATAGTAAAACTTTTTATATTTTCGTAAAAAAAATATTTCATTTGATCATAGTTTTTTTGGTTTACTAAGTCATTGATGAAATCTCTTTTAGATTTAATTGTGTATTTTCTTTTAATTATATCATCTATATTAATTTCAATGTTATTAATAATTATTTTATTTCCCATTGCCCAAAAAATTATAATAAAAATCATATCTTCTATATTTTCTTTTGTCAAAAAATGATAATTTTTTTTTAATTCATTAAATTGAAAAATAGAATTTTGAATATAATAATTTATTTGAAAATTTAAATTAATTCTATAATCTTCAATATCATTTTTAAAAACTGGTATTTTAGGTTCTAATAAATCAGTTAAATAAAGTAATTCAATTTCAATTGAAATTTCATTTTCTATCATTATATTTTTTATCTCATTTTCATAATATAAAACAATATTTTTAACTTTAATTAAAATTTCTTTAAAAAGATTAATATCTTTACAATTGAATTGAGAAAATTTTTTTTCTTTAAATAATTTATTGTCATAAAAGTATTCTTCACTAATTAAATAAATAGAATCAATAAAAGAATCTTTCATTGGATTAATTAAAGAAACTAATTCATATAATTTATAAATAAATGATTTTTCAAAATTTGCTTTATTTTTTTTTTGTCTTTCAAAAAAAGTTAAATTTTTATTATTATGATAAATATCAACTTCTTTAGAACATTGAATAAAATAATCATAAAAATCATAATCAATATTATTTTTATTTTTTAAAAATTCATCATGAATTTCTTTTAATTTAATAAGACAATTACTTTTTTTTCTTAACTCATTTTTCCTTAGAAAAAAAGGTGAATTTTTTTCTCCTATAAAATCTGAAGTTTCTCCAGTTTTTTGAAAATCTACTTCAATAGAATGATAAAAAGCAAATTTTTCTAATTTCTCATAATCAAAAAATTCAATCTTAGAATTATTATTATTTTCTAATAGTTCATTTATTTTAGATAAATAGCATCTATTAATTTCATGAAGTTTATAATTTGAATGAAAAAACTTATGAAAGTCTAAACATCTTTCATTAAAAGGCAAATTTTTATTGTTAATATCCCTTGTTTTATTATAATCTATAGTGTTAATTTTAATATACATATTTCTTATTTTTTCTCCATTTTTCCCTGTGTGATATCTTAAATTTAGTTTTTCAGGAATTTCTTCTTCATTTTTTAATTGAATAAATCTATTAGAATAATCTTTTGTTTCTATATTTATTAATTTTTTATCCCAACATATCCAATATATATCACCATCTAAATCACTTCCTGTTATTTTACATGGGATAGGAATATCACCTTTTGAAGGAAATATAATAATATTATAATATAAATCTTTAAATTCTTCTTTATATACTGCTTTAACTTTATGTAAATCAAATCTTGATAAACAAGGATTCTTTGTTATTATAATATCTCCAATTATTATTTTTCTCTTTTTTTTATTTTCATTATATAATTGAACAAAAACTTCATTTTCTTCTAATATATTATTAAAGTCACATACACCGATTAAAAAAGTACAATTTTTCATATGAAAACGATATTTTTTACTTATTGATGATAATCTATTATATATATATGTACTTTTTGCTATTTTTGACATATAATCTTTTTGAATACTTAAAATTTTATTTTGTTTTTCAATATCTTTTAAAATTTGATTAAACATTTCATCTTTAGATAAATTTTGACTTAATTTATGATAATTCCTATAATTTAAAACTTCCTTTTTAGCAATAGAATAAATAACATTTTTTTTAATTCCACTTAAAATTAATAAAATAATAATTTGTAAATTTAAGAATCCTGGAGAAGATTTAGAAAATCTACAAATTTCTAAATCATTACAATTATTACAATTAAATTTAAACATAGATTCACTGAATAATATTTTTTTACCTTTTATTTTTTCATCAACAACTAAAACTCCTTTAGCACCTTTAAATCTAATTTGAATAGCACTTGAGAAATTTCCTTTATTTAATTTGTTACATATATCAATTAATAATTCTTTAGAAATTAATCCACATCCATCATTAAAAATATATTTTCCATCAGGAGTTTTTTTATCTGCAATAATTTCATATTCAAAAGGAAAATTATATGATATTGTAGAAGTAAAATTTTGACTAAATCTACTTAGAATTTTAGAAAAAGATAAATTGGAATGGTTAAATAATTCATTTGAACCTAAGTCATTATAATAATAATCTTTTTTTAAATTACTTTCTTTTTCCTCAAGTAACCATATTGAATTGCTTTTCATACAATTTGTTGGATTTAAAAAAAAAGAATATTGAATTCCACATAAGTTTATTCCTTGCTTAAATATTAAATCATATATTAATGATATTTTAGAAAATTTATTAAAATTTTTATAATCTGTTGTTGATAATAATTGTGTATTATTATCTAATTTAAATTCTACTTTTATGAAGTTATTATTATTATAATATAATCTAAGA
>JAEEGL012758884.1_pt1 | contig 10412 bp, 7 predicted proteins | sample 9134231 | NCBI WGS metagenome assembly JAEEGL01 (sample SAMN16246548, study PRJNA631951) | gut metagenome | biome: gut microbiome; feature: rumen; material: fiber-attached | host: Bos | place: Iran: Karaj | collected 2018-10
CAGCGCGTTTCTACAGGCCGCGCCGGCTGGGAACTGTTCCCGATTCTCGCGGTTTTGTTCTGCTTGCTGCTGGGCGCTGAAACGTGGCTGTCTGAACGGTTTTATCGATAAGATTAACGAGAAACGTTCTTTTTTTACAATATAAAAATGTCGAGCATTTATAGAAATTGGCGTTTTCTGCGCTTTCGGTTTATTTATAATGTCTGATTCTTTAAGTAATTAAAAAATTTTTACATTTTTTTATGGGAGCTATTTACTAAAGGAAATAAATCTGATATAATCAATTAAACAAATAAGCTTGACGTATCGAACCAGGCTTGGCGTTAAAACGTAATAACTTTTGCCAATGCCGGTTCCCGAAACAGAAAGATGAATGGGGAATTGCTTCACTTATACTAAAAGGAACAGGATATGATCGTAAAACTGATTGTTCACGGAGGTAAAAACGAAGGCGCTGTTATCGCCATTAATAAACCGCAGTTCATTATTGGACGCTTGCCGGAGTGTAATCTTCGTATTGAAAGCAAAGCTCTTAGCCGACGTCACGCTCAAATTGACGTTAAGGACGGTTCCGTTACGGTTAAGGACTTGGGCAGCACAAACGGCACTTTCGTTGACGGTCAAAAGATCACTGGAGAAGTCGAGTTGAAAAACGGTCAAACGCTGCGTGTTGGACCGTTGGAAACCACAGTGCAGATTTCGGCTGAAATGCACGGCGCGAAGAATCCCAAGGTTGCTTCCGTTAAAGAAGCTGTCAGCCGGGTTGCAAATACAAAACAGAGTTCTTCAAACGACGATGGCGAAATTGACTTGTCCGTCTTGTTTGGCGAAGACGGCGACGAAGCGGGCGAAGAATTCCAGAAAACCCTGACTACTGTTGTCAACTGGAACGCGCCTCAAGAACAGACGGAGCAAAAGAAGAACGAAAGCTCCAATAAAGCGGCTGACAGCCGCGAAGCGGCGTCCAAAACGCTCGAAGCCATGTTCAAATCAATGAAATAACAGACAAATCAGCAAACGGCAGACCGCTGGTCGTGGATTGCTCTGTGAGGAAATCCACGATTTTCTTACCGTGTTACTTTATACATGAGATTACCGAAAAAACCTCAATCCAAGCCGAAAAAAACGAAAGACGCCGCTCTGTTGGGCGTTGGACTCGATAATCAAGACGAGGAAGAAACTCGCCTGACAAAGGGGGAGAATTACCTTCTCGTCGGCGGCAGCAAACAGACTCATGAAATCATGCAGGAAACGGCTGTGCGCGTAAACGAACAGCTCGAAAAGAAAGGCAAGCGCCTTGCTGATCTTGAGCCGGAAGAATTTCGCGACGTCATGTCGGAAGCCGTTGAAAAAACCGGTCGAGGATAAAAACAGGTTATCGATCGGGGGTTAAACAAACGCTTCTCATTCTGTCGCGAAGCGTTTTTATTTATAGTTATTCAAGCGTTTATCGCATCAAGATATTCCATGAAAAAAAGTCTTTTATTTATTTTTGTTTCTATAATAGCAGCGCTTGTCGTTGGATGGGGAATCGCTCGATACAGAATCACTCATCCTCCGTACAGCGAACAGGCGTTAATAGACTGTATTACGCCTACGGTTCCTGTTTTTAGCAATCCTTTGGACAGCATAAACGCGGTTGCCGAAGGAGCTAAAAAATTCGACTCTCCAGCGCGGCCAATTATCAACGTCGATCGACTGTACAACTTTGGCGTTTTGCAAAACGGAGAAGTCGGAAAACATCAATTTGTTGTTAAGAATACGGGAACGGCGGATCTGACTATTTCCGTTGAAGAAACCAGCTGCAAGTGTACTGCCGCCGATTTGGGTAAGGGAATCGTCAAGCCCGGCGATTCGACTGTAATTGACGTATCTTGGAAAACAGCTGATTTTATCGGCGATTATGTGCAAAAGGTTTTAATTCAAACCAACGACCCGGATATGATGATGGTCGAGCTGGAAGTTCGAGGCAAAATCGTGGCGGACGCTCGCGCTATGCCCTCTGAAGTGACGTTTACCAATATAACTCACGGCTACTCCGCTCAATCGCAAACGCAAATCGCTTGTTACAAAAATCCTCCTTTGGAAATTACCGGATACGACTTTCTCAATCCGGACGCAAAAGACAGGTTTGAACTCAAGATTGCCCCGCTGACGGAAGAAGAGTATCACAGCGAACCGGACGCAACGGGCGGCTATCAACTTACGTTAACTGCCAAAGACAACCTGCCCTTGGGTCCGTTTAGCGAAAAGCTCATTTTGAAAACCAACAGCCCCCTTCAGCCGGAAATTACAATCCCTGTTTACGGAACGGTCGTTGGGAACATTTCGTTGGCTGGTCCTGGCTGGAACGAAGAGAGTAAAACCTGGATTCTGGGAATTCTGGAAAGCGGATCCGTTGGCAAGAAAATCCTGTGGGTTCTGGATCGCTCTGTAAAAGCGGAAGATAGGGAAAATCTTAAACCTGGAGAAATTCCGCCGCATATTAATTTGGAAATCGAATCGGTTAACCCGGACTGGCTTCAAGTCGAACTGGACAAGCCGGTTTATCTGCCGGAATCCGGCGTTGTGCGTACGATTATTCATCTGACGGTTCCCGCAGACGCCCCAATTTGTGATTATTGGGGGCATGTTCAGGAAAAAATGGGGACAATTATTCTAAAAACTTCGTCAGAAGACGAAAAATCAATCTTGATTAATATTCGATTTGCGGTTACAAATAAGCAGGAATAAAATCTGGCGATTCCTGCCAAGCATATTATTCTGCGGCGTTCTTTATGGACGCCGCGTTCCAGACAGATTGTTCGTTTGTCTGGCAATCCGTATTTATTTACACCTTCATTCGCAGCGCGAGTCAATCTCGCTATATATGCCATGAAACATTTCACGTTTTTCTGCGTTGCTGTAATGAGTCTGTCGATTCTTTTGGTCATCCTGTCCGGATGCAAAGAACCGAAAAACGCATCAACAGATCAGACGGCTCCAATAACCGAAAAAAGCAATTCCGCATCGTCTCCTGCTGACGCAATTCCTGAAAAGGCGCCAGTTAGTAACGACGTCAAATCAAATGACGAGTTGGCTGTTCCAGAGTTAAAAGCTCAAATTAAAGAACCTGAACAGACGGCTGTTCCGCCAGAAATCCCGGAAATGCCGGAACTTGAAGCTCCTGAATTGCCGGATGCAGAACCGGAAATCGAGCCGGAAGTCCCTGAGCTGACGCCTCCCGCTGTACCGGAAGTTGAGACGCCGGAAACAACTGCGCCGGAAGTCCCGGAACTGACGCCTCCCGCTGTACCGGAAGTTGAAACGCCGGAAACAACTGCGCCGGAAGTTCCTGAGCTGACGCCTCCCGCTGTACCGGAAGTTGAGACGCCGGACACCTCGCCGGCTGCGCCGGAAGTCCCCGAGCTGACGCCTCCCGCTGTACCGGAAGTTGAGACGCCGGAAACAACCACGCCAACAGCGCCGGAAGTCCCGGAACTGACGCCTCCCGCTGTACCGGAAGTTAAAACGCCGGAAGCCACGCCAGTTGTGCCGGAAGTTCCTGAAATCACGCCTCCCGCTGCATCGGAAGTTGAGACGCCGGAAGCTTCGCCGGCTGCTCCGGAAGTCCCTGAAATCACGCCTCCCACTGTACCGGAAGTAAAAACGCCGGAAGCTTCGCCGGCTGCTCCGGAAGTTCCTGAAATCACACCTCCCGCTGCATCGGAAGTTGAGACGCCGAAAACCGCGCCGGCTGCGCCGGAAACGCCTGTTGCGTCTGACGCTATTCAGATGGAAGACATGGGATTAACGGAGCATCCTGACTCTGCGAAGACTCCGTCAAATCCGGAACCGCAAGCGCCAGCTGAGACGTCGAAATCCGTTCAGCCGGATACGATTGGTCCGAAACCGACTCAAGTAAAAACTGCTCAAACGGAGCCTGCTCAAGTTGCCCCGGCAGTTCCTGAAAAACCAACCGCTCAGGCCGCCAAGCCGGAAACAACGCAACAGGAAACAACTCCAGCAGCAGATACGACAAAAGTCGCCAACGCTGACGCGGCTAAAGAACCGAAATGGGAATCAAAGAACAAGTCAACGACAGAACCGAATTCGCTCAAAGAAGACGCGGCAAAACTGGTTCAATCCGAGATGCAAAAACTGGACGATTCTCTCGATTTGAATCTGGAAGAAGCGAACGACGCTGCAGAATCTCGCGTCATTCCTCCGCCGCCTAAGAGAAACGCTAACGAGCCGGGAACGCTCCCGTTACAGGCGACTGATAATGCGGCTGATAAACCCAATAACCCGCTGCTGGAAGATATTCCTCAAAAGGAAGACAGCCAATCTGCAGCCGCGCCTAAAACGGCGTCAGAAACGCCCAATGAAATCGTCAAACCGCCCTTTGATCCGATTAAAGAAAACGGTCCGATTTTCGTTGGCTGGGGCGTTCCGAGAGTGGCTCTGGTTATTACCGGTCAGCAAAACGGTTATTTGGAACCGTGCGGATGCGCCGGTCTGGACAGAATGAAAGGCGGTTTGTCGCGCCGTTACAGCTTTATCAAAGGATTAAAGGATAAAGGCTGGCCCGTTATCGCTCTGGACGTCGGAGGCATGTGCAACAGTTTTGGGAAACAGGCTGAACTGAAATTCCATACAACGGCATCTGCTCTGCGTGCGATGGGATACAACGCCATCGCGCTGGGCAAAGCGGAACTCGGGTTCCCGGCGGCTGACATTCTGTCGGAAATTGTCAACGCAGACGGAACTCCCGGAATGTTCGTTTCCGCCAACGTGAGCGTTTTTGAACGCAACGCGGGAATGCCCCTGACCTATAAAATCCTTGAAGCCAACGGCTTGAAGTTTGGAGTAACGTCCGTTCTGTGCAAGTCCGCTCAGAATTTCAGCCAAAACGACGAAATTCTCCTTTCACCCACAAAAGAATCGCTCAATAAAGTTATGCCGATTCTCAAAGAGAAAAGCGACATTCGCATTTTGCTTTCACACGGAACGGTAGACGAAGCGATGATTATCGCCAAAGATTACCCGGATTTCCAGGTTATTGTAACAGCTGGAGGAAATCCGGAGCCGCCAGCCAAGCCCGTCATTTTGCCCAGCGGACAGTATATTATCACCGTCGGACAGAAGGGCATGTGCTCCATCGTTTTGGGATTTTTTGACAAAGGCGTTTTGAAATACCAGCGCGTTCCGCACGACTCCCGATTCGAACAGTCGGACGTCGTTCGACAAATGATGCAGTCTTATCAGGATCAGCTCAAGGAACTTTGGCTGGACGGATTGGGAATTCGTCCTGTTCCGCAAACCGACGCAACTCGCGGCGCCAACGTTGGACCGAAAAAATGCCAGACGTGCCATGAATATCAGTACGACGTCTGGAAGAAGTCCAAGCACGCCCATGCGTTCAAGTCGCTTGAGGACGCTAAACCGTCCCGCGATTTTGACCCGGAATGCGTCTGCTGTCACGTTGTTGGATGGCATCGCCATCTCTATTTCCCGTATCAAAAAGGATACGTGAAACCCGGTCAGGACGATCATCTGAAAAACGTTTCCTGCGAAGCCTGTCACGGACCGGGCGAAGCCCACATCGCGGCGGAATCTTCCAGCAACGTTGAAAACCAGAACGCTCAGCGGGCGAAGATGCACATTGACTTGAAATACGCAAAGGAAAAAATGTGCGGCGACTGCCACGACCTGGATAACAGCCCCAACTTCGACCCGGACAAGTATTGGGAACTGGTTAAACACCACGATCCGGAAGACGATCAATGATTCTCTTTTGGCGTAAAGCCAAAGCAGAGTAATCGCACATAAACGAACGGAATTCGTTTACGGTTTGAGGAACAGCTCCTTCATTTCCTCAAACCGTTTTTTTATTTTCGCCCCCGATTGCAATTCAGCTTTGTATTTGGTATATTTTAGATATGAAACGATTTGTTTTACAAATTGAAATAGCCGTTTTTATCGCGGCGGCTCTTTTGACAGCGGTTGTCAGTCCGGCTTACGCCCAGTTTGGCGGATTTGAAGACCCTCAAAACGCCGCCGACCTGACCGAAATGCGCCGACAGATTGAGGATATGACAATCCCCTATCAGGAGCGTCTTGTCGCTGCAAACAAAGTCAAAGATATTACCGGTCGTCTTCCGTGGACGCCCATGACGTCAAAGGAATGGAGCCAGCGGCTTTACGAACAAAAAGCGACTGTCAAAAGCTATCAATCGGCGTTCCCCAAACTGCGCTGCTCTGAAACGCGGTATTTCCTTTTCGCGTCTGACGTCCCGCCGCAAATGTATCGGGAAATTCAGGCTCTTTTGGATAGAATGTACGACGTTTTATGCGACAAGTTCAACGTTCCTTTTGTTGACTTGCAGCAGGAAAAAGAGGACGCCTCTGCCGCTGTAAAAAGAAATGCGTCAAAGGGAAAATCCGTCCGAAAGAACATCTGGCAGGCGAAATGCGTTGTCGTTGTTTTTATGAACGAATCGGACTACAATCAGTTCGAAATGCGGTTTTTCAATCAAAAAGTTTCGTCTGGAACCAAAGGACTGTGTCATCAAATGCTTGACGGTACAGTAACAATTACCTGTAAGTTCAACAAAGACAAATTCAATATGTACAGCAGTCTGGTTCACGAAACGACGCACGGATTTTCGTTCATGCGCCGCGTGGCTTATCCGCTGCCGTTGTGGTTGAACGAGGGCGTTTCCGACTGGACCGCCCGAACCCTCGTTCCGCAGGCGACGACCTGCCCAACCAAGCAAAAACAGGCGGTTGCCGCCATGCAGAAAACGCGCTCGCTGGGCGGGATGTTTCAGGCGACAGATCATTTAGACCCTTGGCAGTACGGCGCCGCCGCCATGACCGTAAACCTTTTGCTACAACGAAATCCCGGCGCGTTCGTCAACCTCATAGACGACGTCAAAGACGGCGCGGACGTGGAACAGACGCTCATAAAATACTACAACCTCGATTACGCTGCGTTGGCAAACCTGCTCGGTCGCGCCTGCGGAATCGCCGGGGTTAAACCATAGCGCTAGCGCATAGTGCATAGTGCATAGTGCGTAGTGCATAGTGCGTAGTGCATAGTGAGAGGAACGCTTGCGTCCTATGCACTAAGCACTAAGCACTAAGTACTTCAAAATACTATAACCTCAAAGGAGTTTCATTCATGCAAGACTTTTTGACTTTAGCGAAGAATCGCTATTCCGTTCGTTCATTTCTGAATAAACCTGTAGAAAAATCCGCTCTGGACGCCGTTCTGGAAGCTGGCAACCTCGCCCCGACCGGCTGCAACAAACAGCCGCAGCGCGTCTGGGTTATTCAGTCCGAAGAAGGGCTGGCGAAGATTCGCAACTGCACGACGTGCCATTTTAACGCCCCGGTCGTACTGCTGGTTTGCGCCGACACCGCTTCCAGCTGGACGCGTCCATTTGACGGCAAGAACATCGGCGAAATCGACGCGACAATCGTCTGCACGCACTACATGCTTGAGGCGGTGGAACAGGGACTCGGAACAACGTGGGTGGCGTACTTTGATCCTGCAAAAGTCAAAGCGGAATTCGCCCTGCCGGACAACATCGTCCCGGTTGCGCTTCTGCCGATGGGATACCCCGCCGCAGACGCCGCCCCGACTGCGATGCACAACCGCGTTGCAATCGATAAAACCGTGGTCTTTGCATAGTCAAGCGCAATCCAAATGCGATAAGCGCCGTCTCTATTTAACGGCGCTTTACCAGTTCAGCGTCCACGCTGTTAAACAACCACGACGCTCCGAACCAATACTGTAAATATGTGAATTTTGTCAAAATTTACATATTAATTCATAACAGTAGACGGTCTATTTTGTCCATTCTAACTTTTAAGAAGAACATTCTCAAATATTTTCTTAAAAATTTTTCTTTTTTATTGACTGTACAAAATTATAGATTATAATCTATATAGTGTAAGTATAGTTATGTACTATATAAAATTACAGGCGTTTGCCTGAGCATATATCCTTATAGTTTTACTTTCTTTTTGAAAGGAAGAGTAATGACGTTTAAACGAATTCCTTTTGTCAGTTTTTCAATTTTCGCGCTGCTGACAGCGTTGTTGGCGTGTTGCGCTCCACAGGCTAAAGCGGACGTCCTCGCGTTCTGGAACTTCGACGATGGTACGACAGACACGGTCGCTGGCGAACCGATGACCGCAGTCGAAGCAACAATTACCAACGGCAAGCTGACGGCGACTAACGGCTATCTCAAGGCGACGGGCGCCAACGGCGGCGTTACCAAATTCACTCTGCCAACGGGAACGGCAGATTACACGCTTTCCGCATTTCTGACAACGTCAAAAACGTCTAAAGTCGGAATAATCAGCTGGGGAACCAACGCCAATACAAAGTGCAACGCGTTCCGAACGACCGACACCAACAAGGGGTTGGACAGCTACTGGTGGGGAAACGACCTGGCAGTCGACGGCTATCCCGTTGTCAGCGGCGGCGTTGAAAACCACGTCGTTTCAATCGGCATTGGAAAGACTCACTATTTGTACCTCAACGGTCAGCTGATTGGTTCTAAAACCACAAACGCCCGCGCGGAATCCAACCAGAACTTCTGCGTCGGCAAAACGATTCTGGACGACGAACGCCTCAACGGTTCTTTAGACAACGTCTCCGTTTATAACAACGCGATGAGTCATCTGGATATTATCAACATTGCGTCTTCCCGTTACAACGGCATGACAAACTGGTGGAAGTCCACAGATACATACGATCGCGTCAGCGGAATCAACATCTCCTCCGGCTCTGCGGGAACGACGGTTCTGGAAGGCGACGCGGGCACGATGGTTTTCAATCGCGCGTTATCCGACAACGAAACGGCGTACTATACCGGGCAGCTTTCCTCGGCTCATACGTATATTGAAAACGACATGGCGGGATCGCTGGCGACGAGCACAACCTGGCTCAACAACGGCGGAACGTACGCTCTTTCAGACGCGTCAACAACGCCGCTGGGAATTTACGTTGGTGGCAATACGAGCGTTACAACGCTATCCGCCAATTCCGCCGATTTGGACAGCGTCAATAAAATCGTCGTCTTGGGTGGCGGCGTTTTGAGCCTGACTGATTCTGCCGATATTAACTTCACGCCCTCGGCTACAACGCACGTTACGATTGACGGTGGAACGCTGCTCAATTCCGGTTCCGGAACGATGACAGTCAATCTAGTTGGAACAGAACGAATCGGCAAAATCCAGTCCGATTCCAATGTTACGCTCAACGTTGCCAACGAAGCTCAATTCACGGGTTCCTTTGCCGGCGCTGGAACGTTTACCAAGACCGGGGCGGGAACGCTTGTTCAGTCCGCCTCTAACCTGTTTACCGGAACGACAAACATTGAACAGGGAACGTATAAAATCACGGGTTCCGGCGCAATTAACGGTACGGTCAACGTTGAAAGCGGTACAAAGCTGCTTTTCGACGACGACGTGCCTCACAACACGTCCGATTTAACCATCAATATTGCTCAAGGCGGAACGGTTGAGTTTGATATGACCACCACCGGACGATCTGCAAACACCGCTCTTTCTAACGGAAAACAGGTTACGTTTACCGGAGACGGAACGTGGACTAAAACCGGAACTGGCGATTTGTGGTGTCAGTCCGCCAACAGTCAGCCGGTTAAGTTTGCCTTGTCCTCAAAGGCTAAAATGATTATCAAGGAAGGCTCGTTTACCAACGGCGGCTGGCAGAACCAGAACTGGTCAAGCAACTATGCAGAACTGGAAATTAAAGCAAACGGCAAACTGGATTTCTGGGATGGAACCAAGATGCAAGTTGGCGGTCTGACGGGCGAAGAAGGAGCGCAAATCGTTGCTACCGCCAGCAATTCAAAGGGTATGACAATCGGCGCTGGAACTACATCAGGTCAAACGTTTACGTATAACGGAACGCTGCTTTGCGACATTGCTTCGACAATTACCAAAATCGGCGCCGGAACGCAGGTTCTCAACGGCGATATGAAAAAAGTTACTATTCAGGCGAACGAAGGAACGCTGGTCTTGGGAACGTCTGGAAACAAATTGTATATCGGACCGACGTCTAACATCTCCACCGGCGGCGGAACGATTCGCGTTGATGGCAACGTCATATTAAACGACTCTTCTGCATACGTCTTTTGTAACGGCGAATGGACGGGAAATGGTTCGTTTACCATTTCAGGCGGCTATCTTCGCGTTGGAGCGGACTTTGAATATCCCAATGGCATTACCCTTGATGGCGGTTTGATTCTCAACAGCGACAACGATCCTAATTTCGCCACGGATATAACCGTTATCAAAGACGACAGCAAAGTTCAAGCTGGTTGGAGCAAGACGTTAACTCTTTCTGGAAAATTGAAAGGCAGTTCTTCTCTGACTGTCAGCAACGATTCCGG
>JAEEGL012970978.1_pt1 | contig 10412 bp, 8 predicted proteins | sample 9134231 | NCBI WGS metagenome assembly JAEEGL01 (sample SAMN16246548, study PRJNA631951) | gut metagenome | biome: gut microbiome; feature: rumen; material: fiber-attached | host: Bos | place: Iran: Karaj | collected 2018-10
GTTGTCTGTGCTCACTAGAAAAAGGTATTTTTTTTTTTTTCATTTGGATTTGTTATGATTTGTTCTCCCGAAAGGGGGGCTTGTTTAAAAAAAAAAAAAAAAAATAAAAAAAAAAAAAAAATACTTTTAGAAAAATTTGATAATAATTTAAAAGAAACTGATTTTACTTTATAGAGAGGTTGTCAATAAATTAAAATAATGTTTCAAATATATATAACATGATAAATTAATTCTATAATTAAAAACATGAAAAGATAAAAATAAGGTTAAAAAATATTAAATTAAATTATAATTTATATACAAATTTAAAAAATCTTAAATTTATTCAAAATAAAAATAATTAAAATTAAAAAATTAAATTTTTTTCAAATATAATTTAAATAAAATATTAAAATCCAAAAAATAGATACTTAATTAAAAAAATAATATATTATTAAAAATAAAAATGGGTTGTTGTGGAAGTGCAGACGAATCCAAAAAACGTCATAGAGCAGAACCAAAAATAGATGCAGAAACTGATTTAGATGATGTATTAAAACCAGAAAAAGAAATAGAACCTAAAGTAGAAAATAAAGATGATATAGTTAAAATTGGAAAACAAGAATATCATAAAATTGATCCTACTAAAAATTTTGCAATATCTTATTATGAAATAAAAAGTGATAATATAAATAAACCAACACAAATTTTAAATTATAATAATGAACCAAAATCAATTAATTTAAAAGAAATAAAAGATTTTTGTCAAATAAGTTTAAATGATGAAAGCATTGCTTTTAAATTTGAATATCCTTTTCCAAAAGAAGGAAAATATAATATTAAATTTAGTTATAAATATTGTTTAGTCAATTCAAGTAATATGTTTTTTAGTTGTAAAAGTTTAATTTCTTTAGATTTAACTAATTTTAATTCTGCTTATATTAAAAATATGAGTTGTATGTTTTTTGGATGTACAAATTTAGAGAATTTAAATGTTTCGAATTTTAATACTGAAAATGTAACTTATATGAGTAATATGTTTTCTTATTGTTCTTCATTAAAAAGCTTAGATTTATCTAGTTTTAAAACTGAAAATGTTACTAATATGGGTAATATGTTTCAAAATTGTTCTTCATTAATGGATTTAAATATAAGTAATTTTACTTCTACAAAACTTACTTTTCTAGAAGGTATTTTTGATGGTGTAAAGAAAAAATGTAAAATAACTTGTAATGATAACAAAATTTTAAATGAATTCAAATAAATTTTATTTTAACAAATTATTATTTTTATTTTTTTTTTAATATTTTTACAAATTTTCTTTAATTATCTAGATAAAAATTTTATTATTTTAAATTCTATTATATAAGAACTATTTAAATAATTTCAAGATTTAAAAAAATAAAATAAAATCTATACTTATATTAAATAAATTTATTTAAAAATATAAAAAACAGAATTAATATTAGAGTTTTTTTTATACTCTAAAATAAATGTGTGGACTTTTAGATTATTTTTAAGTTTAATTACATTTAAATTGTAAAAAATAATCAATAATTATTGGTTTTTCCATTTTTTGTTAATTTTTATCTTTATTTTAAAATATTTCTGAAATTCTGTAATAATAAGTTTTTATAAGATTTCTAGAATATATATATTTATTTAATTAATATATATATATATTTATTATTTCTTAATATTTTAGATATTATTAAGTGATTTAAATTTTTATAAATAAAAAATAATTATTAAATAAATTATTTGAAATCTTAGAGTTCATTTATTCAGTTTTTTTAATACATTTTCAAAAGATTACAAATAAAAAAAATTCAAAAATTTATAATATTAGATAAGAACTTATATTAATGCCAATTAAATAATTAGTAGAAAAAATTAATAAACTAAATGAATCAATTTTAAAATTAATAATTATAATAATCAAATTCAAAAATTAACAAATCTTTAAAATCCTTAAAATATAAAGCCAAAATAATATATATATATAATATATTTAACAACTAAAATAATATCTAAATAAATATTATTTCCTTAAAAAATTTAAAAATTCAAATAAAAAATTTGATTTTTAATATTCTGATAAAAAATTTATTAAAACGATAAAAAAATATATAAAATTCAAAAAATGAAACTCTTTTTCCTCTTTACTTTAATATTAATTCCATTAACAACAACATATCATAAAATAAAGACATGGCAATGTGTGGTTAAAAAACAGACAAATCGTTGTATGATAATAGACCATTATATAACAGAAGATCCTCCAATAACTCATGAAGTAACATATATTGAAAAATGTCCTCCAGATTATCATTGTCAAGTATTAGAAGGATATACATATAGAGTATGTGTTCCAAATTTTCCTCCTGGTTTTCATGGAGATTATTGTGTCTTTAATAGTGATTGTTTTAGTGGTTTTTGTTCAAATAATACTTGTATTGGTTTAAAAGAAGATGAACCTTGTAAACATACAAATCAATGTTCATCAAATTTAGCATGTTATGACATAACAAATAAATCAGATAAAAAATGTCTTCCTTTAAAAAAAGAAAATGAAAATTGTATAATTGAACTTAATGAAGAAGAAAAAAATGGAGCTTTTGGTAATTGTGATAAAGGTTTAGTTTGTGCTACAATTGGAGCTCATATTAAAGAAGTTGAACCAAAATGTATTAGAATTGGTTCTTTAAAAGATAAAACTTCATGTTCAAATCCTTTGGCTTGTGAAAGTGGAATTGTTTTAAATCATAAATGTTCATATATTGAAATAGGAAAAATTAATAGAGATCCTTATATGGATCTTTGTGAATATAAAAGTTCAACTTATAATGGTAATTATATTGAAGAAAGAGAATGTACTCGTTCTAGTAAAGGAGAAGTTAAACATCCTTATGAAAATATTCATAATTATTGGAAAAAATATATTCAATTGTATTTAAAGAAAATTAAAGAATTAAATGATGATTTTGATTTTAGTCATCATAGATATTATTTAAATGATTTTGAAGTTAAAAAAGCTTATATTGATTACTTACATGGACCTTTTTTAAGTGATGCTGATGATTGTGTTAAGGATTTTATGTATAATTCGTATAATAGGTTTAGATTTTGAACAATCTTTTTTTTATTTAAAAATTTTTTTTAGGGTTTGAAAATATTATTAATGTTATTTTAAGTTAATTTAATTAAAAAAAAAAATATGTAGTTAATATTATTTTTATAGAATAAAAAATATGATAATGCATATATCCCAAATTTCCCCTATATTTAATTAAATAAAATTAATCAATTATTTTTTAATTTATAAACAATGAGTTGAGTTTTTAAATTAAAATAATTAATTTTATTTAATTAAATATAGGGGAAATTGGGGATATTTTTTTATTTTTCTTCAGATTATTTAAATAATTTAATTAATATCTTTTTTATATTTTTTTCTATTATATCATTATAAAAAGTATTAATTATTTTCATACGAATATTTTTAAATTATTTATTTTTAAAGAAGAAAATTTTATTTTTTTCATATATTCAAATATGCTTTATTATAATATATCTTTCTTAATTAAAAATATTAATTTATATAAAATTAATAAATTAAATATTATTTTCAATGAATGTTTAGAATTATAATGGGAAAAAAATAATATTGATTAAAAAATCAATAATGAATTAAAATTATTGTATTTCCCATTCTTTAAGATTGTGATCTTGGGAATAAGAAAGAATTTTTCTATCTTTTGTTAAAGTAATCCCACAAATTGGACCATTATGACAATTGGTAATAGTATTAATAAGTTCATAATTATCTATTCTAAAAATATTAATTTTTTTACTCATTCCTCCAGTTAAAAAAATTCCTTTATTTTCATAAATACAAATTGCCCAACAAACAAAAGAATTATTAATTTCTTTAATAATTTCTTTATTTTGAATTGATATTATTTTCATAATATTATCATTACCTCCTCCAGTTATAATTCTATTATTATCTAATTTTTGTAATGAACTCCAACTTCCACATTTTGAATTTAAAGTTTTTAAATTTGTATAAAATAATATATCATAAAATTTTGTTTCTTCTTTTCCACAAGTAATTAAAATATTCACATTTTCTAATAATAATATTGATGATATTGTTGAGTTATGATTAATAGTAATTAAATTTTGATATTTTTTATTTTTATATATTCTCCAAATTTTAATTGTTTTATCATCTGAACAAGAAATAATATCATTATTAGAACAATATATAATTTTATTAATTGAATCTGAATGAGCATTTGAAATTGTTTCATCAAGTTTAAATTCACCAAATTTTTTAGACCAAATTTTAATTGTTCCATCATTTGCACAAGTAATAAAATTATAATCATCTTTTATACTTAAACAAGTCAAAGGTTCTTGATGAGCATAATTTATAAATTGAATAATCTCTAATTTAATATTATATATTGCAATTGATTGATCACAAGAAACTGAAACTAAATTCCCTGATGGAAATGATAATAAAGAAAAAATCCAATCATAATGAGGTTTTAAAGTTTTAAGATATTTTAAATTACAATTTGTTAATTGTATTTTTTCTTCAAATGATTCATTTACATCATTTAAATTTAATATTTGGAAATCATTATTTATTGTTGTTTTTTCTTTTATTATTTTTAAACTATTTATGTAATAATTAATAAAATTGTTTTCTGGATTTGTTGCATATATAGAAGAATTGTCTATTGTATTTTTTATTTGATATATTAATAATTCTATTTCTTCTTTTATTTTAATTAATTTATCTATATTTGAATCAATTTCATTTAATAAATTTTTTAATTCTAATATTTCTTGCTTTGGAAATTTAATTTGTGAAAATGGAATTACATTATGTTCTTTTATAGGATGCTTTTCTAAACATAATTTACAAATATTAATTTTACAATTCATACAATAAGCTATCTTTGTTTTCTTATGTAATTTACATTTTAAATCAAATTGTGGAAATGTAATTTTATTATTTTCCATTTTTTGTTATTAATTTAAAAATAGATAATATTTAAATGAACTATTTAAATAAATATTTCATTTTTGATTTATAAATTTTCTGAATTTTTTGATAAAATTAAAATTAAAATTTTTAGTTGGATATTTTTAAAATTTTGTTTTATTGCCTTTTATAAAAAGAAATAAATAATAAATGACATCTAATTTAATTATTGAAAATTTTACTAAAATTTAGAAATGAATAATTTTTTGGTAAATAAGTGTTTTTTTAAATTGCTAAACTAAAAAGAAAAAAGAATTTGAATTATAAAAAAATATAATAATGTCTTTTTTAAATAATTTCTTTATTTTAAATTTTTTGTATTTTTAATATCAAAGGAAAAAATAATTATATATAAATAATAATAAAAAATTAAATTTGGTAAAATAAGAATAAATAAATTCAAATTTTTTATTATTTTTTGTATTTATTAATTATTTGAATATTGAAAGTTAATAAATTAATTATTAAATAATAATATTTTATTTATTTATAAAAATGAAATTAACTTATTAAATATATAATAATATTTTTAAATAGAAATCAATAAATTAGAAAATGGATTTTTGTCAACTTCACGTATTTGATAAACATGAAATTTTTCCAACAGACAGAAAATCAAATGAATATAAAAAAATAAATATTATAAGAACAAAATTATTAAAAATAAATGCCATAGAAGCAACAAATTATATTAATCAAAAAATAAGAATAAATTCACAAAATATAAAAGATTATTTAAATAATAGATTTGGAGATATAACAATAAATTTAAAAACAAAACAAATTCAATCAGCAAAAAAAACAAGAGTATCTTTTATTCCAAATTTAGAAGATATTGACATTCAACCTTTTATTAATAAATGTTCTCATCATTATCAGAAATTTCAAAAGAGAAAAAAAGTAGTTTTAGCAAAACATGGATTATATTTTATGAATCAAAATTCAAATAATGATAGTAATGAAATAAATAATGAAAATCATAATCATCATCATCACCATCATCATAATCATCAGACTGAAAAAAATAAAGATTCAAAAGATTTAGAAAAACTTTTATATTTATTAACTGGGAAAATTGATCAAAAAACTTATTTTGACTATTTACATTCTTTATTTTATTCTCTTCATCAAAAATTATTTATTATTCATAAAAAAAAGAAAAAAATTAAATTTAAAAATGATTATGATAATGAATATGATAATGATTTTGGTATTTCTAAAAGAAGATCTTCTCCATCAATAATTAAAGTTAAAAATAATTTACTTACTAATCATTTAAATATTTCTAATAAATTCAAAAGAAGTAATTCTAATATTTCCAATACAGATATTATACATTTAATTAAATGTAAAGAGAAATAAAAAAAATACATTGAATTGATTGATTAAATTAAAAATTTGTATTTAAACATTTTGATATATTTGTATAATGAATAAAAATAAAATTAATATTGTATTATATTTAAATTATAATATCAGTAACATCTAATTGTAAAATATCACAATTTGAATTTAATAAATTACTTAATGAAGGTTTGGTTCTTCCTAAATCACTATGAATAAATTCTTTAATATAAGTTCCAGAAGAACTTAAAATTTCAATAATTAAAAAATGTGGATTTATAAAATTTTTAATATTTATTTTATGTATTATTTTTTCACGTTCTTTTAATACTCTTTTATGTAATACTCTTAAAGGAGTTATTTGTTTTATTTTTAAATCTTTTATTTTTTCAATATTCTCTATATCACTTTTATTAATTTCTTTACTTGAATAAATTAAAGCTTCATAATTTTTCATTTTTTCATTCTCTGATGATTTTAATTTAGAAAAATATTTTTTATTACATTCTCCTAAATTAATAATTTTAACTAATTTAGATATTTTATTAAATTCTTCATTTATTTTTTCATAATTCAAATTAAATTTTTTTTTAGCATTATTTATTTCATATATAAAAGGTCTTCCATTACCTAACATTCTTACATCTCTATCCTCTCTTCCTCCTGAACTAAATATAAAATCATTAGGATTATTATTAAAATATTTATATAATATTTTTTTTATTTCTTCATCAATACTTGTTTTACATAATTTTATACCATTTTTTTCATATTTTGTTTGTCCAATTTCTCTATTTAATTTTATATAATTCCCTTTAATATATATAGGATGAGGAATTAATTTATGTTGTATTATAAGATATTTTGAAATATTTAATGAATTAAATATGTTGTCAATTTTTTCAATTAAAGATATATTTAAAATTTCATTTATTATTTTTTTTATTTTACTAATATCATCATTAATATTAATTTTAAACTTTTCTTTAGTTTCTTCATTATCTTCTTTAATACAAGTTTCTATTTCTTTATTTATTTGATTATAAAATTCATTTGAAAAATCAAAAAATATTATAATATCTAAATCTTCATTTGAATTTGTAATAAATTTTTTATTCAGGTTTTTTTCAAATGAAAAAGAAAATAAAACTTTAAAACATTTTCTAATTGTACTTGTTAAAATTAAATTTGGATTAATTTTAATATTTTTTTCTTCTATTTTTTTTCTAAGATACCAATATAATAAATCAAATAAACAACAAAAATTTGTAATTAATTTTATTTCTTTATATTCATATTCTTCTAAATCTTTTTTAATTTTTAAAATAATTTCATTATAATAATTTGTATTAAAAATTCCAAAACAAAAATCACATTTTTTTTCATATTTTAAATCAATTAATTTATCATATTCTGGAATGACAATTGAAGAATTTTTATTATTTTCTATATCTTCATTCAATAAATTTAACTGAAAAAGATATGTACATATTTGACATAAATCACTTAAATTTGTTTTATTATTTTCCATTATATAAATAAATAAAAATAATATTAAATTAGTTTTACTTTTTATTTTAAAATATAATAATTCTTTTTTATATATCATTATATTCTGAATAAAATAACTTAATGAGAATTAAAATCAATCATAAAATATAATAATTATTAAAAATGATGTATAAATTATAAATAATAAAAATTAAATATTTTAATTAAATATATACAAATATTATTTTCAATATATAACTTAATTTAGAATATTTTTTAATATTATAGCTTTATAAAATTTAAAATATTTTTATTCATAATTAATAATATCAATCATATCATTTATAACTGTCATACTAGCTCTTTCATTAGAATCAACAATAGTGCATTTTTGAATAATTTGATAAATTTCAGGAAATTTTTTAATCTCATCAGGAATAGGAAATTCTTTTTTATTCATAAGAGCAATTTGAATATTTTGAGCATCATCTTTATATAAATTATCCCAAGGATTAATCCCAGAAAAAATATAAGAAAGTAAACAACCAAAAGCCCAAACATCAACTTTAGGTGAAATTTTACTTATAATTTCTTCATTTTCAGTTAATTGTAGAATATCTAAACATTCAGGAGCAAGATAACATAAAGTTCCTTTTGTTAAAGTAATAGTATCTTTTTTATTAGCACAAATTTTTGATATACCAAAATCAATTAAAAATGAATTTAAATTATCATCAATCATAATATTTCCTGGTTTTAAATCTCTATGAATAACATGATTAACATGCATATATTCTAAAACTCTTCCTATTTTTTTTACAATTTTTAATTTTTTAGAAAACGAAATTTCGTTAATTTTTACATCTTCTAATGTTTTACCTTTAATATATTCTATTACTAATGCAATTGTTTTTTCTTCTTCTACAATTCCATAAAATTTAGGAATATTTGAATGAGAAAGATTTGATAAAATTACTAATTCATTCATAAAACTTTTCCAATCAATTTTTTGAAATATTGTTATTGCACAATGATTTTTTTGATAATATCCTTCATATACTTTTGCTTGTCCCCCTTCTCCAATTAATTTAGTTAATAAAAGTTCATTCATATGAATTTTTTGAATATCATTTATTTTTATTAAACTTGATATTGCATTTTTAATTTGAGGAAGATAATCTATTTCTCTTTCACTTAACATTTTTTATTTATATTTATTTATGATTATTTTTACTTTTATATTTAATTTAATAATTTTTGAATTTTTCTTTATTTTTTTTTAAAATATACTATAAAAATACACATAAATAAATAAAAAAAATTGATTAGAAAAAAATTAAAATTAATTATAAAAAAAAATATCAAAAAAAAAAACCAAAAATAAAAAAAAACAATAAAAAAAACTAAAAAAATGGAAATGGACTCATTTCAAAATCAAATATATCCATCATCTCCATATCGTTCTAATTCAACCTCAGCAAATCATTACTTAAACATAAATGCAAAATCTTACATGTCACCAAAAATTTATACAAAATTAAAATCTCAAAATTCTCCATTAAATTCTCAATTTCAGACAACAAATAGAATAATAGAAGTATATGCAGATAATTTTATAAAAGAAATAAAAAGAATTGGAAAATATTTAAAATCATATCCTTTTATAGGAATGGACACAGAATTTCCAGGAATAGTTTTTCCTTGTCCTTCATATACTCCTGATTTTTATTATAAATTTACAAAAGTTAATGTTGATAAATTAAAATTAATTCAAATTGGTATTACTTTAACTAATGAAAAAGGTGAATATCCTCCTTCAACTTCAACTTGGCAATTTAATTTAAAATTTGATGTTGAAAAAGATAAACATTCTATTGATTCTATTTCAATGTTAATTGAATGTGGTATTGATTTTGATATATTAAAAAAAAAAGGAATACCTTATAATTTATTTGCTGAATATTTTTTAGTTTCTGGTTTAGTTTTAAATGAAAATGTTACTTGGATTTCATTTAATGGAATTAGTGATTTTTGTTATATGTTAAGATTAGTTTTAAATGAAGATTTACCAAATGATGAATTGGAATTTTTACAAACTTTAAAAATTTATTTTCCTAATTTATATGATATTAAATATTTAATTAAAGATAATGATAATTTTAAAGGTGGATTAAATAAATTAGCAAAAGAATTAAATGTTGAAAGAACTGGAGAAATGCATCAAGCTGGAAGTGATAGTATTGTTACTATTGATGTGTTTTTTAAATTAATTAAAAATAATGATATTAATAAAAATGATTTGTTTAATGGAAAAAATGTTATTTTTGGTGTTGGGAAAGGTACTGATATTAAAGAAACTATTGCTTATACACAATTTGATCAAGGTGTTGAAGTTGGATATTATATACAAGATATTAATAGAAAAAGGAGTAATGAACCTTTTTATAATAATAATTTTTATAATCCTTTTCAATAATTCATTATATATATTTTTTAGATATTAATTATATGTTATTTTCAAAAAAATTTAAATAATAAA
>JAEEGL013171834.1_pt1 | contig 10412 bp, 8 predicted proteins | sample 9134231 | NCBI WGS metagenome assembly JAEEGL01 (sample SAMN16246548, study PRJNA631951) | gut metagenome | biome: gut microbiome; feature: rumen; material: fiber-attached | host: Bos | place: Iran: Karaj | collected 2018-10
AGGAAACCACCAGATCCGTAACTTTCAGCAGGCTCATTCCTCATCCACCCCCAGATAGGCCGCAATCACGACCGGATTTTTCTGGATCTCTTCCGGAGTGCCTTCAGCAACCTGCCTGCCGAAGTCCAGCACATAGATCCGGTCGGAGATGTCCATCACCAGGTTCATATGGTGTTCGATCATGAAAACCGTCAGATTGAACCGGTTCTTGATGTCCACGATGAACTCGCCCAGCTCGTCCGTCTCCTGCGGGTTCATGCCGGCTGCCGGTTCGTCCAGCAGCAGCAGGGTCGGATCGGTTGCCAGTGCACGGGCGATCTCCAGGCGGCGCTGCTTGCCGTATGGCAGGGAGGTCGCCAGTTCGCCGGCCACGTCCGCCAGCCCGACGATTTCCAGCAGTTCGGCCGTCTTTTCCCGGTTTGCCTTTTCCTCCTTCGCGTTCAGCCGGAAGGTCGCGGTGAAGATATTGCTGGTCCTGCGCAGATGGGTCCCGATCAGCACGTTGTCAAACGCCGTCTGGCTTTTGAACAGGCGGATATTCTGGAATGTCCGGGCTATCCCCATCTGGGTGATCCTGTCCGGTGTATGGACGACCGGCTTCCGGTCCTTATACATCTCGCCGTTGATTCCGCCGTACTGCTTGATCATCTTGCCCTGGGGATGGTTCACCACGATCGGTTCTCCGTGGAAATAAACGATGCCGTTTGTGGGTTCATAAACGCCGGTAATGCAGTTGAAGGCTGTGGTTTTCCCTGCGCCGTTCGGACCGATCAGCGCTACGATTTCGCCCTGGTTGATTTCAAGGGAGAGATTGTTGATCGCCACCACGCCGCCAAACTGCATCGTGATGTTTTCAAGCTTCAGAACCTGTCCGTTCTTTGCCGCTTCGCTCATTTGACAGCCCTCCCTTTCTTTTCGGTTTTCCGGGAGAACAGATCAGGCAATTCCTTGTCTCCCATGATTCCGCGCCGGAAGAACAGCACCACGATCATGATGATCACGGAGAAAACGACCATCCGGAATCCTGTCCGCAGCAGCGGCACCTCAAAGTCGCCGATGATCTGCTTCTCGTCCAGGAAGCGCAGCCACCATTCGCTGCAGGCCACAAACAGGAAGGAGCTGATCACGCTCCCGGTCACCGACCCGATTCCTCCGATGACCACGATCAGCAGGATCTCGTAGGTCATGGCCGATGTAAAAGGTTTCGCCTGGATGGTCGCCTGATACATCGCCAGCATCGCGCCGCCGACGCCCGCAAAGAACGAGGAAATGCAGAATGCCAGCCGCTTGTGATGCGCAAGGTTGATGCCCATGGCTTCCGCGGCGACTTCGTCGTCCCGGATGGCTTTAAACGCCCTCCCGTAGCTGCTGTTGATCAGCAGCACAATCAGCAGGATGCATACGCCCGCGATCACAAATGGGATCAGTGTCGACAGGTAAACTGTCACCTTCCCGCTCGCGTCTTTGATGTTGAAATCGTTGAACGCCGGGAAAGAGCGCAGCATGTTGGATCCGTTCGTGATCGGGCCCAGGCCGTTCCACTGGAAAATCGCCCGGATGATCTCCGCGAACCCCAGCGTGGCAATCGCCAGGTAGTCGCTCTTCAGCCGCAGCACCGGCAGACCGATCAGGAACGCGAAAAACGCTGCCGCCAGGCCTGCCAGAATCATCGCCACGATGATCGGAAGCGTAAACTGAATCGCGCCGCCGTCAAAGTACTGGTATACATTGATGCGTTCTGCCACCGGGATCGTAAAGATTCCGTACACATAGGCGCCTACCAGCATGAAGCCGGCCTGCCCCAGGGAAAAGATCCCCGTAAAGCCGTTCAGCAGGTTCATCGAAACAGCCACCAGGGCGTAGGTCGCGCCTTTTTTCAGCACCGTAAAGAGCATGGAGGTGGCCGGGATCGTCTGCTCCGCGATGAATACGCCCACGTAGATCACCGCGACCAGACACAGCGTAATGATCATCGGTTTGTTGGATTTTTTCTCTTTCATTCCGCTCACCTCACACCTTATCCGTCACTTTTTCGCCGAACAGCCCGGTAGGCTTCACCACCAGGATGATAATCAGCAGGGCGAAAGAGAACGCGTCCGAGAATGTCGCCAGGCCCAGCGGCTGGCTGATGATCCCGGCCTTGAACAGGATCACATCCAGGCCCTTGATGAGGTTTTCCACAATACCGATGATAAACGCGCCGATCACGGCGCCGGGAATCGACCCGATCCCGCCGAACACCGCCGCCACGAAGGCCTTCAGGCCCGGCATCGCGCCGGAGGTCTGGATCACCGTGGGATAGTTTGTGAAGTAGAGGATGGAACCTACTCCGGCCAGGAAGGAGCCGATGATGAACGTGGCGGAAATGACGTTGTTGATCTTGATGCCCATCAGCTGGCTGGTTTCAAAGTCCTTTGATACGGCCCGCATCGCCATGCCGATTTTGGTCTTGTTGATCAGCATCACCAGCGCGACCACCAGAACAATCACCAGAACCGGCGTGATCACCGTCACGATCTTCGTCTTCGCCGGCCCGATAGTCATCGATTCTGAGATCCAGGGGATTGTCGGATACTGCTTGTTCAGTCCGCCGGTGATGTACAGCACCAGGTTCTGCAGTGTATAGCTGACCCCGATCGCTGAGATCATAACCGACATCCGCGGTGCCGAGCGCAGAGGTTTGTACGCCGCCCGCTCAATCAGGAACCCGACCGCCACCGTGATCAGCAGCACCAGCGGGATGCACAGCCATAGCGGCAGACCGGAGGCGGCAATATAGACCATGATGATGCCCGCCACCATGAAAACGTCCCCGTGTGCGAAGTTGATCAGGCGCAGAATCCCGTATACCATCGTATAACCGATCGCGATCAGGGCATACTGCCCTCCGACGGAAATACCGGACAGCAGATAAGGAAAGACGGTATCCCACATGATTCGTAACACTCCCGTCAAATCATTGATTTGAAATCTTGACTCAGATTAATCATACGAAACGCGGCGGAGGTTTGCATGCCTCCGCCGCATGAATCGTCAGTCGGTTTGTTTCCGGGGTTTAATCAACCGTCTGCTCAGCAACGAATTCCCACGCGCCGGTCTCGTTGTTGATGGTCTTCACGAAAGCGGAGTTGCGGACCGCGTCGCCGTTCTCGTCGAACTTGATGTGGCCGGATACGCCGTCAATCTCGGTTGTCGGCAGGGCGGCCATGACGTCGGCGCCGTTGATGGAGCCGGCATTCTTCAGCGCTTCCAGCGCCATGAAGTATCCGTCATAACCCATCACGCTCACCGCGGCGATCATATCGTTTCCGCCGTTGTTGGTCAGCATCTCGGGATTCTCGTTCAGCCAGGCCTTGAAGCCTTCGTCAAATTCCTTGTTCGCGCCTTCCTGATAGAAGGTGGTGATGACGGTCTTGATGGCGGTGCCGGTCGCCGCCTCGGCAACCTTGTTGTTGTCCAGCGTGTCGCCGCCCAGGATCGTGATCTGGAAACCCTGATCGTTCGCCTTCTGGATGATCTGCGTGGAATAGGCGATGGACACAGGGCAGAAGAACACGTCCGCGTTGTACATGGAGGCGTTGGTCAGGTAGCTCGTGAAGTCCGCCGTTCCGGTGGGGAAGTCTTCCTTGATGACCGTTCCGCCCAGGCCTTCAAACGCCTGCTTGAAGTATTCGATCAGGCCCTGGTCGTAGTCGTTGCCCAGCTCGCCCAGGCAGTAGACCGTCGTCGCGCCGAGCTCCTTGCTGGCGTAGTTGGCCAGCACCGTTCCCTGGAAGGGATCCAGGAAGCATACGCGGAAGTAGTGGGTGTTGCCCAGTGTAACCTGGGGGTTCGTGCAGGTCAGGCCGATGACCGGAATGTTCGCGTCTTTGAACACGGGAGAACCGGCAATGGCCACGGAGGAGCCGTAGGTTCCCAGTGCAACGCTCACGCCTTCGGAAACCAGTTTCTGTGCGGCGGAAGGCGCTTTGTCCGGAGAAGAGCCGTTGTCGGCCAGCACCAGTTCAACCTTGTAGGTCGTTCCGCCGATCTCCACCGTGGGGGCCACGGCGTTGGCGTACTGGACGCCGAGGGTTTCCTGTTTTCCGCCGGCGCCGGAGTCACCGGATGCGGGCTCAAATACACCGATCTTCAGTACGGGCAGATCTTCCGCCATCGCGAAAGCGGGAACCAGCAGCATAACCGCCAGAACCAGGGCAAGCAGTTTCTTCATACAGATATTCCTCCTTATTCTCGGTAAATGTTTTTACCTTACGGTTTTATCAGTATACCTATTTGGCACAGAAAAAACAATCAAAGTGCAAAGGAAAGACAAAAAGGGCCGGTCAGCCCTTCAGTCCCTGTTCCTGCCGCTCCATGTTTTCCACAACCACGTCGTAGATTTCGCCGAGGCTTGCACAGTATTCCAGCACTTTCCAGGGCTCATTGGTGTGGTAATGGATCTTGATTAATTCATCGTCTCCCACGGCCAGCAGACAGTCGCCCTTGAAGTTGTTGGTAAAATAATCGTTGATTTCATCCTCGTCCAGCCCCTGCCCTTCAATCAGCAGCTGGGTGTCGAATTTAAACTCCAGCATGGTATGAACCGCTCCTTTGTTTTTTGTGGTCCCGGTCCTCCGGGAACGAAACCAAATGTATCATGTCCGGGCAAAAAAGTCAATTCTGTCAAAGGTTCCGGCCGTTTATTTCGCTTCGGCCCAGTTTTTCCCGCGGTGAACCTCGGCCACCAGCGGCACCTTCAGCTCAATGGCGCCTTCCATCGCCTGGCGCAGCAGTTCCGCCGCCCGGTCCGCTTCCTCCGGCGGGCATTCCAGCAGCAGCTCATCGTGTACCTGCAGGATCAGGCGGCTTTTCATGCCCGCTTCCCGCAGTGCCCTGTCCACCCGGACCATGGCCAGTTTGATGATATCCGCCGCGGTACCCTGAACCGGGGTATTCATCGCCGCCCGTTTGCCGAATTCCCGGATCGGTGCCTTGGGCGAGCGCAGTTCCGGCAGATAACGTCGCCGGCCCATCAGGGTTTCCGCATAGCCTTTCTCCGCGCCTTCCGCCGCCGTCCGGTCCATGAACCGTTTTACGCCCGGGTAAGTCTGGAAGTATTTTTCGATAAACTCTGCGGCTTCCCGCCGGCTGACGCCCGTGTTCCGGCTCAGTCCAAAGCCGCTGATACCGTAAATCAGGCCGAAGTTCACCGCTTTGGCCCGGCTGCGCAGTTCCGGCGTTACCCATTCCAAAGGCACATCGAAAATCTCGCTGGCCGTCCGTGCATGGATATCTTCTCCTTTCTGAAAAGCGTCAATCAGCGCCTCATCCCCGGAAAAATGCGCCATCAGCCGGAGCTCAATCTGACTGTAGTCCGCGTCGAGCAGTATCCATCCTTCCCGGGGCAGGAAGGCTTCCCGAATCTCCCGTCCCTCCTCCGTGCGCACGGGGATGTTCTGCAGGTTCGGTTCCGAAGAGGAGATCCGTCCGGTCGCCGTCGCCGTCTGGTCAAACGTGGAATGGACGCGGTTTTCCCTGTCCGCCAGCGGCAGCAGGCCTTCCACATAAGTTCCGTTCAGCTTCGTCAGCTGACGGTAGCGCAGCAGCGGTTCGATCAGTTCCGGTGCGTCAAACCGCAGCCCTTCCAGTACTTCCGCCGAGGTGGAATAGCCTTTGGATGTTTTCTTCCCATGGGGCAGATTCATCCGTTCAAACAGCACCTCGCCCAGTTGCTGCGGGCTGTTCAGGTTGAAAGTGTATCCGCCTGCGGCAGCGATCACTTCATCCCGGCGCTGAGTGATTTCCGTAGTGTATTTTTTCCCGAGTTTCCGCAGAAATTCTGTATCCACCGTGAAGCCTTCCCGTTCCATTCGGAACAACACAAAGCTCAGCGGTTGTTCAACCTCTTTCATCAGCATCATCATGCCGTCTTTTTCCACCCGATCCTTTTGCCAGGCCGCCAGAGAACACAGGGTCGCGGCATCTTCCTTCAGGTCCGGACAAAGGGCCGTGAGCCGGTAGCTTTTTTCCTGCGGATTCAGCAGATAAGCCGCCAGCATCGTATCCCAGCCGAACGTCTCCGGCAGAGGCAGTCCCAGCCGGTCCAATGAATGAAGCAGGGCTTTTCCGTTGTGAACGATGGCGTTCCCCTTCTGCAGTTCTGTATCCAGCAGCGTCAGCACCTCCGCCGGGTCCAGTCCGGGGTTCAGCAGATCCCCGCCCAGGGAAATCACCGCCTGCCGCCCGCCGGCTCTCGCCAGGGATACGGCAGTCTCAGTGATAAACAGGCACAGCGGTCCGGCTCCTTCCGTCTCCTGCAGCCAGCCGGAAATCTCTTCCGGCGCGGTAAGGATGTCAGCCTTATCAAAAGGCAGTAATGTCAGGCTGTCCCTCTTGCCGGTTTCGTCCCCTGTCCCTTCGCTGTCCAGGCGGCGGATGATGCTGTTGAGTTTCAGCTTTTCCAGTGCCGGTATTCCTTTCTTCAAATCCGGCAGCGCACATGCGCTTAACAGGAAGGTCACCGGTGCATCCCGGCGGATCGTGGCCAGTTCCTTGCTGAAGCGGGCCTGATCTGCGTATGTCTTCAGTTTTTCGCCCAGCTTGCCTTTCACTTTGTCTGCGTTTTCAAGCACGTTTTCGAGGTTTCCGTATTCCTGCAGCAGTTTCACCGCTGTCTTGTCCCCGACCCCGGGTACTCCGGGAATATTGTCGCTGGAATCCCCGGCCAGACCCTTCCAGTCTGTTACCTGCTCCGGTGTAAAGCCGTATTCCTCATAGACCTTTGACGGCGTGAAGCGAACCGTCTCGGAGATTCCCTTTCGGGTGAACATCAGTTCCGTTCCTCCGCCTACCAGCTGCAGCGCGTCTCTGTCCCCGGTCAGGAGAAGCGGTGCAGCTCCGGCCTCTGCGCCTTTCAGGCTCAGCGTGCCGAGCAGGTCGTCTGCCTCCCAGCCCTGCAGGGAAAAGCGGCGGATTCCCATGTCGTCCAGCAGGGTCAGAATCGTGGAAAATTGTTGCCGCAGTTCCTGCGGTGTCTCCCGCCGTCCGGCCTTGTAATCGGCGTATACCGTATGACGGAAGGTCGGCCCGTGCTCGTCAAAGCATACCGCCAGATACTGGACATTCTCCTCTTTGATCACCTTCAGCAGCATGCTCAGGAAACCGTAAATGGCGTTTGTATAGATCCCGTCCGCATCCATCAGCGGCAGCGCGTGAAAAGCGCGGTGCATCAGGCTGTTTCCGTCAACCAGCAAAAATGTGTCTTTCATGGGTCCTCCTTCGTCCCGGTCCGGGACGTTTTCAGGCGTTCCTGTTCTTGAACTGCTTCCTATTATATAGGAAGACTTGCCGTTCGTCTATTCTTTTCAAACGGTCCGAAACATGCTATACTCCCTTTGGATCAGGCTGACTCACAAAATGGAAGGAAGAACTCTCTCATGACGTATACGGTGGGCGCTGTTTCCCTGGGATGCAACAAAAACCGCGTGGATACGGAAACAGCCCTGGCTCTGCTGAAGGAAAACGGCTTTGTGCTGACGGAGAATCCCGCCGAGGCTGACATTCTGTTGGTCAATACCTGCGGTTTCATCAATTCTGCCAAGGAAGAATCCGTCAATACGATTCTGGACATGGCGCAATATAAGGAAACCGGCCGCTGCAGGCTTCTGGTCGTCACCGGATGTTTGTCTCAGCGCTATCCTGAAGATCTTTTAAAGGAAATCCCGGAAATTGACCTGCTTCTGGGTGTCAATCAGTATGCTCAACTTCCGGCAGCGATCGAAAAAGCCCTCGCGGGAGATCGTCAGGCCTGCTGGAAGGATGATTTCGGTTATTTTGAGCACAACAGGATTTTGACCACTCCTTCCTATTCCGCCTATGTCCGCATCGGTGAGGGCTGTTCCAACTGCTGCACCTTCTGCGCAATCCCGTTGATCCGGGGTCCCTATCGCAGCCGCAGTGAGGATTCTGTTCTGAAGGAAATCCGGCAGCTCGCCGCCGCCGGTGTCCGGGAGCATATTCTGATCGCTCAGGATACCACCCGTTTCGGTACCGAAGATCATCCGCATACCACCCTGCCGGATCTGATGCGAAAAGCCGCTGCAATCGACGGAGTGGACTGGCTTCGGGTACTTTATTGTTATCCGGATGAAACCAGTGATGAACTGCTGGATGTGCTGGCGGAAACGGATAATGTCTGTCCGTATCTGGATATTCCTCTTCAGCATATCAATGCGGATATATTGAAGCGTATGCGCCGGCGCGGTACCCGGGAAGATATTCTCCGTTGTGTCCGCGGTGCGCGGGAGCGGGACCTGACCCTGCGCACAACGCTCATTGTCGGTTTCCCGGGAGAGACGGAAGACCAGTTTAAGGAACTGCTGGATTTTGTCGGCGAAACAGAGTTTGACCGGCTCGGCGCTTTTGCTTATTCACCGGAGGAAGGAACTCCGGCGGCAAAGCTTCCGGATCAGCTCCCCGAAGAAATAAAGCAGGAAAGACTGGATCGGTTGATGACCCTGCAGCAGGGTATTTCCCTGAAACGGAACCGTGCCAGAATCGGTTTGGCGGAAAAGGTTCTGATCAACGATACCGACGGAAACGGAAATTGCCTGGGACGCAGCTGCAGGGAAGCACCGGAAATTGACGGGGAGATATACGTTTCCTGTGCAAATGCCCGTCCGGAGCCTGGTCAGTTTGTTCCTGTCCGGATCACTGAGGCCGAAGAATATGATCTGCGAGGTGAAATGCTTTGAACCTGCCCAATAAACTGAGCATCACGAGAGCTGTATGTATTCCCGTGATTGTCGTCTTGCTTTACATTCAAACGCCTCCCTGCCGCATTGCTGCCGGTATTCTGTTCATTCTTGCCTGTCTGACCGATTTTCTGGATGGACAGATTGCGCGTAAAAAAAATCTGGTAACGGATTTCGGTAAATTTATTGATCCGGTAGCTGATAAGCTGCTTGTTCTGACAACGCTTATCATGCTTATTCATCTGCAGATGATGCCGGCATGGGTCGTCATTATCGTTCTCTGCCGCGAATTATCGGTCGATGGATTGAGACTCGTTGCCGTTACCCAGGGAAAAGTGATTGCTGCAGGACCTCTCGGTAAATGGAAAACTACCTGCCAGATGATATTGATCAGCATCATGCTGATTCTGAATCTTTCGTTTGAGTCTTCCTGGCCGGTGATGGCTCTGACAGGGGTCATGGTTCTGCTGACTGTGGGTTCAGCTGTGGATTATTTTGTCCGGAATCGCTCTGTTCTTGCGATGAAATAAGGTCTTGCGTTTATCCACAGGCACTTATCCACAGTGCTGTTAATTAAGAGAAAACTGTGGATAATTATCTTGGAACGATCCGAAAATGATACGTAAAATGCATTTTTGAATCGGATTTTGATGAAACTATACTCTAAAAACGATCCAAAAGAAGGATTTGTTTTCCCGAATATGGAATATTAACTGGAATCCTGTGTATGAATACGTCAGTTATCCACTTTTTATCCACAGCGAAAATGAATAGCTGAAAAGGGATTGACACGTTTTCCACAGATTTCACACCCCCGAATACGACAACGATTATGATTATATATATAATAATCATTCTTCGTTTTCAGGATGAAAGAGGTTTTACCAGATGATTCTTTCCATGAACTCCCAGGATCTCCTTGAAGGGCTGAATACTGTGACAAGGGCTTTGTCCCCCCGTCCTGCAAAACAGATTCTTGAAGGCGTGTTGATTTCCGCTGAAGACAATCGGGTCATGATGACCTGTTCTGATGGTTCGCTGACGATTGAATATACAAACGCGGCGTCTGTTCAGGAAGCAGGGCAGACTGTGCTGCCCGGCCGGATTTTTACTGAGATGATCCGGAAGATGCCCTCCGGCATGGTTACGATTACTGAACAGGATCAGCGGTCCGCTACCATTCGCTGCATGAAGAACAGAAGTTCTCTTGCCGTGATGAATCCGGCGGAATATCCGGAAATCAATCCGCTGAAAACAGGTGCGTCTGTCAAAATCCAGCAGAACAAACTGAAGGATATGATCAGCCATGTTGTTTTTGCGGTTGCGACGGATGAAAGTCGGCAGATTCTGACCGGAAGCCTGCTGGAAGTGAACAGAAATGAAGCGCGTCTGGTGGCGCTTGACGGATTCCGCCTGGCAATGTATAAGCTTTTCCAGCCCTTTGAGCTGGCGGACGGATTGGACATGGTCAAGGCTGTTATCCCCGGAAAAGTGCTCAATGAGCTGACGAAAATTCTGCCGGATGATGATGCTTTTTGTTCCCTCCTGATTGACAAAGGCAGAATGCAGTGTGTTTTCGGAAATATCCGGCTGACAAGTGTGCTGCTGGCAGGAGAGTATATTGATTACAGAAGAATTCTGCCGACAGAGTTTAAAACGGAAGCGCTCACAGATAAG
>JAEEGL013860113.1_pt1 | contig 10412 bp, 8 predicted proteins | sample 9134231 | NCBI WGS metagenome assembly JAEEGL01 (sample SAMN16246548, study PRJNA631951) | gut metagenome | biome: gut microbiome; feature: rumen; material: fiber-attached | host: Bos | place: Iran: Karaj | collected 2018-10
AGTAGCGTAGCAGCAGTTCCTGTTCCGCCTCGGGGGTGAGCACGCCTTCGTCAGGCCAAACGAGTGAATAGCTGTTCTTCAGACCCAGCGTGTCGCCGTCGGGCCAGAAGTCGTCATGTTGGGTCAGAATCATTTGGCGGGTGTCTTCACGCAGAGTGGTTGCAAATTCTTTTTTATCGCGGTGGCATCCGCAGAGTATGGCCAGCGTGAGTGCAACTAGTGTAAGGGTGAATGATTTCTTCATGGATTGGTTATTCTTTGGGTGTATCGGATGGGGTAGATGTATCGGTAGGTTCGGTATTGCCGCCAAAAGCGCCGAGGCTTTTCATCAAGAAGAAGTAGTAGACAATGAACAGAACCGCCATCATCATGTCGCCAAAGCCTACATATGAGCGGTCGAGGAAGAGCAAGGGCATCAGCATCAGCATCAGTTTGGCCAGCGTGTAGCAGTGGAAGCCATTTTTGCGTAGCCGCCACATGAGCAGCAGACCAGCGAATGAGATGGCATCAAGCAGTCCGCAAATGACGTAGTACCACTGCGGGACGGCAAAGAGTTTCTCGCAAAAGATGGCGTATGCCGAGAAGCTTTCGTTCTTTTCGGCCATGGATTGGTATGTCTCCAGCATGGCCTGCCGCATGTCAGGACCGGTAAGTCCCAACATGAAATGGCATAGCGTCCACATGCCCGTGTAGATGAAGCTGAGGATTAGCAGTATGTGCAGGGTTCTAATACCCCGCTGTCGGGTGTTCTCGTCAAGGGTCATAGTACGGCTGACATTTGTTGTTGTAGTTTGTGGGCTTCTTCGGCAGCACGCTCGGCAAAATCCTCGCCATTGGAGGCGTAAATGATGCCACGCGAGGAGTTGACCAGCAGGCCACAATCATGAGTAAGACCGTATTTGCAGACCTCTTCGAGGCTGCCTCCCTGGGCTCCCACGCCAGGCACCAGCAAGAAGCTGTTGGGCACAATGGCACGTACCTGTGTGAGCATGTCGGCCTTGGTGGCTCCCACCACGTACATCATATTGTCGGGATTGCCCCATTGTTGTGATGTTTCAAGCACTTGCTCGAAGAGTTTCTTTTCACCACCGACCGGCAGGAACTGGAAGTCGAAGGCTCCCTTGTTTGAAGTCAAGGCAAGTAGGATGACCCATTTGCCGTCGTAGACCGTGAAGGGCTGCACCGAGTCGGCACCCATGTAGGGTGCGATGGTGAGGGCATCGAAATCGAAGTCGCCCTGTGGGTCGAGGAATGCCTTGGCGTACTGCTGCGAGGTGTTGCCGATGTCGCCACGCTTGGCATCGGCAATGGTGAAGGCGGGTTTGCCCAGTTGGTGCAAATAGTCCATCGTCTTTTTTAGTTGCACCAGACCCTCTATGCCCATAGCTTCGTAGAAGGCGAGGTTGGGCTTGTAGGCAACGGCATAGTCGATGGTGGCATCGATTATTGCCTTGTTGAATAGGAATACGCCGTCCTGCGCGTCGCGCAGGTGAGCGGGCATCTTGTTTTTATCTACGTCTAGCCCCACGCAGAGGAATGAGCGGCGGGCGTGGATTAGGTCTATAAGCTGTTGGCGAGTCATATTGTTTCTTTTTTTTAGTCGGACTGGTCGGACTGGTCAGACTGGTCGGATTAGTCGGACAATTGATTAACTATTCATTGTTACTTGGTGGAACTTCTCTGTCAGCTGCTGTGAGCTGATGTTGTGCAGGTGGTCGTCGGAGACTATCTTGCCGTGGTTGATGATGATGGCGCGTGTACACATAGCCTCCACCTCCTGCATGATGTGGGTCGAGAGGAGCACTACCTTGTCTTTGCCAGCGTTCTTGATGACGCTGCGGATCTCCTCCAGCTGGTTGGGGTCCAGTCCGGTGGTAGGCTCGTCGAGTATTAGCACCTTGGGGTCGTGTATTAGGGCTTGGGCTAGTCCCACGCGCTGGCGGTAGCCTTTTGATAGTTGGCCGATGCGCTTGTTGCTCTCGGGGGTAAGTCCCACTAGCTCAATCATCTCTTCCACTCGGTCCTTACAATGCTTCAAGCCGTTGATGCCGGCTGAGAAGTTCAGAAATTCTCTCACGTACATCTCAAGATAAAGAGGGTTGTGTTCGGGCAGGTAGCCTATCTCCCTGCGCACCGCCAGAGGGTCGTCGTAGATGCTATGGCCGCAGATGGCTGCCTCTCCTTCGGTAGGGGGGATATAGCAGGTGAGTATCTTCATCAGTGTCGATTTGCCAGCTCCGTTGGGACCCAGAAGTCCCACCACCTCGCCTTTCTCCACCGTGAAGCTGACATTGTCCAATGCCCGCTGGCCGTCGTAAATCTTAGTTATATTTTTGACTTCAATCATTTTTAAATGTTGATATGATGATTCGTTGATAATTTAATTGTTATTACGTAATTACGTTATAGCATAATTAAGTGAGAGCCTACTTCCCATTGATTTCTTTTGCCTTTTGCATGCTGATGCGTTCCTCGCCTTGGAAGGCCACCACAAAAGCATCTGCAAAGCCTTTCCCGCGTACGGTCTTTTGGTACTCGGCTGCCTCGCGTGCCGAAGAGAAGCGTCCGGTAGTGTAGCATATAATGTTTTTCTGCTGGTAGGTCTCATAGTCGGTGATGCCTTTAAACTCTCGGGCGTTGGCCTTGAGTCGCTGGGTGCTGGTCATAAACTGTACCTTATACACCACTTCTTTGCTGCCGGTGGTGGCTACAGGCAGGGTGGGTTCGGATGAGGCTTCCTCGGTCGTGGGGTAGGGAGCTATCGGTAACTCAATCTCCGTAGGTTCATCCAAGGGCAGAGGAGGCTCCACATGGGTCTGTGCGGTCGAGGGTATCATGGTCGAGGGCATTGGAGGCTCCTCTTTCACCATCACAGCTTCGTCCTTGGGTTGTTTCTCGGTCTCGGGGGTGGCTTTTTCCGTTATGGCGGGTGCCTCGGTCTTCTTCTTGGCTGTGGGATTCTTATAGCCCTTCAGTTCTATCTTCAAGTCGGTGGGTGCCTTGGTTCCCTCGGTCTGGCTCTTGTAGGCCACAAATGCCTTGAATATGCTCACCACGATGGTGGCCTGTCCCTCGTCCGACAACATGTACTGCTCCTCTTCGGGGTTGCTGATAAATCCCACCTCGGTGAGCACAGCCGGCATAGCGGTCTTATACAATACAAATATTTCCGCCTGTTTCACCCCTCGGTTGATGGTTTTGATGGCGCTCTTGTATTGGTCTTGTATGAGGCCGGCGAAGTCTAGGCTCTTGTCGATATAGGCATTTTGATACATGGCGAACATCACGAAACTCTCGGGCGAGTTAGGGTCGAAGCCCTGGTAGTCGCTGTTGTCCTTATAGTCCTTCTCCAGCAATATATCGGCATTTTCCTTCTTGGCCACCTCCATGTTTGCTCGGCTTTGCGACAGACCCATGACGTAGGTCTCCACGCCTGTAGGGGTCGAGTTGGTCCACGAGTTGCAGTGAATCGAGAGAAAGAGGTCGGCTTTGGCGCGGTTGGCTATGCGGGCGCGTTCGGCGAGGGTGATGTCTACGTCGGTAGTGCGGGTATAGATGATTCGCACATCGGGGTAGTTGTCCTCAATCAGCTTCCCCAACTTAAGGGCAAGCGAGAGGGTGATGTTCTTTTCTTTACTTTTTTTGCCTATGGCACCTGGTTTGTCACCGCCGTGACCTGCGTCAATTACAACGGTTTTTACCTGCCCGGCAGCTTTTTTTTGAGAAAATGTAGTTCCATTTATGCATACCAGCACAATAAAAAGGGCGAGTAAGCGTTTCATTTTCAATTGTATTTTTTTATTATTCAAAAATGAGCAAAAAGTTGGTATCTTTGCAATTTCAAATTGCAAAGATACGAGTAAATTCGGAAAGTGAGAAAAAATAAGTGGAAACTTTTGAACATCTGTTTGTTAGTCTTGTTTCTAGGGCTGACCACTGACCTCTTTGCCCAGGTCGACACCGTCTCTTCGCCTCTGTCTCCCTCCCTCGGCTCCTCCCGTTCGCTTCTCAAGGGGCTTTCACCTTCTGTACGACAGGCTGATACGTCGTTGCATTCATTGCCCGACAGCTTGTCTGCTGCCCTGCCCGATTCACTCAACGCCTTTGCCGATTCGCTTAAATCTTTGGTCGATTCGCTTGAAGCCATGGACGACGATACGCTCGACTTTCCTCCCGATACGCTCGACTCCCAGCTGCCCGTCATAGGCAACTCGCCTAGTGCCCTCACCAGCATAGTCCACTATCAGGCTCAAGACTCCATCGCCTTCGATGTCAACCGACGCAAGGCACAGCTCTACAACAAGGGCAAGATAGAATATGAATCCATGGAGCTCAAAGCCGACGAAATCAGGGTCGACTTCAACACCCAGATGCTCTATGCCCAGCATGTTGTCGACTCCAACGGCAACCCTGTCGGGCGTCCCTTCTTCAAGGAGGGCGACGCCGAGTATATGGCCGATACTATCGCTTTCAATTATAATACCAAGAAGGGCATTATCTCGGGTGTCATCACCCAGCAGGGCGAAGGCTTCCTCCATGGGTCGCGGGTCAAGAAAATCAGCGATTCCATCATGTACCTCAATGGTGGGCAGTACACCACCTGCAACTACTCCCACCCCCATTTCGCTATCAACTTCAGTCACTCTAAGCTCATCACGGGCGACAAGATTTTCACCGGTCCAGCCTATGTCACCATCGAGGATGTTCCCACCCCCCTCGTCCTACCCTTTGCCTTCTTCCCCATGAAGAAAGACCGCACTTCGGGCATCCTGATGCCCAACTATGGGTGGATGAACAACCGTGGCTACTATCTCAAGGACGGCGGCTATTACTGGCCTATCAACGACAACATCGACCTCTCGCTCTTGGGTGAACTCTACACCAACCTCAGCTGGGCGGCCGAAGCGCGCAGCAACTACTATGTGCGCTATAAGTTCAAGGGCGACTTTGACCTCCGCTACGGCATCACCAAGGAGGGCATCCCCGGCGACAGCGCTACCTTCAACAAGTTTAGCGACTTCAAGTTGGTATGGAAGCACGACCAGGATGCCAAGGCCAACCCTCGCAGCCGCTTCTCGGCCAACGTCAACCTCCAGAGCCGCAACTATAACAAGAATACCACCAATCGCAACGACTACTTCAACAGCACCACCACCTCCAGCATCTCCTATACTGCCCAGCTAGGTGGAGGCTTCAACCTGGCCGCCTCCCTTCGCGAGTCCTACAACGTACAGACCGGCCTCATCAACCTCAAGCTCCCCTCGCTCTCCCTCAGCTCCACCACCTTCTATCCCCTCCGCCGCAAGATGGTCAACGGCTCCTACCGCTGGTATGAGAACATCTCGCTCTCCTACACCTTCTCGGCCGACAACAACATCACCTCTCAGGACTCCGACCTCTTCAAACTCTCCATCCTCAACAAGATGCAGTATGGCATCCAGCATGCCGTCCCCCTCAGTTTCTCGCAAAAGGTGCTCAAATACTTTAATTGGACCTCCTCGGTCAACTACACCGAACGGTGGCACTGGAGCACCATACGCAAATCCTTCGACACCGTCGCCAACACTCTCCTTGTCGACACTGTCCGTGGCTTCCGTGCCAACCGCGACGTCGGCTTCACCTCCTCCCTCTCCACCCGCATCTACGGCATGTTTAACTTCAAGTACGGTCCTGTCAAGGCTCTCCGCCACGTCATCAACCCCTCCGTCTCCTTCAACTACCGCCCCGACTTCGGCAATCCCAAGCTCGGCTGGTGGCAGTCCTATACCGACAATACAGGTTACGTCCATCGCTACTCCATCTTTGAGCAGAGCCTTTATGGCGGTCCTAGCGACGGTCGCTCGGGTCGTGTCACTTTCAGCATAGGCAACAATCTGGAGATGAAGGTGGCCAACAAGAAGGACACCGTCACCGGCGTGCGCAAGATTACCCTTCTCGAGAATCTCAGTTTCAATACCAGCTACGACCTCGCCAAAGACTCCTTGCGCTGGTCCGACCTCAGCGTCACGGGACGTACTACTCTCTTCAAGAACCTCGTGCTGAACTATTCCGGCTCTTTCAGCCCCTACTATATCGACAGTGCTGGCCGCAAGCACGACCAGTTCATTTGGAAGGTGCAGGACAAACTGCTTCAGAAAAACAACTCCACCTGGAGCGCCCAGATTTCCTACAGCATCAACAACTCCACCTTCCAGTCAAAGGGTGGCAAAAAGAAGGGCGATAAGTCTCAGGGCGAGTTGATAGTACCACCCATCATGCAGACCCCCTTCAACTACAACCCCGCCTTGATGATGGGCACCTATGCCGACTTCTCCATGCCCTGGAACCTCTCGTTCAACTACACCCTCAGCTATGTCAGCACCTACATCGCCGCCCAGTTCAACCTCAAGAAGGAGGTTATCCAGACACTCAGCGTCTCGGGCAATGTCGACCTTACCCCCAATTGGAAGATTGCCTTCTCCACCGGCTACGACTTCGTCAATAAGGGCATGTCCTACACCTCACTCGACATCTACCGCGACCTCCATTGCTGGGAGATGCGCTTCAACTGGGTCCCCTTCGGCTACTACAAAAGCTGGAATTTCCAAATCAACATCAAGGCCAGCAGCCTCAAGGATGTCAAATACACCAAGCAGCAATCCTACCAAGACAATCAAGGATACTACACCTACTAACGCCCCCCCTGTTTCACACTATCCTACACAATCAAACCTAGAACACTATGTCTGAAAAAGTCTATTACACCATCGGTGAGGTAGCCCATGAACTGGGTGTCAACCCCTCACTCCTGCGTTTCTGGGAGAAAGAGATACCTGCTCTCCAGCCTCACAAAAACAATAAGGGCACCCGCTATTATTCGGCCGACGACATTGCTCTGCTCAAGCACATCTACCATCTTACGCGCGACTGCGGCTACACCCTCGATGGGGTCAACGACCAGTTGCGGCAAAAGGGAACGTCCGACAGCCTCCTGCAGGTCTCGCAGACCCTCCTCGAGGCAAAAGAATTCCTTCTAGAGCTAAAAGCCCAACTCTAACTTTTTATCCCAGCACGGCCTGTAGCTCCGCGTCGTTGCGGTAGGTCATCTGGCGGAAGAGGTTCTCCTCGTCTTTCTGTCGTGTGATGCGGACCTGGTCGGCCACATACTGGCGGATGGTGGTGAAGCGCTGCAGCAGTGTCTGCCACTGCTCGTCGCTGATGGTGCGGCAGAGCAGCAGGTCGCACAGGGTGAGGTAGGCATGTTGGCGGCACATGTCGGGGTAGGCCTCCCACCACTGGTCGTAACGCTCGTGTATCTCGTCCCAGCTATTAATAGTGCCCTGCTCTATCTGGCTCATCAGTTGGTCGAGGTCGGCCTGGGGCACCAGCTGTCCGCCCAGGTTCACCCATTCGCGCACACGGGGGCCGTCGCCCAGGCTGGGGTCGGGCAGGGCTGTCTCTTTGCCGTCGTTGGTGAGGGTAGTCATGGCATAGTAAATCAGCATCTCTTCGTAGGCTTTGTAGCCCTGGGCCGCCTTGAGGACGGTTACTTTGCGTTTGCCCTTTTCCATGCCGTAGGCCACCACCTCGATGGGGTCGGTCTTGTCGTTGGGGTGTTGGGCCTTCGACTGCAGGTAGGCCTGCTCGGTCCAGTATTTCAAGAGTTGGCGGGCGTTGATGATCTCCTCTGCGGTGTCGGGGGCGAAGGGCGTGAAGACGATGTGTTGGGCGCGTTTCTTGCGTTTGTCGCGCTTGGCAAACTTGGTGATATTGCGGTTGAGGGCATACATGTTGTACATCCACCAGTAGGCGGGCATCACTTCTAGGCGGTTTTTGGCGGGGTTGTTGTTGACCAGTGCAAAGGGGAGAGTGATGCTGAGTTCGGCGGGGTAGGCTCCTTTGGCGAGGAGGCAGTAGGAGGCGAAGCTGGAGGAGTGCTTGAGGCTGGTGCAGAGGCCGGGCCAGAAACCGCGGCCGGCGACGATCTCGTTGTCGGCGGTGCGGCCATTGTGGTTGGACCCTACCGTGCAGCCGGCGGCCAGGTTGCTCTGCCCCATCACCAACGAGGCGATGAGGAAGGAGTTGTTGTGGTGCTGCTCGTGGGCGGGGAAGATGATGTTGTTGCCCACTTCGCACCGGGCTATGGTAGAGTTATCGCCCACCACGGTGTCGTTGAGGCGCACGCCGAATTCAAGGTGTACGTGCTCGCCCAGCACGAAGCGCATGGCGATACAACCGTATTCGCAGGTGCTGCCGTAGCCCACCACGCCGTCGGCCAGCACGATGCAGTCTTCGATGCGGGTGGGGGTGTCGGCATCCGAGAGGAGGGTGACGTTGTGGAGGGTGTGGGTGTTCTTGATGGTGCAGTGGCTGCCCACATGGCCGTAGGCGCCGTCGGGGGTGGCGAGACGTTGGCGGGTCATGGCCTCGAGGCGTTCTACCATCTTGCCGTGGTCGCGGTATTTGGCCCACAGGTAGGCATCGCCGATAGTCATGCCGGCGAAGGGGAGGATGCGGCGGCCGCCATTCTCGTTCATGGGTTCTATCCAGGGATACTCATTCTCTATGTTGGGGGCCGAGGCGGTCATCTCGTCAATGTTGAACAGCAGGCAGTGCTCGCCTACGCTATAGCCACTGAGCATGCGCACATTGTGCAGGGCGCAGTGGTCGCCCACCGTGGCGTTGGCAAGCATAGAGTTGTATATTCCTTCCGGCAGGTGCAGGTCGCCGTCGTGCAGGCAGCCTGTGCTGAATGCCCCGAGTCGTAGGGTGCCCATAAATACGTTGTTGCGGAAAAGATTGGCATCGAAGGGGTCGCTCACGGTCACTTCGGCCCAGTTGTCGGCACGGTTGCCCAGAAGTTGTAGTTGTTGGACCTCTTGGCTGGTCAGTGCGCGGAAAGAATTTGTTTTCATGGTTGATAAAGATTACAATTGATATGATGGATAAATTAAGAAGCTGTTTAAATTTAATTCAATGATTTTCTTAAAGCACATATACGGCATCTTTTACTCCTTTTTTCGGTTACAATGGAACCCCATTGCGCCCTCAAAAAGGAGTAAAATCTGCTCGTCTATCTGCATAATAAAATTCATCAATAAAATTCAAACAGCTTCTAAAATAAAATGCAAAGTACGGAAAAAAAACTGACATATTGCTTTTTGTGGGTTCTATTTATTTGTTTTCATTGTCGCGTCTCTCCGAGAATCAGCTTGGCTACATCCTGATTATCACTGCACTGCACAATGTACGATGTTGCTTCCTTTCGGTCGCGACACCGTACATTGTTTATACGGTGTTATTAATGGTCACACCTCTCGAGGTGATTTATAGAAGTCACCTTACATCAAAATAAAACAGATTCTTCAAAAATAGATCGCTCTTATGCTATATCTGACTGATTTTTTACAGCCTCGAGAGGCTGAATTTCAATAACGTTGCAAAGTCGAGCGCAGAGCCGAACTCGTTCGAGCTATGCCGAGATGCAGCAACGTCTCGAAGAAACCCCATACAAGAAACCTGGGGTCGCGACCAAAGGGAGCAACCCCCTTTTTCGGATAGGTTTCGCAGTGTGGGGTCTGTGATAACCCTACTATTCAGCGTCCTGAAAGGACGCGACATAGAGACTATTTGGTATAATTCAGTCATATGTTATAGGTGACTTCTATTAATTGCCTCGAAGTGGCAAACTCTCAATAACCCCGCACTTATAGTGTGGGGTATATCAAGTAGATATAGATTAGCGTGCTGGAGGCACGCGCTCTCAAAATCGAATTAATAGAACCCCTCTAGATTAAAGCGAAATAGGTTTCCCTAAGATTTCCAGATTTCGCGAAGCGGGGAAATATATCCCCCCCCCCGCCTGCGGCGGAAATCCAGAAATCTTGGAGAAATTAGAGTTGATAATAGGACTTTTTTGATTTATGCTGGCTCCGCCAGCGGCATACCCCGCCACTGTCGTGGCACCCCTCTCAAGAGGATTAAGGAAGTCCAGTGGACTTACGTCGCGGGAGCCGTCATCGTCGACACTGTGGTATACCTTTGGTCGCGTGCAGCGCATCCCCTCTTTAGAGGGGTACGCCGTCAGGCGGGGGGTATGTATAAGAGAGGTAAGAACCATGAACTAATTACATCAAAATAGAACAGATTCTTCAAAATAGGTTTCCCTAAGATTTCCATATTTCGCGGAGCGGGGGTAAATTTCACCCCCGCCTGCGGCGGAAATCCAGAAATCTTGGAGAAATTAGATTGGCTCTAGTTTGATAAAAGACTGATTTTTTAGCAGCCTCGAAGAGACGCGACAATGAAAAGAATTGGCAAAAATCAGTCATACTTTATACTAGAGCGTTCTTTTTACGAACACGAATAACACGAATGGCACAAATATGAAAAAAGTTTGATTGTAAACAAGTGTATGTCAGTGAGAAAAGAAA
>JAEEGL010394169.1_pt1 | contig 10411 bp, 10 predicted proteins | sample 9134231 | NCBI WGS metagenome assembly JAEEGL01 (sample SAMN16246548, study PRJNA631951) | gut metagenome | biome: gut microbiome; feature: rumen; material: fiber-attached | host: Bos | place: Iran: Karaj | collected 2018-10
CATGAGTAAGCATGGTACACATATAAAAATAAATGTTTTAAAATCCTCCATAAATCTATCATTTTGATATGGATTTTTGATAAATGAAACAAATAAAAAGGCAAATATGAAGAATAATATGAATAGATTCCTTAATCTTATCTGCTGTTGTAAAACTATATAAATCGCAAAGAGGACAACCATAAAGACAAGCACAATGTTTGATAGGTTGTCACTGGTTTTGCCAATCATACGCAAAAAAGCACTAAACAGAAATGTTATAAACAAAGGAAACAAAAAAATGCCCCTAATATATTCACTTATTCTATTTCGTAGTAACATAGCTTTTTATTAAATCAAATTCGTTCTTTATAAATAATAAGGAAGTATATACTTACTTTTTCCAAACCATCTTGTTAATGATTCCAGCATAGCTCTGAATTATCTTAACAACCTTGGTGGATACGTTTACATCATCATACGCAGGAACAGCCGCTCCATCATCACCATTTTTATGCATTTCAACAGCCAAGTCAACAGCTTGAAGGACTTGTTCAGAAGTAATTGAACCAATTGTAAAAACGCCCTTGTCCATAGCCTCAGGACGTTCTGTTGATGTTCTTACACTGACAGCAGGGAATTGAAAATAGGCGCCTTCTTCTGGAATGGTTCCACTATCACTAACAACACAAAAAGCGTTTTGCTGAAGCTTGTTATAATCAAAGAATCCTAGTGGTTGATGTTGAATAACTCTCTTGTCAAATTTAAAACCTCTTGCCTCAATATATTTTTTAGAGCGCGGATGGCAAGAATATAAAATAGGCATATCGTATTTTTCCGCCATAGAATTAACAGCATTCATTAGGCTCATAAAATTGCCTTCGTTATCGATGTTTTCTTCTCTATGTGCCGATAACAAAATATAACTATTTTTCTTTAACTTAAGTTCATCAAGAATATTACTGTCATTTATTTCTTTCTTGCATCCTTCTAGGACTTCTCTCATCGGAGAGCCAACCACAAATGTATATTCTGGTTTAACACCGCTATCAAGAATATATCTCCTAGCATGCTCTGAATAGCATAAATTAACATCTGAAGTAACATCAACTATTCTTCTAATAACTTCTTCGGGGAGATTCTCATCCTTGCATCTGTTACCAGCTTCCATGTGAAATATCGGTATATGTAAGCGCTTTGCGGCAATAACACATAGGCATGAGTTTGTATCACCCAAAACTATGACGGCATCTGGCTTAACTTTGCTCATCAATTCATAAGATTTTGCAATAACATTGCCCATTGTCTGTCCAAGATTGTCACCAACAACTCCTAAATAGTAGTCAGGTTCTCTTAATCCCAAATCATTAAAGAACACTTGGTTTAGTTGATAATCATAATTTTGGCCTGTGTGGACTAAAATGTGATCGAAATACTTGTCACATTTTTTAATTATTGCGGACATCTTAATGATTTCTGGTCGTGTGCCAACTATTGTCATCAGCCTAAGTTTTGCCATAAATAAATCCTCCTTATTAGAGATTATAATGTGGATATAATTCTTTGTGTATTTTCATCCAATCAGCTAATTCTTTAACCATTATCTCATAGTCTGGAATAATATAATCCATTTCAAAATTCGTTCTCTTTAAACTCTTATCAGCATTAACTCCTTCAATAGGATTAATCGTTAAGTCATTGTTTCTCATATATTTGTTAAATAATTTAAGTAATTCATATTTTGAAATGGATTTATCAGGCACAGCATTAACCAAACCATGTGCTCGAGTTTTGGCAGCGTATTCCATTGTCTTCGCTAATTGCAATGTTGTTTGACCTGTCCACATTGCTTTAGTATAGCCATTAATCTCCCCGCTTTGTTGCATAAACCAATTTAATAAGCCAATGCCTTTAGGGTTAATATCTGGTCCCACGATAGAATTGCGAAGTGTGATGTTTTTACAGTCGTTAAGTTCGCCAAGAGCCTTACTCCTGTCATAGAAAGTTTCACCGTCTTGGAAGTCTAATTCCTTGTACTCGCCTTTTTTACCAGAAAAAACACAATCGGTTGACATATGAATCACTTGTGTATTTGTTCCTTCTGTTAATTCTGCAAGTAAATGTGGAAAATAGGAATTAAGGTATGTGGCCAACGTTTTGTGTTCTTCAGCGGCTTTATTTAAAATACCAATGCAATTAATGATGGTGTCATATTTACCTTCTTTAATAAGATTGGTGACAAATTCTTTGTCCATAGCATTGCCCACTACAGAGCTAATTAAATTTGATTGCGTAATGTCAAAGCCAAAAACTTCATGCCCTTGTTCTTTAAGGTATAATGCTATGGTATGCCCAGCCATACCATTACAGCCACAAATAAGAAACCTCATTATTGCTTGCCCTCCACCAATCTTTGCTTAATGTAGTCCAAAGACAAAAGCTTTTCTTTAACTTGTTGAACATCAAGCAATTCTGTGTTGTTAGAATTGAATTCAGTAAGAGTATTTCTAGACGAATCACCTTTGGTAAAATACTTGTCATAATTAAGCCCTCTGTTGTCACAAGGGACTCTATAATAATTACCCATGTCGATAGCTCTTGCACATTCTTCGTTAGTCAATAAAGTCTCAAACATCTTCTCTCCATGTCTAATGCCTATAATTTTGATGTCTTCTTTTTTTCCACCAAAAATATCACAAACAGCTTCAGCTTGAGTTTGAATTGTACAAGCCGGTGCCTTTTGAATTAACAGATCACCATTTTCTCCTTTTTCCATCGCGAACATTACCAAGTCAACTGCTTCTTCAAGCGACATAATAAACCTTGTCATTTCGCCAGAAGTGATTGTAATCGGATTCCCCGATTTAATCTGGTCAATCCACAAAGGAATAACCGATCCTCTGGAGCACATAACATTTCCATATCTCGTACAACAAATTTTTGTTTTTTTTGATTCTCTTGATTTAGCAATAGCCACAGATTCTTCTAGAGCTTTTGACTTACCCATAGCATTAATAGGATATGCCGCTTTATCAGTTGATAAGCAAATTACTGTCTTAACTTCAGCTTCAATGGCAGCCGTTAAAACATTGTCTGTGCCTATAATATTTGTGCGAACAGCTTCCATTGGAAAAAATTCACATGAAGGAACTTGTTTTAGCGCAGCGGCATGAAAAATATAATCGACATTATGCATTGCGCTTCTAACTGATTCAAGTGAGCGTACATCGCCAATGTAGAATTTTACCTTCTCTGATTCTTTCGGATACTTGATCTGTATTTCATGTCGAAGATCGTCTTGTTTTTTTTCATCACGTGAAAATACTCTAATTTCCTTGATATCGGTTGTTAAAAAGCGGTGTAAAACTGTCGAACCAAACGATCCAGTCCCACCAGTAATCATTAAGATTTTATCCTTAAAAAAAGACATGTCCATATCCTCCAAAAAAGCAATTTTCAACTCTTCTATTTGTTACTACAAATTGTTCGAACAAACAATTCGCAAACGTTATCTTGTGAAAAATCTAGCAAAGGCTTTCTATAATTATCATCAAAACAATTTTTCATTATTTGGCAAATACTCGCCTTTATATCATCTTCGTTGTTTTTACAAAAAACAAATCTTTTATACTTTTCATAATCTGATGTTAACTGTAAAGAATTGCTAATGACAAGAATATACTTGTTTGTCAATCCGTAATGATATATTTTTCCCGGTATTTGAATGCATACATCAGAATCTTTTCTCTCGTTATCTAGAACAACAAGGATCTTAGAACTATTTTCAATCTCGGAGGCTTTTTTTCTCTTTACTCTTTTCAAAATGCTCACAAATTTAGTCGATTCAAAAACTAAATCGCTATTGCCGGCAATAGTTAGAGAATATCCAATCTGATTACACACATTATAAAGAGGAGTGATGTTTCTATATTTTGATAAATAATCTCCAACATAACATAACAATGTACCATTTGAACACGAAAGCATCTCTCTCAGACGGATTATATCGGAGGTTGGAATCCATTTTATCTTACTGATTGCAAAGGGATACTTTCTTTGCATATATCTAGCACAACCAGGGTTCGTGTAAAATGCAAAATCGCATGAGCCAAGCAGTTTTTTTTCTTCTTTATGTTCAAGAAACGGAAATAACTTATTAGAAGCCACATCGTTTGTCATCGGATCTCCCCAATACTGAATCCATTTTGCACCGATTTTTCTTTTTTTGATGATTATTCTTGCTAATTTATGGGAAGAACGTGGCTCAGACGATGACACGATAAAATCATAATCATTAGGAATTGATAATAAGGTTTTGGCGCTTATTTTTCTGAAGTTCATTTGAAATACATCATATACAAACAATTTGAAATAGACTTTTAGCAAAAATTGCCTTATTTTAGACATGCTTTTATCATTATTTGTTTTTATTGAATTATGACGATAAACAGGACAAGAAATAAGCTCAAAAGAATTTTCACAGCCACGAGTTAAGGCATCTTCGAAATCTTCGTCGATTTGAGCGTTAGATTGAATGTAAGCTACATCAACATAGTATCCGTTCTTCTTCAAAGCTTGCATTAAGGCAATCGTTCTAATGTTTGATGATGTGTTTCTTCTTAAATCATACGACGAGATAAATAAAAACCTAAGCATATTTTACCCTATAAAACTTTTGAATAATTCAATACTTTTTTCATCCTCTTTAGATGCTTTGGCCCACAGCCCATCAAAATTTGCTCGTGTTGAATCAAACTGTGAATACCATAAAAACAAAGAATCTGCGAAGGAGCTACTTGGTTCGAATGTCATCGAAAAATTGTACCCGCTGCACAATTCTTCCATATAAGTATTTTTAGAAACCAAAATTGGCAATTTGAATCTTAACGAATAATAAAGTTTATTCGATAATGCTGTTTTAACATTCAGAGAATCATTGCCGTAAATGTTATAAACTATATCTGTATCATTATAGAAGGAAACAGTCTCTTCTCTTTGAAAACGACCATGAAATCTGACGTTAGCAATGCCGTTCTCTTTGCAAAACAATCTCAATGGTTCGCTGTTCGGACCAATAATTGAAATTAAAAAGCGATTATCATTCGCGAGCGCTTTGATGAGAGATATGCATGAATCATAATAACTAATGTTTCCAATATAACCGATTCTAATTTTAGGAGAATTAGTTTTTTTATATATATTCGCAAAAGATTCTAGATTGGAATCTATATTGTGTATGAATCCATAATTATATGGCGGCAAATATGGTAGAAATCCTTTTGAAGAAATTACAGTAGTAAAAGAATTTTCTATAACAGCCTTTTCTTTTTTAAAATACCAATAATAATGCTCATAAGTTAGATCTCTTAAATCAACCCAATATCTCCCTTTATAGTGTTTTTTTAAAAACACGTTCAAAACTGCCGGAACAAATGCATAAGTGCCAAGAAAAATGACGCGATCGTATTTGCTTTTGCTCAAAACTTTTTTCACAAAAGAAGCGAATTTAAGAAATTTAAACACCTTAAAAATGGAGCCATCGTTTGTTTTATCTTTAACTTTAAACTCAATCAGCTTGCATATAGTTGGAGGCATTGATTCAGTTATACCCTCACGATTCCAGATAATGAAATCAAAACTCTTGCCAATATCACTCAGTATTTGAACATACCTAGAATAATATGGCGCCCAGTGTGTATTAGATCCTAAAATAATTGCAATTTTTGACATAATTAATTATCAATTAATGAGTTCCGTAAATAGTTTCTCCAGCTTGTCTACGTGCTTTTCCAATGTGAAATTGTTTAAAAAATAAGATCTGCCATTGGCTCCAAGTTTGAGTAGTTCGTCTTGGTCTTTAATAGCTTTTTTCATCAAATCTGCAAGCGCATTAATATCGCCAGAACTGCACACGTAACCACAATTAGCATCTTTGATGATTCTTTTTGCGGCGCCTTCGATAGAAGCAATAATACAACGAGAAGAAGCCATATAGCCACTTAATTTCGTAGGAGGGGTTAATCCACTAGCGGTTTTACAAGAAAGGGTAAGCAAGCAAACATCTGCTAAATTATAATAATCAATTGTCTCCTCTGTCGAACACCTTTCATGGAAAACAACTCTATCTTTAAGGCCTAACACATCAACCAAATTTTTGATTTTTTCGGCACAAGAACCATCACCAACGAAATGAAGCATCGAATTCTCATAATTAATCATCGAAAAAGCCTTAACAATTTGATCACAATTTTGGCTATAACCTATGTTACCCAAAAACATAAAATCAATGATACCATTGTCCGTAGGATTCGCATTCACAGAAAGATAAGTATTTTCAGCATATTCATCAACTGTAGCCATTTTATTTCTTTGAATGCCTAAGGTATTTTGCAAATAGTTACCAAACTCATCGCATTTATTGATAATCAAATCAAATCCACCATACACCTTCTTAGATAAGTGTTTGGCTACCAAATAAATAGGGTTAATCTTTGACATTACTTTTTTGCCATATAAATCTCGAACACAATCTGGCCAAATATCTAAATTATAAATCACCGTTTTAATGTTATGCTTTTTGCCATACCAAACAGCAGGAAGACCGGAAGTGATAGGAGACGGCTCGTAGAAATATATAACATCAAAGTTTGGTTCAATCTTCTTCAAAGTTTTTTTTGCCTGTATAGCAAAACTGTGATAGTTTAGCGCTAAATTTATAAAGCCTCTATGTCTTGGTCTTAATTTGCATCTGTATACTTTAGCACCACAATAATACGAGGTGGTTTTGTAAGCATCCTCAAATCCATCATAGATTTCACCTTCTGGATAATTAGGAAGGCCAGTTAGAACAGTGATGGAATGATTCCGTCTAACAAGTTCGCAAACAATGTCGTTTATTCTAAAATTTTCAGGAAAAAAATATTGAGAAACTATTAGGATTTTCATTCTTATTTCATGCGAGTAAGGGATGCGTTCTTTAAATCAATACCAGCAAAGCTATCGATCTGGTCAACCAATTGGTAATCGAAATCATAGATGCTCATCTCTGGCAAATAATAAAAATCCGCAAACATCTTATTTATCGATTTAAAAAATGGGGAGCCTAGATAGACAAAAACATTAAGCCAACGCCAAATATGCAATTTGTGATTGTTTGACTTTGCAAATTGTTTTACTATCTCAACAGTATCTGCTAATTCTCTATTTTGTGGATAAAATGTGCCTTCTTTTTCCCTCAATATTATTTGTTTAACAAATTCGGCGAGATTATCAATAAAAAGCATACTCCTTTTGTTATGGAAGGCAGGAAAAACAGGAATAAGGGTTCCTAATTTTGCAAGTCTCATAAAATTGCCTTTACAGTTTGGGCCATAAATCATTGGAGGTCTCAAAATAGCTACTTTGAAAAAACCGTCTTCAAGTTCGTGAAGGCCAATCTCTGCTTGGAGTTTACTATCTCCGTAAAAACCATTTGGATCTGGTTTTGTTTCTGGAGTAACTATATTAGCTTTTAAAGACTTAGATTCTCTAAAAACAATGCCAGAACTCATAAAAATAAATTGTTTTATTCCATGCTCTTTTGCCCACTTAGCTATTTCGATTGTTAAGCCAGTGTTGACTTTTCTATATAAAGGTTCCATTTTTTTCTTAGCATCCACATGGGCTATGCCAGCAACATGGAATACCACATCATATTTAGTAAAATCCGCTTGTTTCCATTCATCATTAAAAGTTGATACCGTATCGACTTTAAATAAACTAGGAGTTTTCTTAAGCCAGGCTTCAACATTTGTTCCAACATAACTGTTTGCACCTGTAATAAGTACTCTTTTCATTATTTGAAGTCCTCCCAATGTTCAAAAAGAACTTTGAAAGGTTCTGGGTCATTCTCGTCGTAGAAATATGTTCCCTTGGCTTGTTTGAATTCTAATAGCCATTGTGCAAGACTAATCTTTCCACTATCAACACGTTTGCCAAAGTCAATTACTTCAGACATATCGGTAAATGGTTTAAAATTCTTCTTTGCGTTTGGATCAATATGACCATCTAATGTCGATTTAGCCCACAAATATGAAAGTGGCATGCCTGCTATTGATCCTGTGTGGTTCCAAGCAGATGCTCTAAAATTAGTTTCCAAGAAATAATATGTATCATCTTGGTCGACAAGGAATTCAACTTCAAATATTCCTTCGAAGCCAATCTCTTTGAACATTTTTTGAAGTTTTTCTTCCATATCTTTGTTGGTAAATGGCATTACATCGTGGTATGGAGAATAATAGCCCTCTATCAAATACTTCCATGTTAAGGAAGTGACTATCAACATTTCATCTCCGTGATTAATGCAAAACCCTTCTAAAGCGTATTCGTTCTTTTTATTTACAAATCTTTGAATCAACACTTCTGGGCTTGTAATGGTCTCATATGCTTTTTTTAGTTCTTCTTCATTCTGACAAATAAAAACGTCTGATTTCCATGAGCCAGAGTTTGGAGAAATGTCTTTAGTAATTATTGGATAAATCAATCCAGCTGGTATTTCACCTTTTTTAACAACATGCGAATCTAATATATTGAATCCGTGCTTTTTGGCTAAATCCAAGATATTCTTTTTATCCATAAATTCATTTATTCTTCCACTTCTACCGGCGTTATAACAAATGAATTTGTCCTTTATTTCATCATAATGCAAATCAAAATAGCCAATTGTTTTGTCATCAGAGAACAATAATATTGGCCTGTGTTCATAATCATAATTGCCATATTCTTTGAGAAGTAATTCAAATCCTTCTTCTACAGAATTAGCTCTATAAATTTTAGAGATATATTTACTATGTGTTGCTACTTCTTGTCTCCTTTTAATTGAAAAGTAGACAGGATTAACACCATTTTCGCCTAGACTTCTAATAAGACCTAGTGGATTATAGTGTTCTAGCGCAAACACAATGACAATATGGCCATTTAATTGATCATTCATTGTTTTCATTCTCTTCTTTATAAACATTTTTACCAGTTAACACAGTTTTTAAAACACCAAAGAATGTTTTTACATCTAACCAAAGTGACATCTTTTTAGCGTATTCGGCATCCATTTCAAATTGGAGTTCTCGCGATGCCGCCGCTCTATATTTAACATCAACGGTACAAAACATTCCTGGTCTTACTTTAAATCTTGGTTCGTATTCTTCTTTGGCAAATTCTTCATACTCCCAATCTAAAACTGGTCTTGGCCCAATCACGGACATTTGGCCTAAGAAGATATTTAATAATTGTGGAAGTTCATCAATACTTGTTTTTCTTAAGAATTTTCCAACTTTAGTTATTCTGTTGTCACTTTCAGAAGATGCTACACCACCTTTTTCATAAGCGTGATCACACATTGTTCTGAATTTTAGAACTGTAAATGGTTTTTTATTTTTCCCAATTCTTTTTTGCTTAAACAAGGCTGGCCCTTTACTATCGCATTTAATGATTATGGCGATAATAATCATCGGTAGCCAAAGAATCAACAGGAGAAGGATGGAGCCAATTATTTCACATATCCTTTTAGCAAAATAGCGGTAAAAAAGTACCACTATTAAAATAGTTATAAGCAACGAGCCCAAAACAATAAGAAGAATGACCCACCATTCCATTATTAATATCTCTTAAATACTAGTTCGAAAGCTTCAGCATAATTACATCCAGCTTGCACGCCTCTATGCGTCGCTAGACCTTTGATAGCTTCATTGCTTCTTGGATGTGGATATGGTCTCATAACGCCTTTATACGCTTCAATTGCTTTTAATTTGAGTTCTACACCATCTTTACCAATTTCAACGAAATAGTTAGGCGTGAAACGATTTGCGCTGCTATTGAAACTCCATTCTGTTGAGGATGGAACTTCCATGTATAGTAATTCCTTTAATTCAGGAACGTTTGGTTTTCTTTGAAATAGTCTACAAGCCGCTTGGACAGCATAACTAGTAACAACATGATCATTGTTTGTGTCGCTTGGATGATGAGTTATAATCGCATCCGCTCCAAAGTCCTCAATGCATCTTTCAACAAATTGTACCAAGTCCAAATGTGGGACAGTGTTCATTTTAATATTCGGAAAATCGGCAGCATACGATTTAGTTACGCCCATAATTTCAAAGGCTTTCTTTTGATCATCTTCTAATGTAACAGAGATGTTTGCTCTAGCGGCTGCATGATTTGCCATAGTAACAACTGCCACTTTATGACCATCTCTGATTAATTTATGAATGGTGGCACCAGCCCCTAAAGCTTCATCATCTGGATGAGCAACAACTACTAAATAATTCATTACTATTTCATTCCTCCACCATTTGTGCCATCACCATTGACATAGGTAGGCACTGCTTCTTTTAAAGCCTGTTTAGCGAGTTTATCATCTTCTGCTTCAACGGCCTTAGCGAGCTTATCTAATTTAGCA
>JAEEGL010678950.1_pt1 | contig 10411 bp, 5 predicted proteins | sample 9134231 | NCBI WGS metagenome assembly JAEEGL01 (sample SAMN16246548, study PRJNA631951) | gut metagenome | biome: gut microbiome; feature: rumen; material: fiber-attached | host: Bos | place: Iran: Karaj | collected 2018-10
CAAATAAAAATGTTCGTATTGGACTTTCTGGACTTGGTATTGTAATTAGGCTTTTTATAATCAATATGTTTTTTTCATTTATCATTTTCGAAAAAAAGTTGTTTTTAGGTGTTTCAATTTTGCTTCTGCCACTTCTTGCTGCGTGTTATATTTTTGATTTTGAGCAGACTCGAAATTTTGCAACTAAGGGATTAAAGGATACTTTTTCTTTTGCGGTTGGACTTGTGTTTATGAGTGTCGCGATGGTTATGTGTGCTGAAATTAACGATTGGATTTTGGGAGGAATGTTTTCCGCACCTAATGACATGAATATTACAAGAACTACTGAGGCAATTTCATTAATAAAGGCTGGAAAAATTGAAGAATTTAACAAACTTGTTGGAACAGGTTGGTATTTTGTTTATGTGATTTTTGTGATTGGTGTTGATGCGCTTTTGATAAATTCTGCTGATACATTTACATCATGGTTTAGTGATTCAATAAATGGATCTGAGAAAGATTTAATGAAAAAATTCACACTTGTTCAGCCATTGTGGCAAATGGGAACATCGGCATACAAAACAACAACATCGGTTGTTCGTGAAATAAAGAATTATGTTAAAACTGGTGATATGGCTGCGCGTGATAATGGAAATCTTATCGATCGTTTTTTCAAAAACAAAAGAGAAGAAAGAAAAAGAAGAAAAGAAGAAAGAGCTCGTCAACAGGAACAGGAAGGTGCAACAGATGAGAATGCGTAAGATTTTATTTTTGTTGTTGTTTTTCTTCTTTACCTCTAACAAAGTGTTTGCAGGAAATTGTTCTTATAATGATTCATTAATTTATTTTTCCTCGCCAAGTGAAACTGTATCAAAATATAATCCAAGTTATTATTGCAGTGATATCCTTTATTTAATCAAAACAAAAAAGGGAAATATTCCACTTGATGAATATAAAAAATTATACCCAAGCGAAGTATCAAGAAATGTTGATTATTTAAGGAAGATTGGTATTACCCCAAACATTTTTGATGAATATATTGACGAAGATATTATTGATGATACTGATGAAAATTTTGAAAAAAATGAAAAATATAAAAATTTTAAGACAAAAGAAAAAACAGATTTATATATTAAAAACTTGGTTGATAATTTAAGGTCTGATGAAAAATTATATGCTATTACATCAGAAAAGTTTGAACCAGATCCTGAATTGTTTAATGATGAAAAAATTGGTGGTATTGTTAATTCAGAAAAAAAATATAAATCATGTATTAAAACAAATGATTTAAAACCAAGTGAATCATCGCTTTATTCTTCTGATAATGTTGGGTATTATCAAATAATTTCAGCAATTCCTTTGGCATTAAGGCCTGTTGTCGTTTCTGGAAATTCTTTAAAAAATGCTTTTGATATGGATGTTGCGATTATTGAAAATAACACAGCCTTTGGTTTAAAAAATAATCGTTTTATAAATTTTTCAGATGAAATTTTTGAAAAAAATAATACAGCATCTGTTCAATGGAAAAATCATTGCCAACCAAATACGTTGGAACAGAAAGTTGAAAAAAACAGCACATGCTATCTTTGTCCATATATTGTTATGATATTTAACGAAATTTCATATTTATTTAATTATATGTATAGTACATTCAAATATATTATGCTTGTTTTTTTAATAATATTTGGTTCATTGTTTATGGTTTTTGAGTTTTTAAAAGGTTTTTCTGCTCTGCCTTTTGATGCTGATTTTACAAAATATCCAAAATCTATTGCAAAGAAATTACAGACAATACTTATCGTTTGCACAATAATTTGGATTCCACCAAAAGAGCTTTTTTCGTGGACTGTGCAACCGGTACTTGACCTAACACTTTATATTTCAGATTATATTATGAATGTTGAAAATGTAGAAGAAATGAAATGTAATGCAGAAAGGTTATTTGATAAAAGTAATGATGAAATGGAAATACCTCCTATCGTAAAACAAAAACAGCAAGCAAAACTTAGTTTGGCAAAGGATACATCAATACTTTCAAAAACTACTATGGAAAATGTTATATGTTTTTTAAATAATACTTTGCGGGCAAATGGTCGCCAAATGACAATGGGTGAGGTTCTATTTACAAATGCTTTTGATTACAAGATTGAATATGAAAATCGTTTACTTGGATTTATATTTGGAGTTGTAATTTTTGGTTTATATTTTTTAATAAGTATTATGATTTCATTTTATATTTTGGATGGACTTCTTAACTTTTTGGAACTTGCAATTATGTGGCCAGTTTATGTTTTTGGTTATGCATTTCCAGTTGTAAATCAAAACTTTAATGTAAAAAATATAATGGGAAAGGCAAAATCGTTTGGTTTGACAATGATAAACTTAGCAGTATTTTCAATCTTTAATTCTGCATTATTGAATAGTTTTTATTTTGTTGGGTCAAAGGAAAATCTTCTTACTATTTTGGATAAAGCAATTAAAAATAATGATGTGTCATTGATTATTTCAAGTTTCCCAACTGATTTGCTTGCTATAACACAGTTCTTATTTATCGTATATTGTATATACTATATTTATTCAAAACTTGGAGAATTTGCATCAACTTATGGTGGTTCAATGGGACAAATTACTGTTAGTAATAATATTCGAAATATTATTAACAAATCAAGAAAGGCATTCACATCTGTTTCAATGAAAGATTTTTTTACAAAGAAATCGCCAAAGGATGCTGATGAAAAAAACACAACACAAGAAACTGTGCAAGAAGAAACTGTTCAAGAGGAGAATACAAATGAATAAAAAACTACATATATTGTCATTTATTTTATTTGTTTTCTTTACCTTCCAAAGCAGTTTTGTTTTTGGTGCAAATGCCAAATGTTCTAATCCTGAATTATATGGGTTATCTTCTGACGAAGTTAATATGTCCAACAGTGAATTTTATTGTTGGGAAATAAGATACCTAAAACAATATCATAACATTATTTCAACATCGCTTGCATCATATAACAATTTTTATGCAAAAGATTTAAATAGTGAAGATATTAATGTATTAAGAAAGCTTGGTATTACACCTGAAAAATATGATTATCTTCGAAAATATTTTATTGATGATGATGAAATAGCAAATGGTAGTAATTTAGAAAAAGTTATAAGTAAGGCTGTTTCTGTTGCAAAAAAGGAATTAAAAAATAAACTTGAATATCAGTATGGAAAACCAATCATGAGAATAGAAGGTAATCTACTTACTGATGGAAATCCTATTATATCAGCATTTGAAAAACCTGGAATTTATGATAGTTTATTTATTATTTATGGCGAGATTTGTTCGGATTCAAAAAATGTTAATCAACTAATTGAAAAATATCCTGATGCATTAAAACCAATTGGGGTTATTGGAAAATATTATGTAAATGCGTTTGGCGAGGTTTCATTTGAACTTTATAAAACAGAGAAAGACGGTTTAATTCCATCTTATAATATTCGTTTGATAAATACAGAAAAATCTTTAGGTGCTTGGAAAACACTAGCTTGCAGTGTGACTGATTTTAGTAAAAGTGTAAAACGAGGAATGTCGTGTACAGCATGTACAATGTTTGAAATTGCATTTAATACTGTGTCAAAGATAGGTTTTGTTTTGTATGATAAACTTTCACGATATGCGCTTGATTTAATGATTGTTCTATTTTCTCTTTGGAGCCTTTTAATGTTCTTTGAACATGCAATAAAAAAGCAAGATGGTTTTTCGTATATAAAAACATTTTTTACAAAGATTGTTTGGGTATTTATAATTGGAGCATTTTTATCTGTTTCAATAACTGATGAAAATAATATTATAAATTATACAATACGACCTTTGACTGATTTTATGTCCGGTTATAATAAAATAATGACAAAGGCGATAGATTCTACGGAAAAAGAATGGAAATGTTCTTATGCAGCTCGTGATTTAAAGGACAATAGATATTTGTTTTCCAAGGATATAAAACAAGATATCGTCTGCACAATTGAACGTATAGCAGATTATAATAATATGAATATTTTAATCGGTGTTTCCCAAATAAAACAAGGTTTTAAAAAGATATTGAATTTTAAATGGGGGCAGGGAATAACAAAACTTTTGTTAGGACTTACTATCGTGGGAATATTCTTTATATTCAATTTATCGGTTCCATACTTCTTTATTGAATCTTTATTCAAAATTGCAATTGTTGTATTTTTATTTCCATTATTTTTAATTGCCTATGCTCTTAATAAAAAATCATTTGTAAAAAATGGACTTAATACTTTCTTATCAGCAATATCACAAATAATTGCACTATCAATTATGTGTTCGATAATAAGTTTGTTAATGTTTTATATTTCATCCCTTGATTTGAACGAACTACAAGATGCAATTCTATCCAATAACAGTCAAGAAGTCGCATCATCAATGCTTTTATTTTTCTCGTTTAATACAAATAAACTTTTGGAAATAATATATACAGGAATAATTTGTTGGTGGTTAATGGGTCAGGCCTTAAAAATTGCAAACATATTTGGTTCTGATAGTGAAAGTTTACCAAAGACTTTCCAAAGATTTATGACCAGCACAGTTAAAACAGCAACAAGTGTTGTCACCGATTATTATTATATAAAGGTAGGCGCTGGAAAATTAGCAGAAAAAATTAAAAATATGAAGGAAAAAGAGCAAAAACCTGCAGAAACCACCACAACAACAGAAGCAAATAATAATACTAATACACAGTCATCAGGAGAGTAAAATGAGGTCGGAAAATATAGCAAAAAAAATTACTGTTGATAAATTAAAAAGTGTACTTCGTTATTATTCACTTATTGGATTAAAAGCAGTATTTGTATCTTTTATTATGGGATTGTTTGCTCTTATTACTCTTTCAATTGTTGGAAATAAGTTAAGTGGTGATTGGAGTGTTGGTATATCATTTGATAAATGGTGGGGATCTATGGCAACCTTGCCACAAGTAGACGGTAAATTTTCTGCGATTGATCCTGGAACATGTCTTGTTTGTGATTTGTTTTCAAAATGTTTTGATTTGATGAGTGTGATGGGATTAAAAATGTATATCTATATTGCAGATATAGCTTGGACACTTATTACAATGGGATTTGCTGTTTGGATATTGATATACATGTATGATCATCTGATAAAAGAACAGGAATCTGACATCTATAAAATGGGTGCTGAAATTGCAAAGAAAATAATTATTATTTGTATAGTTGGTGTTGCACTGTTTTTTGTAAATGACAAAGAAAGAAATGAAAAATATCTTCAATATATTTCTAATACAATAGTTGATAATACGGCTGTTCCAATTTTAAAAATGGGGGTTGGAGTAAGTTCTGAAATTTTGGATACTAAAATATGTTCTAAATTGGATTATCCAAAAACAGAAGTAAATGGTATGTTAAGTTCTGATTTAAAAGAGGATATGCTTTGTCTTTTAAATTCGGTAAGCAGTGTTTATCTAAGTGCTATGACAGCAGGGACAAATATGGTTTCAATGTCGTGGAAAAATTTTATAAAAAAACCAGCAGTCCATGCTAAACATTTACCTGATATTGTTGCTGGTATGGCATTGACAGCAATGTTTTTGATAATGTATGTGGCAATTCCATTTGCATTGATTGATATTGTTTTTACACTTGGAATTTTGCTTTCATTTTTACCTCTTATGATTGGAGGATATGCGTATGATAAGACAAAAAGTTTTTCAAGAACCGGTATAGATTCACTTTGGGGAATTTGTTTTTATATTATAATGTATTCTGTATTTTTGGGAATAATGTATTCATCATTTATTTATATCGCTGATATGTATTATCCTGCTCCACTGGATAATTTTACATATTTATTCCCTGATTTTATATATAATAATATGGTAGGAAGTCAAACAGCAAACATAATGAAAAATAAGGCATTTGCAAATTGTGTTGCCTCTGCTGGCGAAAATATTTCAAAAATACAAACTTGCCTTGCAAAAATTGGTATAGATTTTCAAATTCCAAGTTTGGAAAATCCTGGTGGAAGTTTTCTTCCTATGTTTACATTTGGATTGTTATCACTTATGATTATGGGCAGTACGAAAGAATATTCTGAATTATTAAAGGGATATATGTTTCAAATTGGCAATGCTGCAATGACTTTAATGAAAAGCACTTGGGGTTGGGTGACACAACATGTTTCTGCTCAGGTTGTTGGATTTAAAAAAATGATATCTGAAGATAAATTAAAAAATGATATAGATAATCAATCCAAAAATGTTATAGAACAGGCAAAAAATACAGAGGATGTCGAAGAATGAAAAAATTATTTTTAACATTACTTTTTAATATTTTATTTGCACAATTTACTTTTGCACAAAGTATATCCTCTGCAAATTATGATAATAATATTGCTGGTGGAATAAAAAGTATGGATAAATGTTGGGAATGTAAATTAGTTGAAGGAGTTTATACATATACATTTAATTTTGTTTACAAAATATATAATGTTTTAAGCCCTATTGTCTACACTTTGGTTTTGGTCTTTTTAGCATTTTGGTTTTTATGGTTTGTATGGGAAAAGGTAATAAAGGCACATATAAATTTCAAAGGTGAAAATGTATTTGATTTTTTAAAGGAAATTTGGATAAAAATTTTTACTATTCTTTTTGTTTTAACTTTGCTTACACGTGTTCCTGCAAATAAGATATTTAGCTATACTATTGATCCAATTATGAGTTTTGGTGCTGGTTTTGGTAAATGGATTTTGGTTGAAACAAGAAATGAAAATGAACTTATGCAAAACTATACCTCTACAATCAGAAAAAAAGCTTTGCCAAAATATGATTGTAATAACATAAAACTGTCAGAAAATACTATCAATATGCTTAAGGTAAATAATGTAGATACAAATGATGAAGATGGTAAAAATATGAATATGGATACCATAAAAAACCTTATTTGTATTACGGGTGAATATGCAAACAGTTATACAATTGGTTTGAATCTTGGTGCAAAAATCTTATCGCGTGGGCTTATTGGTATGGCAGAAAGTTATGGTGCAAAAAAGGTTGATGATTGGCTTTTTACATTATCATCATTTATTCCATCAGAATGGGGATTTGTTGCAAAAATTATCTTGATTTTTGTAAAAATATTTATTTGGATGGAAATATTTTTTAATATATTTATTATATATATTGGACTTCTTATAACAATACAATTTTTATATGTCGGTCTTACATTTATTACGATGATTTTGGATATTGTGATACAACTTGCTCTTGTTGGAGTGATGATGCCTATTGTAATTGGTGCATGGGCGTTTCATGGAAAAAATGATATGGTAGACCTTCGTGGTAAATTATCAGGGAAACTTTTCTGGAATGTCCTTCGTTGTTCTATTCGTTTAGCATTTTTGGCAATATCCGTAAGTATTTCAATTTTCCTTTTAAATGAACTTATGACTACAACATTTAATATTAATTCAAAAGAAACGATGCTTTCTTTGTATGATAGTTTTGAAGGAAGTTCAATAAAATTGATGCGGTTATTGACTTCTAATATCGGACTTATTGTTGCAATGATATTTACAACATTTGTTTCGTGGATGTTACTTAGTGAAAGTATTCAAAAGGCAGACAGTTTTTCGGATTCACTTTACAGAGGTATTTCAAATAACAAAATACTTCAAGGCCTTAAAAATTTAACAATAAATTCTATTAAATATATTACTTCAGGTCCAAAGGTGGATTTTGATCTTTATAGGACAAGAAAGGCTGCAAAGGAAAAAATCAGAAATGAATCTGAGGCAAATGATGATACTTCTGCTCGCAGATCACAAATTCAAAATTGGGAAAATGAAATATTTAACGAAGGCGATGATACACATATTTTTGATGTTCCTGCCGAAGATATTGTAAATGAATTTGAAAGAATAAGAAATGATGAGCGAGATGATGTTGAATCTGTTTTTGGTCCGCAAGATAAACCAGTCAGTGATCCAAATAATTTTCCTAATTCTCCAATAGCACCAAACCTTCGCGAAAATAAACAGGAAATAGAAGATTTGCAATCTTCAGAAACAGAGTTTATTTCTGATAAATTAGCATCTCCGGAATATAAAAATTTACCAGAGGATAAAAAGGAAAAACTTGCCGAAGCTATTATTTCCAATGATAAACAAGAGGTGATTGAGGCTTCTCAAGATGCAGATATTGCACAAATGTTTGAAACAAAAAATGCGACTCCAATGGAAGATGATGAAATCGAAGAAGATAAAGATATAACACAAAACCTTGTTGCAACAGAAGTCTTATCAACCGAAGATTTATCAAATCCTGTTATTAAATTACAATCTGTATACATAAGGGAACAAATTTTAGAAGAAATTAAAAACCTTCCAAGTGAAGAAAAAAAACTTATGAAAAAGTTTATGAATTTGAAAAAGAAACCAAACTTATCTATCCCAGAAAAGAAAAAAGAGTATGATAAGCAAAAACAAATTTATGAAAGATTAGAAAGTAAGGTAAGGGCTGATTTCCGTATTAAATCTGAAAAATTAAAAAATCTTATTGAAGAACGCAACAATCTTCAATCATATAATAAAAAGAAGACTGTCCTTACAACGAAAAATGTTATTTTGGTTGTAAAAAATGATGAAATTCAAAGTTTGCAAAAAGAAATGGATAGTACGGATTTCACGGATGTTGCAAAACGTTCTTATCTTCGTCGTAAACTTAAAAAATTGGAAGACGAAATTTCATCAATCAATGAAAAAAATAGTTTAGAGTTAGAAGATGAATATGATGATATAATCGTTGAATGGAAACGTAATAAACGTAAACGTGGATCAAAAATAAACAAGGCAAAGAAGATATAAAAAATCCCTCAAATATGAGGGATTTTATTTTTATTTTTAAATTTTTTTTACGCAACAGATTTTATTTCTTTCCCATCAATAAAATCCATCATATGTTGCATACTTGTATTTAAAATTCTGTAATTTGCATCAACAGAATTAAATGCAATATGTGGTGTCACAATCACATTTTTAAGTTGAAGTAATTTTTGGTTTACAAGGGAGTATAAAATATATTCCTTATCCTTTTCTGGTGCACTTTCTACTGTGTTTTTAAGGATTATATCTTCATATTCCAAAACATCGACGCCGACACCTTTAATCTTTTTTGAAACCAAAGCATTATAAAGAGCTATTGTATCAATTAAATCACCGCGTGCTGTATTTATAATATAAACACCATCTTTCATTTTTGAAATAGTATCTTTGTTTATCATGTGATAGTTTTCTTTGGTTGCAGGACAATGAATACTGATAATATCAGATTCTTTGTATATTCTTTCCATATCAGTATATTCACAAGTTCCTTCATCACACAAAGTTTGGTTTGGATATAAATCATATGCTAAAACTTTACATCCGAATGCGTGAACAAGTCTTGCAAAATGACGACCAATAGCACCAGTTCCAATAACACCAACGGTTTTACCAGACAAATCAATACCGATATCTTGATCGACATCAACAATACCATTTTTAAGTTTCTGGTGTGAAAATTCAATATTTCTTGTAAGGTTTAAAAGGAGGCCAACAGCAAATTCAGCAACAGTAATTTCTCCGTAACCAACTACATTTGCAACCTTTATATTGTGTTCACGACAATAGTCCAAGTCTACATTGTTATATCCAGTAGAACGAGTAGAAATCATTTTTAAATTTTTAAATTTTGAAAGTAATTCACCGTTAAGTCTTGAATAAACAAATGTCGAAATGATGTCTGTTGTTTCGTAATATTTACAAAGTTCGTCATCATTCATATCGTTAAGGCTCTTTTCAAAAATGACATAATTAATACCATCCGGAGCAGGGTGTTCCGATAAATATTTCTTTGTTAAATTATCAACATCGCAAAAAAGTATTTGCATAATATATCTCCTTTTATAAATTATCTTGTTTTTTTTCGTAAGATATTATATTCTTTTTTTTGCATTTTAACAATAGGAAAAATAAGATTATGAAAAAAATATTTTTAATTTCATTTACAATTTTTGTTATCATTTTCACTTTTTTTGAATTTCAGTTGGATTCAAAGGCCGAAAATAATGCTTTGCAAGAAACAGAAGCTGATTTTTTTGAGGAAAAATTCCCATTAAAAAAAGTAAGTGGAGAGTATTTTATTAATGATTTATCTTATGCAAAGGATGAAAACTTCCTTCATCATAAATTTTATCAAAAATTTGGTATTAATGATTGTTATGTTCACAAGGATATTTATCCAAATATACAAAAATTAGAGCAACTTTTGAAACAGCATAATGTAAAAGCAATGATGTTTGATTGTTTTCGCCCACACGAAGCGCAAATTTATATGTGGAACAGAAATCCAAATCCATACTTCCTTGCCAATCC
>JAEEGL011195564.1_pt1 | contig 10411 bp, 6 predicted proteins | sample 9134231 | NCBI WGS metagenome assembly JAEEGL01 (sample SAMN16246548, study PRJNA631951) | gut metagenome | biome: gut microbiome; feature: rumen; material: fiber-attached | host: Bos | place: Iran: Karaj | collected 2018-10
GGTAAGCAGAATCATTGTTCTTCTCATAAGCTATTTTTTTATTGTTTGCAAAATTACAAAAAAAAACAATAACGATTGCATGTTACAAAGAAAAACCATTGAACGATTGCGAATATATTTGGTTTTGATGAAATAAAGCTATGGTTTACGCATCGCAAAGCTATCGTTTACACGATGCAAACCTATCGTTTAGCTAACGCAAAGCATAGGTTTATCTTTTCCAAATATAAATGCCATTTTGCAACATAAAGGTAACTACAAATCGGAAAAGCAGAGGAAGGTTAAGTATGTAAATACTTCCTGTTGAATCTTCTCTCCTAATGAGGTCAAAGGAGGAAATTAGTAGGAAATCAACGTGAGGTCTTACATGAGGTCTTACATGAGGTGTTAGGTGAGGTCTTACATGAGGTCTTCAAATATTCAAATGGTTGATATAGAGTGAATTAAGGTAAAAAACGGGAGGTCTTGGAAGAAACTACAAATTTCATGGTTTAGACAAACAAAAGTTCTATCTCATTTCTGTTATTTGTCAGTTGGATATTGTGAATAAACGTGATTTCATGAATAAAAACAGAAAAACAGTTTTTAGGGGTTATAAGTTCTACCTCGATGTTTTGGAAAATTAGAAAAGAATTTGTATTTTTGCATCGGGTAATTTGCGCAGAGGTGCGGATTACACAAATACATCGTGGGTAAAAACAAAGCATTCGCTATTATTTCGCGTTCAGCCAAAAGCCTCGGAAACTTATTGGAAATAAAAAACGCACAGAAATAATATGTGATAAGACGCTCGTATGGGCTCTTAGTCATCTTACAATAGCAATGCATTCACGCTTCGGCGTGGTGCATACTTGTTAAGATGACTGGGGTTTCCATCCGAGGCTGCCTCATAGCTGGACGCAAAAGGTGCATCACGCCTTTTTTGCGTCGTGGCGTGATTGATAGTTGGGTGCAAAAACAACTATCAAATTATGGCTAATAAGAATTTGAATGCGGCTAAAGAAGCCAAGAAAGACGAGTTTTATACGCAACTCGTCGATATTGAAAACGAACTGAAACACTATCGTCAACATTTTCGTGGAAAGACAATTCTATGTAATTGTGATGATCCTTACGAAAGTAATTTCTTCAAGTATTTTGCTAACAACTTCAATGCGTTCGGATTGAAGAAACTCATTGCAACATGTTATAATGGTTCGCCAGTTGTCGGAAAGGAATTACCTCTTTTTGCCATTGATAAAGAAGGGGAAGACAAAAAAGTTGCATATAAAGTAGAGATTACGGAAGTAAAAGATATGAATGGTGACGGGCGTGTAGACTTAGCCGATGTGCGATATCTGATACAAAACGACAAGAACGTTCTCTCTATATTGAAAGAGAATGGTGATTTCCGTAGCCGTGAATGTATAGAGTTATTGAAAGAAGCGGATATTGTCGTAACCAATCCGCCTTTCTCTTTGTTCCGTGAGTATGTGGCACAATTGATGAAGTATGAAAAGAAGTTCCTAATAATTGGTAATCAAAACAATGTGACATATAAGGAAATATTCCCATATATACAAAACAATCAAATGTGGTTAGGATATAAAGCTGGAGACATGGCATTCCGAGTTCCTGCTGATTCTGAACCAAGGGAAACGAGATATTGGCAGGATGAAACTGGCCAGAAATGGCGTAGTTTAGGAAACATTTGTTGGTACACTAATTTGGATATAAAGAAACGTCATGAGGAATTAATACTATATCACACATATTCGCCAGAAGAATATCCTCAATATGATAATTATAATGCAATCAATGTAGATAAAGTGGACCTAATTCCGATTAATTATGACGGAATTATGGGTGTTCCCATAACATTCTTAGATAAATATAATCCTATGCAATTTGAAATTATTGGGTTAGACAGATATGTTAAAGACAACCCTAATTATGGTCATCGTTTCTTAATGAATGGCAAAGAAAAATATGCACGAATATTAATCCGCAAAAAGAAATAACCCATGAAAATCGAATTACAAAAGATTACAGTCCGTGAACTGACGAATGGTTACGAGGACAACGAGGAGCAAGGTGTTCGTGGTTATGGTGGTAAACTTGATATACGTCCACCCTATCAGCGCGAGTTTATCTATGACGAGAAGAAACGGGCAGCGGTGATAACTACAATAAAGAAAGGATTCCCGTTGAACGTGATGTATTGGGCAACGCGCGATGAAGATGCGGAAGTGCCGTTTGAGGTGTTGGATGGTCAACAACGTACCATCAGCATTTGCCAATACGTGAATGGTGATTTCGCTTACGATTTCCAATACTTTCATAACCTGACGGAAAGCGAACAGAATGAAATACTGGATTATGAATTGATGGTGTATGTTTGTTCGGGTAATGATAGAGAAAAGTTAGATTGGTTTGAAACTATCAATATCGCAGGAGAACGGTTGACCACACAAGAATTGCGTAATGCCGTCTATGCAGGACCGTTTGTTAGTGATGCGAAACGATATTTCTCCAAGTCGAATTGTGCCGCATACAACATGGGCAAGTATTTGCTTAACGGTTCACCAATACGACAAGACTATTTGGAGACGGCTCTCAAATGGATTGCCAACTCACAGAGTAAGCCAGGGCAGAAGATGACGATTGAAGGATATATGGCCAAGCATCAACACGACCCAAATGCCGTACAATTGTGGCAATATTACTCGGCGGTTATCACGTGGATTACAGCTACGTATGACTTGAAGAAGCGAAAGATGATTATGAAAGGAGTGGATTGGGGAAAACTCTATGATCGTTTCAAAGACGAATTGATTGACAAGGCAAAAATAGACCAAGAAATAGGGAAATTGATAATAGACAGCGAGGTGCAAAACAAGAAAGGTATTTGTTCTTACGTGCTTACTCGCGATGAACACGACCTTGGTTTGCGTGCTTTTCCAGATGACATCAAGTTGGAAGTATATGAAGCCCAGCATCATCATTGCGCCAATCCCGATTGTCCGAATAAGGACGTTGAGTTTGATTTCAATGAAATGGAAGGCGACCATATCACTCCTTGGCACGATGGAGGAAAGACGGTGTTAGGGAATTGCCAGATGCTTTGTCGTGATTGCAATCGAAGGAAAGGAGCAAAATAAAAGTAACCCCCAAGAGTTTTGATGGCTCTTAGGGGTTATATCTTAAGTATTTGCTTTCATAGGATAGGGATTATTGTTTCCCTAAATTCCGTTTCTTTCGCTCCAGTTCTTCGCGTTTTCTTTGCATTTCCATCTGTTGTTCTTGCATGGCTTGTAAGCGAGCGGCAAGACCACCAACTTTCTTCTGCGGGTTGTTCTTGTTTTCTTGATAGCGAGCTTCAAGGATAGACAAGAGTTTTGCGTCGTTTGTCGTCTTGCGGAGTGTCCACATGATAGCGGCCGAGAAGAAGAGGCTGACGAAATAGTAGAAGTTCAAACCTGAAGAATAATCGTTGAACATAAAGAAGAACATCACTGGCATCAAGTACATCATCCATTGCATCATCTTCATTTGCTCTGCCTGCTGGCCAACCATTTGGTCTTTTTGCTGGCGCATCGTCATCCAAGAATAGAGAACGTTAGCCACACAGAAGAGAATACATGTGAGTGAGAGGTGGTCGCCAATCAGCCAAATGTTCTTTCCCCATTCAATAATAGGGTCGTATGTACTGAGGTCGTCAATCCAAAGGAAACTCTCGCGACGCAATTGGATAGCGTTTGGCACAAAGTTGAACATGGCAATCCAGATAGGCATCTGTATCAGCATGGGCAAACATCCCGATAGAGGACTCACGCCATACTTGGCATATTCTGCCATCATGGCTTGTTGCTTCTGCATCTGGTCTTCGGGTTTGTTATATTGAGCCGTAGCAGCATCGAGTTTCGGTTTCAACACACGCATCTTGGCAGAACTCATATAGCTCTTTTTCACCAAGGGGAACGTAATGAGTTTCAACAAAAGCGTAATCAATATCAATACGATACCCATGTTAATCTTCAAGCCCGTGAGCCAGTCGAATACGTAAAGGGTAAACCAACGGTTGATAATACGGAACAATGGCCAACCTAAGTAAACAAGGCGTTCCATTTCCAAGTCCTTATCAAAATCGCATTGCTTCTCCACACGCTTCAACAAACGGAAGTCGTTAGGACCATAATAGAAGTCAAACTCGCTGGGCGTAACTCCCTTCGGGTCGAAGAATGTCTTCAATTTTGCCTCGTATTGCTTGAGGAATCCCGAACCTTTCTCTTGTGGGATGGAAGTCATCAAAGCATTTGTTTGGAAATCGTTCTTGGCGATGATAACTGCCGAGAAGAATTGATTCTTGAATGCTACCCAGTCAATCTTTTCTTGTACGGGTTCGTCGGTATATTCCTTCATCTCGTTCAGATAGTCGGTACCGCCTTCCGTTTCATGCCAAGTAAGTGTAGCATAGCGATTCTCGAACATGAAACCCTTCTCCTGTTGGCGACATTTATCTTGCCAGTTGATATCCATTGTGTTGGTGTTGGGTGCGAAAAGACCATCCATACCCGTAACCAACATCTTCATGTGCAACATGTAATCTGGGCCAAGACGATAGCTAAGCGTGATGTTCTTTCCTTCACCTGCCACGGCCGTGAACGTAACCGTGCTATCCGATACTTCAGATGGTTGGAAGAACAAGTCTTGCGTAGAGATGTTGGATTCCTTAGCAACCAACGTGTAATTCAATTTCTGAGTCTTTTCATCAAACAAAGTAAGGTTGGGATGATCCTCCCTATCCTCGAAATTCTTGATGATGGCTTTCTCTACGGTAGCTCCTTTTGTGTTGAAGGTAAGTTCCAACTTCTCATTCTTCAACATGATTTTGCTCTCCGTACCATTCATGGCTGAATGGAATAAGGCGGCTGTATCGTTCAGTACTTTCTCTTTCGCCTCTTTTTCCTTTGCGGCAGCTTCCACCTGACGTTGCTTCTCAGCATTCATTCTCGCTACCTGCGCAATGGAATCTTGTACGAATGCGGCACGTTGTTCTTCCTCTGAAGGACGAGTGTACCAACTGAATCCAATCAGCACGAGTGCGATTAAAACAAATCCAATTAAATTGTTTTTATCCATTTTTCTTTGAGTAATATTTGTATTTCAACTTGGCAAAATTCTATCATTGGGATAGAAAACAAAAATCATGCCAACTTATTTTTTCATTGTTCTCCTACATGGAATGTCATTTTACCAACACTAAGCCTCTTTCTTAAAGTTAATGGCCGTCTTGATGAAGTCTACAAACAAGGGATGGGGCTTCAATACGGTGGATTGGTATTCGGGATGGAATTGTGTTCCGATGTACCATTTCAATCCAGGAATCTCCACGATTTCCACCAAGTCGCTCTCAGGATTGCGTCCTACGCATTGCATACCTGCACGCTCGTATTCTTGTTGGTATTGGCTATTGAATTCATAACGGTGACGATGGCGCTCATGCACGATGGTCTTCTGATAGATGTTTGCGGCGCGTGAACCTTGTTTGAGAACGCACTCGTAAGCACCAAGGCGCATCGTACCTCCCATATTGGTGATATTCTTCTGCTCTTCCATGATGTCAATCACGTTGTTGTTGGTCTTCTCGTCCATCTCACGCGAGTTGGCGTCTGCATATCCCAATACGTTGCGAGCAAACTCTATCACCATCATCTGCATTCCAAGGCAAATGCCGAAAGTAGGAATGTCGTGCGTACGAGAATAATGAGCAGCAACAATCTTACCCTCAATGCCTCGTTGACCGAATCCTGGACAAATCACGATACCGTCTTGACCAGCCAACTTCTCTTCCACGTTTTCCTCCGTGATTTTCTCTGAGTTGATGAAGGTCAATACGGTCTTATAGTCATTGTAGGTACCTGCTTGCGAAAGACTCTCGCGAATACTCTTATATGCATCTTGCAGGTCGTATTTACCTACCAAACCGATGCGAACTTCCTTCGTGGCTTTCTTGCGACGATCCAAGAAACTTCTCCATGGTCCCAATGCAGGTTTTTCTCCGATGGGTTCGCCGAGTTTCTTCAATATAGCGACGTCCAAACCTTGGTTCTGCATGTTTACTGGAACCTCATAGATGCTGGGTAAGTCTTCGCTCTGAATCACGCAATCAGCATCAACATTACAGAAACTTGCCACTTTTCTCAAAATACCGTCGTTCAGATGCTTCTCGGTACGTAATACCAAAATATCGGGTTGGATTCCCACGCTCTGCAATTCCTTAACGCTATGTTGTGTAGGTTTCGTCTTCAACTCACCTGCCGCTTTCAGATAAGGAACATACGTCAAGTGAACGTTGATGGCATTCTTGCCCATCTCCCAACGCAATTGACGAATGGCTTCCATGAAAGGCGCACTCTCAATGTCACCGATGGTTCCGCCAATCTCCGTAATTACGAAGTCGTAATGATATTTCTTGCCGAGCAATTTCACGTTGCGCTTGATTTCATCGGTGATATGGGGAACCACTTGAATGGTCTTGCCTAAGTAATCACCACGACGTTCCTTGTCAATAACGGCTTTATAGATTCTACCCGTCGTCAGGGAGTTTGCCTTTGTTGTCTGGATACCCGTGAAACGCTCATAATGACCTAAGTCGAGGTCGGTTTCCATACCGTCAACAGTTACGTAGCACTCGCCATGTTCGTATGGGTTCAACGTACCTGGGTCGATGTTGATGTACGGGTCAAACTTTTGGATGGTGATATTGTAACCTCTTGCTTGCAAGAGTTTACCGATAGACGATGAAATGATGCCTTTTCCCAAAGAGGAAACCACACCGCCCGTCACGAAGATATACTTTGTTTCTGCCACGATTTTTTCTTTTGAATGTATGGTATAATAAAAATAATGTGCAAAGATACAACATATTTTTGACTTTACCATTCTTTCTTTCAAAAAGATGTCAAAAACGCCCAATATCTTATGATGACCGTATGTCAATCACAAATTGATTGCATCTTTTATCGCCATTTTATCGTGATTCTTGTCATTTTGAAAAATTTCGCAATATGAAAACGCTTTTTCAAATATAATGTTTATCTTTGCAAACAGAATGAAATAAAACAAAAATATTATGAAACATTTAAGACCATTTATCCTATTAATTGCCTTGATGACATGTGTTGGAATGTCGGCAGCTAACTTTGGAACGAAAGCTGACACGTCTATCGTGAAGAAATACCAAGACTCTATTGCCTTGTACAAAGCTCGCTACGATAGCATCAAGAATGTTCATGTCCAGAATGGATATGCTTCCGTCAATTCTAAGTTTTACCAGTTGTTCTCTCCATTGCATTTCTACAACGGAGTGACTCACGATCTTTTCGGGATGAATTCCGCTAATGATGAATTGCATGCGGTTAACGCTACGTTGGCAAAGATTTACTTAAACAGACCTGATTTAGTGAAGGGAACGTTGACGCAATTGGAACAGGCAAGTTTGCCAGTGTCTGCCATTAACGCATCATCTGCTGTGGCTGAAACGATTGCCGAACTTAGCAACGAAGCTCCTATCGAAGCAGACCCTGAACCTGTAGAAGTGGTGGTTGAAAAACCGAAGTTCTGGACATTCAAGGGAGATGGTTTCTTGCAGTTCTTGCAAAACTATGTATCTGGCAACTGGTATAAAGGTGGTGAAAGCAACTATTCTTTATTGTCAAGTTTAACCCTGGAAGCCAACTATGACAATAAGAGCAAGTGGAAATGGGATAACAAACTGGAAATGAAACTCGGTTTCATGACTTCTCGTTCAGATACCGTGAATAAGTTTAAGGCCAACGAAGACCTCATTCGTCTTACCAGTAAGGTAGGTTTGCAAGCCACAAAACATTGGTATTATACCTTGCAAATGATTGCACAAACGCAGTTTACACGTGGTTTGAAGGTAAACGACCGCCGTACATATTCAGATTTTACATCACCTTTCGACGTTAAGTTGGGTCTTGGTATGGATTATAAGGTGGAATGGCTGAAGAAGAAACTTACGGGAACCGTCAACTTATCACCGTTTGCGGTTAACTATCGTTATGTTGACCGTACCATTTTCGACAACAATAACGGTACATACTCATGGTTCCCCTCACGTCATGGAATAGATTTGAATAAGCATCATTACACCGACATCGGTTCTCAGTTTACGATTGATGTTACATGGATATTGGCTGAAAACGTGAAATGGAAGAGTAGGATGTATGGATTCACCAGTTACAAGCGTGTGGAGTATGAATGGGAAAACACGTTTACATTCCAGTTCAACAAGTACATTTCCACCAACATCTTTGTTTATCCGAGATTTGACGACAACCGCGCTCGCGATGACGATTTTGGTTATTGGATGTTCAAGGAATATTGTTCCATCGGCTTCAATTATAACTTCTAATCCCTCGTGAATAGTCGCTTACAACTATATCCATTGCCAAGGATCGGTGTCGCACTGGTTCTTGGCATTGTGTTTGGCGACTTTTTCCATGCCTATTTGCCAACCTTTTTCTGGCTTTTGTGTACGTTGGTTGGCTTGCTGATTTATTTCCTTTCTCGTAGAAAACCGCTATTGCAAAGTGAGGTGCTTCTCGGATGTGTCTTTTTACTTGGTTCATGGTTGGTTAACGTACGCGAAAACCGACTTGAATTTATTGATACGCAAAAGGAAACAACGTTTCAAGGCGTTGTAATAAGTAAACCTATAATCCGAGGAAAGGTGGCCATGTTTGATATGTTGGTGGTTGACAATCATCATCCCGTCAAGATACGCACTTCCATGATGTGGGATTCTACTCGTAACAAACATCTTTTGCCTGAGATTGGAAGTGGTTTGCTCGTGCAATCTCGCATCAAGCCTTTTGTACAAAAAGATTCTCTTTCCCATTTCAATGTCGTTCGTTGGGCACAAGTGCAAGGTTATCGAGGACAAACGTTTATAGATGATGAAAAATGGCAATATTCCGTTGTTTCCCTTTCTACTCTTTCTTTATTGCAAAGAGCACGTTTAAGTGCGATGAAATGGAGGAATTTGTTGGTAAAGTCATTTCCCATAGAGGCAGATGATTCATCCAATATTGCCATTGTGGCAGCTATGACCTTGGGAGATAAAAGTGGATTGAGCCAAGCAACCAAACAATTATTCTCAATAACTGGTTCTTCTCACGTGTTGGCCTTGTCGGGCTTGCATTTGGGAATCCTTTATGCCATCTTGATGATTGCTTTTTCGAGAAGGAAGAAGCGCATTTGGACGCAAATGGTAGTGATTCTTGCCATTTGGACTTACGTCTTGTTGACGGGATTACCCACGTCGCTCGTTCGTGCAGCTACCATGTTTACCATATTGGGATTGGTTTCGCTTGCCCATCGTTCTGCTTACACCATCAATTCGCTATCGTTGGCGGCCATCATCATGCTTGTGGCAAATCCCATGTTGCTTTGGGACATTGGCTTTCAATTGTCTTTCTCTGCCGTATTTGCCATTTTGCTCTTCTTTCAATGGTTGAAAAATTGGGGGTTCAATCCCCATACCATTTTACAGAAAGCATTTGCGACCTTTGTCGTTTTGCCTATTGCCGCGCAGATTGGAACTTTTCCGTTGGTATTATACCATTTCGGTCAGTTCTCTGGTTGTTTCCTCTTGTCTAATCTTATCGTCGTTCCAGCTGCAATGCTGATTATCTTCGGCACTTTATTATCCTTTGTGTTGTGGTTTATTCCATTCTTGCGCTCCTTTGTCTTCATGGCAATGGGAGAGATTGTTCGTTGGCTTCAAATATCCTTGTCGTTTATCGCCTCCATTCCTTATTCATCCGTTTCAGGAATACGAATTTCAGAATTGCAAGTAATCCTCATTTACTTGCTGATAATTAGCATTTTAGGAATTGTCCATCATCTTCTCAAAGCTATTGATAATAGAAGGAAATTGAAAACGATATGTTTAGGACACGTAAACATATCGTTTAGGTGAGCTAAACATATCGTTTGCAAAGGCTAAATTTATCGTTTACCCAAGTCATTTACAAATATTTTTCGTATCTTTGCATTTCCTTAATCAATAATTAGTGAATATTTCAACCGAAAATATGGCGGATTATATCATATCAAGCGTGCAGAATCCGAAAGTGAAAAAGGTTGTTGCGTTACAACAGAAATCTTCGGAGCGCAGAAAGGATGGATTGTTTGTTGTGGAAGGTCAACGAGAGTTGCAACATTGTATCGAAGCAGGCTTTGAGTTGGATTCCGTATTCTTCTGTCCTTCTTTGTGCGATGAGAACAAATTTGACAAAGCAAATATACATTGTCTTTGTTATGAAGTAACGCCACCTGTCTACGAGAAAATGGCTTATCGGGGAAGTACGGAAGGCGTTTTGGCGGTGGTGAAAACACGAAA
>JAEEGL011391471.1_pt1 | contig 10411 bp, 11 predicted proteins | sample 9134231 | NCBI WGS metagenome assembly JAEEGL01 (sample SAMN16246548, study PRJNA631951) | gut metagenome | biome: gut microbiome; feature: rumen; material: fiber-attached | host: Bos | place: Iran: Karaj | collected 2018-10
AGAAAGCTTACGGAATTAGAGCTAGAAAAAAACAAAGATAGAACAATAGAAACTAATACAAGTAATGACAATGCGAGCTAAAATGAAAATTGAGTATTTGGGGCACTCGTGTTTTAGGCTGGATAATGAATTGGTGGTTGACCCATATAAGGATGGCTCAGTGCCAGGGCTTAAGCCACTACGCATTTCTGGCAAGCGAGTAATTTGCTCACATGAGCATGCGGATCATAGCGGACGCGAATGCGTGGAAATTTTGCCAGGCGAGTGTAGCTTTAACGTAAAAGAAGTGCCGAGTTTCCATGATGACCATGGCGGGACGCTGCGTGGTCCGAATACGATTTTTGTGATTTTGAAGGATGGTGAAAAGTTGGTGCACCTTGGGGATTTGGGGCATTTTCCAAATGGTGAGCAGATGACGGCGATTTCAGATGCGGATTATTTGCTGGTTCCGGTGGGTGGATATTATACGATTGATGCTAAAATGGCGGGGAAGATTTGTGAGGCATGTCGGCCAAAGTGTATTATCCCGATGCATTATCGGACGGCTGAATATGGATATCCGGAGCTCGCGGGGGTGGAGGAGTTTGTGGGGCTGGCTGATAAGGCGGGGATTGGTGAGAAAGTTCAGGTAATGAAACTCTAAAATAGTGTTGACTTTTTTGTACAACGCGATTATACTTGTTGTATAAATAATACAACAAGGAGAGATATGACGTTTAGTGAGTTTTTTAAAGCACATAGGATGGAGCATGGTACTGTTCGGCAATTTGCGAAGAAAAACGGATTTGACGCGGCATATATTTCACGATTGGAAAATGGGATAACACTACCGCCCAAAGACCAAGACAAACTGGCCAAGATTGGGGTTGCACTTGGTCTAAAGAAAGGGACCGATGGGTGGCAAGAGTTTCTTGACCTTGCCGCTATCGCAAAATGTGAGCTTCCAGTAGATTTGCACGATAATAAGCGGATTGCTTCGATTTTGCCTGCATTTTATCGGACTTTGCGGAAGAAAGAATTGGACGAAGAAGAGGTTCAAATCATATTAGACTTAATAAAAAAATCTGATAAGGAGGGCTGAATTATATGACTTATTTGGGTGAGGGTGGGCAAATTCCTTACCTAAGCAAGAGGAACATAATTAGTGAAGTGGAGAATTTGCTTGATGAATGCTGGGATGGAGTGTTTCCGGTAGATGTCGAGGCAATATGTGATGGTTTGGGTATAGGAATCATACCAATTGTGGGTTTATCCAGAGATTTGGGTGTAGATGCATTTATAACTGCCGACTTTAAAACCATACATGTTGATAGCGCGGAGTTTGAGAAGGACAGCCATAGATATAGATTTAGTATCGCACATGAATTAGGGCACTATATATTACATAGAAGATATTGTCCTACTTCTGCTGAAGATTTAGGCGAGTGGCTTGATATTTTCCGTAAGTTTATTAATGATTATGCTGAGTTTCAGGCGAACTATTTTGCGGGAAGTTTGTTGGTGCCAGAAAATGAATTAATAAAAGTCTTGGATGATGCCTTTGGTGGAAGCTTTGTTCGAGATTATTGGAATGCAAGTTCGGCGGAGCTTGGTAAAATACTGACAGCAGTGAGGAAACACTTCAAAGTGTCAGATATTGTGATTGCGAGAAGGATGAAGGATGCGTTTCCAGGTGTGGGGGAACAAAATGCCAGCAAATAATAATCATATTAAACTAAGACTCCTTTGGGAAAATGGGAAGCGTTGCGCAATATGTGGGAGAAAAATAAAGAGTTTTGAAGATTTATCAGTAGACCATATTGTGCCACTTTCAAGAAAAGGACAAAGAACTATCAATAATTGCCAACTTGCACATAAGTGGTGTAATTCGATGAAAAGTGATTATATGCCGGATGAATTTGAGAGAATGCTTCGATACAATAGGAAGAGAATCGTGAAAATGCGGATTTGGCGGATGATTATGTTTTGGTGATGTGCTATAATTAAGGGGCAATACACTAACATTAAGAATCTGTGCAATACACTTGCAGTGGAATCAAATCTAAAATGGGGTCCTGATCGGCCCGACAGTGGATTTGATTCTAATGTTGGTGTATTGCAAACCGAAGCGGGGCCCCATTTTTTGTCTCCGCTGAAATAATCGGGAGATTTTTGTTTTTAGTATTGCAGGAAGTGTTTTTCTGCAATGCCCCAAAAGAAGGATAAAGATGTTGCGGAAAACTCTTCTAAAAGGAAGAGTTTTTCTGTTAAGAAAGGGATTAAGTCGCGGGAAAGAGTGCGAGACCGAGGCGAGGTTTTTACTGAGCTTCGCGAAATTAATAATATTTTAGATTTGACTGCCGATGCGCATCGTAATTACAAAGACCAGAGAATATTAGAGCCGGCTTGTGGGAATGGTAATTTTCTAGTGGTAATACTAGAAAGACGGTTAGCTGACATCAAGAAGGCAATTAGAAAAAAAGACCAGGATGATATTGAGTTTGCAATTTTAACTGCGCTGTCCACAATGTATGGCGTTGATATCATGCCAGATAATGTTAAGGAGTGCCACGAGAGGTTAATGGCTGTTATTGGGAAGTTTTATAAAGAAAGAATTCCGGCGAAAAATCGTCGCCCGGATTTTTTGAATGCCGTGAAGGAAATACTTCGCACTAATATTCAACTTGGCGATATGCTGAACGGTAAAGAGGAAATAAGCTTCATTGAATATACAGTGCCTCGTGATTACTACTTCGTACGGAATGAGTATCGTTTGATTGATTTGGAACTGGGAATTAATTCGTCTAAAAAACGTATCAAGCCAACGCATTATTTAAAGATAGGAGGAGGAAATGCCGACTAGAGCAAGTAAAAATCTACTAAATCTCTCGCATTATTATAAAGACAGGCGAACGCCAGATATCTTGGATTGTATCGCAAATCTCAGTTCTGATGAAGTATTCACGCCACCAGAACTTGCAGATAAGGTTTTGGATTTACTACCGGAAGAAGTATGGAAGAACCCTGATTTAAGATGGCTTGACCCAGCTTGTAAAACAGGTGTGTTTTTGCGACAGATTGCAACTCGCTTGATGATAGGGTTGAGGGATAAGATTCCGGATGAAGCTAAGCGCCGCGAACACATATTTAAAAATATGTTGTATGGGATGCCGATTACAAGACTTACTGCTCTGATGAGTCGGCGTAGCGTGTATTATGCAAAAAATGCGATGAGTGAGAGGTCTGTAGTGAAATTTGGTGATAATGAGGGAAATATTATATTCGTGCCGATGGAACATGATTTTAACGATAAAGGAATATGTAAATACTGTAGGGTTAGTAAAGATAATAAACTCGGAAAACGTGAAGCAGATGGAACATTAGAAAATCATGCTTATCAATTTATTCATTTAAAGGAGGATACACTAAAGAAAATGAAATTTGATGTAATTGTTTCAAACCCACCATATCAGTTTAATTATGGAACAGAGGGAGCCAATGATAGTAAAGCGTATCCTATTTACCAATTGTTTATTGAGCAGGCGATTAGGCTAAATCCCAGATATTTTAGTTTTATTGTGCCATCCAAATGGTCTATTGGCACAAAGGAACTGTTTTCTTTCCAAAAGCACTTCTTAAATGATCCCAGAATAGCCAAGTATTATGATTTTATAGATAGTTCGGAAATTTTTCCCGGCACAAATCAAGAAGGCATTTGTTACTTTGTGTGGGACAGAGAGAAAAAAGATAAGGACGTAGATATATATGTTTATAGAACCGCTTCCGAGTTACTAGAACATAGTGTTCGGCCAATGAATAATGGTAGTGACACGTTTATACGCATGAAAGACGGTGATAGCATAGTTCAAAAATGCTTAAAGAATAAAAATGTAAAAAAATTTATGGACCAAAGTGTGACTGGGTGGGCAGTTTATGGGGTATCAGGTAGCCTTATTAAAAACAAGGCAAAAAAAGAAAACAAATACTTTCATACGACTCAAGAGTATAACACAATAATGATTAGGAGCCTAAATGCCGAAAAGAATGAAACTGCACGTTTTAGGTGGTATTACGTTGACAGCAATGCCCCTTTCTTGAAAAAAGAAAAAATTGAAAAATGGAAGTTGTGTTTTCCAAAATCTGTCGGTGAAAGTATTTATCGTCGGACTTGGATTTGCCCGCCAGATAGAATTTTTACAGACACATGGTTAAACGTTTTCGTAGACACGGAGGAACAGGCAAAAAACCTTGATTCTTATTTTAAAACATATCTATTTAGATATTTACTGTTGATTTGTTGCGCCACAAGAAACGTATACCGCCAGTGTTATAGGCTCGTTCCGGATTTATCAGAAATAAAGAACGAAAGGACGGGGAAAATCGGTTGGGATAGTGATTGGACAGACGAGGATCTACAAAAGCTGTTTGGCATAACAAATGAAGAGACGGCCTTTATGAAGAATGAACTTGAAATGGCTGATCCAAAGGGAGTAAACGAAAAGGAGGAGGCATAGTCATGGCAGAAGTATTATACTATCAAACTAAACCACGTCAGATTTATGCTTATACGGCAAATGGGCAAAGGGGGATTAAGGTTGGCGATACCACCAAGGATGATGTAAATATCCGTATTCGGCAAGGGTTGGTGAATACGCCAAATCCACAATACCATGTCGAATTTGTAGATTTTGCTGTCACAAAAGACGGATTCTTGTTCCGAGATTACGATGTTCATCATGCACTAGAAGACATGGGTATTAAAAGATTCAAAGACGAGGATGGGGCCTGGACCGAATGGTTTGACACTGACGCGGCGACCGTAAGGCAGGCTTTCTTAAGCGTCAAACATGGCCATGCGATCGAAAAAGCTCGTACTAAGGATTATCTACTCCGTGATGAGCAGAAAAAATTTATTCGTGAGACGGAACAATATTTCCGCTTGTACGATGCAGACCCGAAGAACAAAAAAGCTCCACACTATCTATGGAACGCCAAGATGCGTTTTGGTAAGACTTTCACGGCATATGAGCTCGCTAAAAAAATGCACTGGAAAAGAATATTGGTTTTAACTTATAAACCGGCCACCGCTAAACAATGGCGAGATGATTTGGAAGAACATATCGATTTTGAAGGTTGGCAATTTATAAAAGGCGGTGATTACGATTGGAATAAGCTAAACCAAGAACAGCCGATTGTGTGGTTTGCTAGCTACCAAGATATTTTGGGACGCGATAAAGGTAAGACCGTAAAAGATAAGTTTATCAAAATGTATGAGCAAACTTGGGACGCAATGTTTGTGGATGAGTATCATTTTGGCGCATGGCGTGATGCAGCAAAGGAACTTGGGCAAGCGAAAGACGACATAGATACTGAGATGCCAGAAGAGGGCGACGAAGAAGGTGAGATTGAGGCAACGATGCCACTCAATGTAAAACATTATATTTATCTTTCTGGCACGCCATTCCGCGCGATTGCGGATGGCGAGTTTGATGAAAACCAGATTTCAAACTGGACTTATGCCGACGAGCAACGTAAGAAAGAGGAATATGTCAACGAGAAAGTGAATCCTTATGCCGAGCTACCACAAATCGTAATGATGACTTATCGTATGCCAGAAAAACTACGCGAGATAGCAATGCAGGGTGAGTTTAATGAGTTTGATTTAAATACATTTTTCTCGGCAAAAAAGGATGAAAATGGCGAATATATATTTAAGTTTGAAAATGAAGTGCAGGCGTTTTTGTCAATTTTGCATGGGATGAATTTGGAGCAAAATCTAGAAGATGGTTTTTCGCAAAAACATCCACCGATTCCGTATGAGGATGCTCGGTTGTTATCGGTTTTAAACCACACGTTTTGGTTTTTGCCAAATGTGCCAAGTTGCAAGGCGATGAAGCGCCTACTAGAGCGAGATAATTTCTTTAGACAGTATAAGATTATCTGTGCGGCCGGCAATGATGCTGGTATGGGCGAGGATGCGTTAATACCAGTAATGGAGGCGATTTCGGATGATCCGTTTTCTACTAAAACAATTACATTATCTTGCCAAAAACTAACTACTGGTGTAACTGTAAAACCATGGACTGGAGTATTTTTCCTACGCAATATCACGGCGCCAGAAACTTATTTCCAAGCTGGTTTCCGTGCACAATCACCCTGGGCATACACTAATGAAACCGGTGAAAAAGAGATTTTTAAGGATACCTGTTATATATTTGATTTTGCTCCCACGCGAGCAATTAGATTGATTTCTAATTATGTGTCGGGGCTTGGCGTGGGTGATAAAAGACGACCAGAAGAACAGATTCAGGAATTTTTGCATTTCTTGCCAATTTTAAGCTACGATGGTTATGCGATGCAGTCGTTAGACGCTAAATCAGTGCTAGATATTTCTACTTTTGGTATTGGCTCTACAATGTTGGCGCGCCGATGGCAATCTGCGAAATTAGTTGATGTATCAAATGTGGTACTGGAAAAAGTTCTAAATAATGAAGAGTTGATGGCGGCACTAGATAAAATCGAGGACTTTCGCAATTTGCGTCAAGATTTAACTAAGGTAATCACTAGTGAAAAGTCCATCAATCAAACGAAGAAAGAGGGTAAAGAGCTAACGCCTGGGCAAAAAGGAGAAAAACATGAAAATGATGGCTTCAAGAAAAAACTACGCGAAAAACTATTGAAGTTTTTGACGCGCGTGCCGGTGTTTATGTATCTCACGGAGTTTCGTGAGGAAACTTTGAAGGACGTGATTACGCAACTTGAGCCAGAACTATTTACTCGCGTAACTGGGCTTACGGTACATGATTTCGAATTGATGTGCGAGATTGGTGTATTTAATAAAGGGCGTGTGAATGAAGCGGTGTATCAATTCCGACGTTTTGAGGATTCGTCTCTCAATTATGTAGGTGGGCATGATGAAGTCGGTGACATGATGGCACTAATTGGCGGGTTTGATGCGGTAGTAACTAGGGAAGAAGCGGACGAAATAATTGAGGGGGTGGTAGGATAGTATTTCCGTCAATTATCGTATGATTTAATAAACTGTTTAAGGTATTCGCGCAATCCTTTGTCACAGGCATAGATGTAGGTGCCATTTATTCCCCTAGTGCACAATATATAATATATGTTTAAAATATATTGTTTGAGCTGTTTGTCGTCGGTTTTGTTTTTACCATTTTTGTCGTAATATTCTTTTTTGTCGACGTAAAGGCCTTTTTCTTTATCGTATTTTAATTCGTTGCCGATAATCACACCAGCATAATTTAGATCGAAACCCTGAATTGTGTGAATACAACCAATTTCATTGACGGAATTTGGCGAATTAACCCAGCCGTCATAATTGACATTCCAAATATACCTATTACCATCGATATCAATATCATAATGTCCATTTTGGATGCATTCGGTTGTTTCTCTAAGGTTTTGAGGGTGAATCAGACCCTTAGTATTCCATGGCCAAGCATAACCAGCGATATTTCTGCATAACCCAACATCCTCTTTTTTATCCATTTTACGAATGATTTCAGTCATTTGATGAACATTGTCAAAGATTTTGAAATCATAACTTTTATTGGCATTCTTAGATTCAAACTCTAGATATTTCTTTGGAGGTTCATCGCTAAAAATTGACCTTATATAATCTACATACCTTTGGCCACCTTTGCCACATCTTATTTGGGTCTCTAGAGTTTGGCTACGCGCACCATTTTTGATGAGAGTTTCAAATTGAGAAGCATCAACATCAGCACGTTTGATTGATTGAAATTTATCATAAAAGAAGATTTGGTGCTTACTCTTTTTAATAATCCAATCAAGTTGGGTACCATTCTTTTTGTCTATACCGAGCTTAGTGTTATTATTTTGAATACTGCCAATTTCTGCGCCGACATTTCTCGGGGCCTTGAGACGGTGAGCCTCATCTACTATCAAGATATCAAATTTACCATGATAGTTTGCTACTTCACTAGGACTTAGAACTACTTTGCTTCCTATACCATCAAAATGTTTGAACACACTCTTCAGTGTATTGCGCAGGTTTGACATAGAAACTACGATACCAATTTTAGGTGAATTCAGTAGTTTGTTAATTGCCCGGACTGGTCTTACGAGGTCCTTATCTTCTACATCGAATTCGTCGGTCATTTTTGTCGACAAAAGCTTAACTAGGTATATTGCTAGTACGGTTTTACCAGTACCAGGTCCACCATTAATAATGTAAGTGCTGTTTTTATTCAAACGAATATCATTTTTTAATGTATTTAAAATATGGTTTGCGACCAGGAATTGATCATCAGTTAAGTCCTTATAAGGAGAAAACTTAAAGAGATTCTTGTTTTCGATTGTCCTAATCGAATTTTTGGCCAACTTGAGTTCTTGTAAATTTTTCCAGATACCTGCAAATTCGGCACGATATTTTTCTTGTTGCCAGTAGTTATGCTTTTGATGACCGGCATTGTCGTTTTGGAGTGAAAACATTCCATCGGCAGAGACGTGCGAGATTAAATATGACTCCAAATCAAGGGTAGAAGACTTGTTAAAACCATTACTGTAAATATATCTGAATTTATCAAGAGTTCTTCGTCTTGGGCTAACGTAGTGTTGCAACATACGCGTTTCAGCATCCACTGTTTCCCCAATGTACATTTCTTTTTTATTAAAAATCATGTAGACGATTGGCCATTCTTGGCTATATTTTTCATCAGTGAGTTTTTCAATCGCGTCTCGCGAAAAAACAAATTCATCCGATATTTTTGGCTTCATCCATTTTTCTGGTTTTTCCATTTTATAACTCCGTATACTTTTTACTTGTTCCTTTGGCCTTCTCAACAGGATATTTTTTGCGAGTTTTCTCTAGTTTATTTAAGATAATTTCTTCTGGGTTGACCTTAAGTTTGTTGGCCAACTGGAAACAATAGCTAAAAACATCAGCTAGTTCATCGCAGACATTCTCCTTATTATAATTGTTATTCCATTGGAAGCACTCTAAAAGCTCTCCGGCTTCAATCGCTATAGACTTTGCTAAGTTTTCAGGGCTATGAAACTGGTCCCAGTCGCGTTCTTTATTGAACTTCTCAATTTCATTTTGAACTCTTTCCATATTGTTGATTATAGCATAACCGAAAGACATAAACTGTGGTTATAGTGAAGGCTTGAAGGGATGCGAGAATGAAAGCAGGTGTATAATAATAGTATGGACGAATATATAAAACAAAGTATCGATGCGCGGAAAAATGCGTTCTCGGCGAGTTTTGAGATTAGCGCGGGGATGCAAAAGAAGATTGACGCGCTATTTGCCGAGATTGAAAAGCTTGGCGCGAAGTGTAAAGACGTGGGGGAATTTGAAGCGGAGTTCTCAAAAAGCCCGCTGAACCAAAAATACATGGACATGTTTACGGAAATTGCGACTGATTCGACGGCGAAAACGGTGGCAAAAGGTGCGGCGGTTGGTGCGGTGCAGAGTGCGGCGGAACAAGCGCTACGTAACGTAGTTCCAACGCGGGCAGCGGTGCATCAAAAGGCCTATGACGAAGTGCGAAAAGTACCTGGGCTTGGTAACGCGATTGATATTTCCGAAAAGGCGAGCTACGCGATGCATCTTGGCAAGCTATTCGGCAAGAAAAAGAAGGACGAATAAATGAAAAAGGTGGGCAAGCCCAAGGAAAACGAATTGCTACCATATCAGCAAGTGGGGATTATTCTTTTGACCTGGGTATTTGCTGGATTCTTTGGCTGGATATACGAATTTATCTTCTATTATTTTGACGGTGGGACGGGCGAGTTTTACATGCAAGGCGGGAACCTTTTGCCATGGATTAACATTTATGCCGTCGGCGCAATTCTCATCATGGTGTTGGTACAACTTCTGAAACTTAAAAAGTATCCGTGGCTGGTGTTTTTGGTTTCGGTAGTGGCGACAGGTTTGCTTGAATTCGTGTCTGGCTGGTTGGTCTACGTGATTGGTAACGGCACACGGTATTGGGATTACAATACGGAGATTTTGAACTTCGGCAATATCGGCGGGTTCGTGTGTCTGAGGAGTGTTTTGATATTTGGCGTGTCAGCACTGATGCTAGTATATTTGGTGGCGCCGTTTTTCGTAAAACTCGCCAAGAAAATGTCTAAGCATGCATTTTTAATTCTCGCGATTTCGATATTTTCTATCGTTATGGTGGACGAGATTTATAATTTATTAGCATCCAAATTTTTCGGTTGGCCTGACGCGATGGAGTTTTACAAGTCGGCGGGGTGGAAGTATTTAACCTAGTTTGTGGCTTTGGTTGATGTGGTCTTTGACTACTTTTTGGTCTGGGCGGGAAAGGGGAGTGAGAGTGTCTAAAATTGGCTTGAAAGCAGAAGACATGGATTCGCATATTGGCATAGATTCATAAATATCTTTGAAATGACAGTTGTATCCTAAGAAGTAATCCTTGGG
>JAEEGL011484243.1_pt1 | contig 10411 bp, 8 predicted proteins | sample 9134231 | NCBI WGS metagenome assembly JAEEGL01 (sample SAMN16246548, study PRJNA631951) | gut metagenome | biome: gut microbiome; feature: rumen; material: fiber-attached | host: Bos | place: Iran: Karaj | collected 2018-10
CTGAAGAGAAGAAGGAAAAGAAAAAGCGCTTAAAATTCTACAAGCGCATTTTGGTCACGTTTTCCATCATTCTCCCGATCACCATCGGCATTGGCTGGCTTCCCTTCAGCGCCTTCAGCTTCGGGCCAGGTACCTACCAGAGCCGAAACACCATCCTGCATCTTGACGAGAATACCGGCTGGTTCTTTGACGGCAGCAGTTTCCTGCCTGTAAAGTACAGTCAGCAGGAAATGACCTATGACTGCTCCGGCGGCTATCCCGATCCAACCGACTCCCGATCAGTCTATCTGATTGAAAGCCATGGCCCCTTCAGGGTTAACGGTGCCGGCTTTACCATCTTAAATCCCTTCAGTCAGAAAAAGGAGCGCTTCACCATCAGCCAGAGTGCTGCTGATGCCACCTATATTGATCAGTTCCTAGCGGCCGGATTCTCCCTTAACGGTAAATGGACAGGAAGACAGTTTCCCAACACTTCCTACCATACCGCCTATGTATCTGACCTGACCTTCTCATCCGGGAAGGTAACGATCAGAATCGCCAACACCTATAATACCATGACCCAGAAGGTGGAAGCCTCCTGGCGGATGGATGGCAATGTGCTGACGATAACCCCTTCCTCTTCAGGAAGCTACATTCTGGAATTAAGCGACCGGACCTATTCCTTCAACTATGGTCAGCCGCTTTACGCCCTGATCAGCATCACGGAAAAAGGACTGTCTATTAAGATGAACATGTTCACCCAGCAGTCCTTCACACGCTGATATCCCCCGGCAGCTGCCGGGTTTTCTTTTAGTCTACCAGATAGAAGACATCAGAAAGTTTCTTCTCCTCCGGCTTCTTTTCTTTTTCAGAGTCCTTCCTGGTTTCAAAACTCTTCGTCCTGGGGTTCAGCTGCAACCTTACATCCGCTTTCTGAGCAACGGACAGATCATGGGTTACGATAATGACACATTTATTCATCTCATGTGCCAGTCTCAGAAAAATATCCACTATGTTCATGGAAGTATCATAATCCAGGTTACCGGTCGGTTCATCGGCCATGATAATGTCGACATCAGTGCTTAAGGCTCTGGCGATGGCAACTCTTTGCTGTTCACCGCCGGACAGCTTGTTTACCGTACGGCTGGCCGTTTTTCTGTCGATTCCGACTTTCTCCAGCATTTTCAGGGCATATTCCTGGTGGTTGCCTTCGATCTTCTTATCGGTAATTCCCATCGCTACCATGACGTTTTCCGCCGCTGTCATGTACTGAACAAGGTTATAATTCTGGAATACAATGCCGATGATATTACGGCGGTAGTACTCATATCCTATTTCCTTTATGTTTTTGCCAACATAAAGTACTTCTCCGCTTTCCGGAGAATCCAGTGCTCCAATGAGGGAAAGGAATGTTGTCTTACCGCTGCCGCTGGCACCGACAATGGCATACAGTTTTCCTTTTTCAAAAGAAGAACTGACATCCTCCAGAATGGTTCTTCTGTGACGTCCGTCCTGGAAACTATATGTCAGATTTCTGGTTTCCAATACTGCATTACTCATGATCTCAATAGCACCTCTCTTGGACTGATTCTTACCGTATACACGATCATAACCAGTGCACTGACTGCCGTGACGGCAATTTCGAGCAGGAAAACTCTTGTCACTGTCTTCGCATCAGCGGTTATATGATACATTTCCTGCAATTGTTCTTCATTGATAAGAACGACCTTATTAATAGTATTTCCACTCTCATCAGTAGTATGTGTATCTGACTTGGCAGAAATGATATTGTTAATGAGGTAATCCGACACGGGATCAGCCAGATATTTACTGGCCAGGGCGGCTGGCGTAAAGCTCAGCAGTGCCAGCAGCAGGACTTCAACAACTATCTGCAGAACAATGGAAGATTTCCGGCTGCCTAGCGACATGTAGATACCCAATTCCGTTTTCCGATGATGCATGAACAGAATGTTGGTAAGAACAATGATGACCGCAAATATCGCTATCGCCACCATCAGCAGCATATCAGCCACCTTCTCCAGTTCTCTGATCATCCAGGAAACCGAGTTGAACAGGTCGCTGACATTATAAACTGAATAAATCGGTTTCCCTTCTATATCGATCATATCATCATTATCTGACATTATGTTTTCAAGAAGCAGCGAAAGATCATCCATGGATTGCAAAGAGTCGGTCTTGAAGTAGACATCGGTAATGAACAGTGCTGTTTTATCCTTTTGGTCATACTGATTATTCTGGTTCATTTTTCTCTGAGCATTCATTGATTCCTGAAGACCGTGCATTCTTTCCAGGGTCTTTGCCGGCATGTACAGCCGGTAGTACTCTGACTGTTCGCCAGCTGTTAATACCACACCGTTATCGTGAAACTTACCGATCACCTCGAGATAGACCGTTTCCCGGTCAAAGAGATCATCAACCGCATACGAGTAATTACCGGAAGGGTTTCTGAACGACATTAGCGTTACCGGTATCTTTTCACCGATCTGGGGGTTGTACTGCTCACCATTGATATCTACTCGCAGATTCTCATTTATGAAACAGACCTCACTTCCTTCATCAATTTCCTGCTGACTGAAAGTTCTGCCTTCCTTAACACTGATATAGTTGTTATTAAGAGAAAGAAATACAGGCTTGTTGACACCCCAGAGCAACTGGGGTATGTAGTTGCCGTAGAATGACGATTTACTGAATGGGAAGTAATTGGACCAGTTATCAGTAGCCAGAAACAGACTGTCTGTATAGGTCGTTGTATAAATACTGTAATCCCAGTCCCTTACTGTACTTCTGTTGCTGACAGAGGTGATTATGCTGCGGTAACGGTTGTACAACATCCGCTTATTGGTTTTGATATAATACCAGGACTTCCGGTAGGCATCATCTTCCACCGGTATTTCCACGGTAACAGCAGGCGCTGCCGTGGCATGGAAATCCTCATTGACCTTTATGGCTGACTGCTGGATCAGAATGGCAACACTGATGAATAATCCCATGGTAAACATGATTGTTACATAGACAATCGTTTTCACCATGTTCCTGCGAATGTACAGTATTGCCCTTCTGAATATACTCATATCATTCCACCAATAATATCTTCTTCGGATTAAATGTCAGGATGATAAGCGCTGAAGCTAACGATGTTACCGCTATTATTCCTCCGCCTATCGCTGTCACAGACAGAATATCATCCTTCTTTAATCCTATATCAAAGTCTTCCATGATACTCATCGTCTGAGGGTCACGAAACCGTAGTTTTTCCTCATGAGCTTTTTCATATTCCTTAATGACATCTTCTCCGATCCTTCCTGCAATTCTGCTACCTGCCGTTAAGGCAATGGCTATACAGAGAACCCCTATGATCATGTGTTCGGCCATGATCCTGAAGATGATCGACTTACGCTTTTCTCCCAAGGCCAGATAGATGCCCATTTCATACCTTCGCCGGATTACTGATATTATTGTTACCAAAGACAGTACTACTATTGAAACGGATATACATAAAATCGTAAACATTCTTGAAGTACTTTCCAGCATGCCGATACTTCCTGATACCATTTCATATTCTGTCGCATTTACACTTATGATGATATCTTTAAATGGAATCTTATCTTTCAGTTCATTTATGATTTCATCTATGTACTTTCCATCTTTTACCTTGATGATGGGAGTTGAAAGATAGCATATCTTGTTACTCGTGTTTTGTTTCATTACGATCGAGAGATCCTCAAAGATGCCTCTAAGGCTTCTGCCTGCCCATTCATCACTCAATATGTAGTATTTATTCTCTCTGCTTATCTGCTCGTCTGTTTTCTGGATTTCTTCAATGACTTTATTTGGAACAAGGATTGTACTTTCACCGTCATTACTCTGATAAGTGCTGAAAAAGCCAACAATTTCAAAGCTGTATACATCTGTCTTTACGATCTCTTCATCGTTATTTACAGTTACATTGCATACCGAAATTTGATCTCCCAGCTCAAATGTGTGATAGACCATGTTACTGTCATAGTATCCGGAAAGGCGTTGGATTATGCAGACATGTTTACCTTCCTGAACCTCTTCTGGTGTAAAGAATCTTCCCTTGGAAATCTTCAGGTAAAAGAATTTATCCGCAGTACTCTGAAATATATCATTATATTGTGTGTTTACACCATATAAATATGCATTCTGACAGAAATATGCAGCCATATGATCCGTGAACTTTCCGGGGGTCTTGATCAATTCTCTTACTGTATTAAAACTCTCAAGATACTCTTCCCAGCTTATTTCATTCAATTGTGAAAAAGAGCCGGAGGTCCCAATAAAGATATCAGAGGAGGTCCCAATAAAGGTATCACGAGTCAGTAGCTTTACAAGTGAATAGTCACAATACGCTATTCTTTCATCATTTTCATATTCCTTTATAACTTCAACAATACGTTTTGATTCGTCACTGATTTCCCGATATGAAGAAGCTAGTTGGAGAAGATGCCAATCTCTTGGAAGCAAGGAAGCATAATCCCCTTTGATTGTTATAGTTGAGCCAAGTTCTTCCTTGATCGCCTTAACCGAGGAAGAACTGGCACGATAACATAATAAAGAAGAGCACAACAAAGACATCAATACTGCTGTTATCAGAAAATACAGTATTGACTCCTTTTTTCTTCTGATAATACTGATAAATACTCTTCTTAAACCTTTCATCTTAAGTTACACAGTTATAGGATCTGAATAATATGAATCATACGCAGTATATTTATAATACAACGTTATTTTCACCCTATTACCATCAGGCTCAATCTCATAATAAGAATCGAAAACCCCAACAATTAGTACACTTAAGTTAATATTATAAGCGGCGTAACTGTTTCTTTCATATGACCCGGTTATCTCAACCCGTCCCGGAGGATAACGGAGCGCCCTATAACACTCAACAGGAATAAGTTGTCCTCTCGTAGGTTCTTCCTTGGTGGAAACTGCGCCTGTTTCGGCCGCAACAGTATCCATTAACGGTAAGAATACTACTAACGCTGATAATAGTAAACATAATACTCTTTTCATATTGTTTATTTTTTTCCTTTCGTTTTTTAGTTTTCTAACTGAGAAGATCAAGCAATTAGTTCCGTAATACTTCCTAATCACCTGATCATTGCAGAAAAGTATTACCTGGAATTCTTTACTGCAGAACAATCAACGTTATGGTATTATGTTCTTGATAATGTGGGTGGCACTTCATTATCCATTGGCTAATTCAGTCTAATACCAAAACTGAATTAGCTTTTTTTGAATGGAACCATTTTCTTCACTCCCTTCTATTCGCAGAACAATGTGAATTCTCCCCAACCTCTTTCATCGACCCTTTTATTCTGCATTACCTCAAACATTTATGGTAATGCTTGGTTCAGCCATTTCATAACCGTTGGAGTAATTAAAACCCAAACCACTATCCAGTGAAACTGTCGCAGGAGTATTCAGAATACCATGATTATACCCAAAGCCGAACTCTACTCTTGAAAAACCCGCACCTATCACATGTAGGACCATGTATCCTGTCTTTGCCCAACATGTATTACCACCATATATCATTGCTTGTTCAAACTGGCTGAAAATATATGCATTATTGCTTCCCACGCTAATAACCTTAGTTTGTGTAGTCTGCTCTACATTATTCCAATAGTATTTAACCTTACAGTATGAACCTGAGCCTTCATAAGATGCAGTAATCTGATTATTAGTTGAATTATAAGCCTTCCATCTGAAAGCAGCTGTCTCAAAACAATTTGTTGACATAATTAGTGGCATACTATTCCATGCCCAATTCGCCCTGACTTTTACGGAAGTAGAACTGCTGTTTATTTTAGTCAGCGTAACTGTAATTGTCGCCAGGACAATTCTTAATTGATAATTCTTTTCCAGCTGAGATCCATCATATGATTTCAGAATACCAATCTGTACTTCAGTCAGCCCCCTTAGTCTTAGCTCAGAAGCATTCAATGTCGACAACTGCAGGATCTCCTGTTCAACATTACAGATACTGTCATAACTATCCCTTTCAATTCCAAATAAATGATTTGCCTTTGTGAAATTCATTTTCCTAATGGAGACATAATAATCATATTCACTAAACTGACAGATACTCTGTCTATCACCATTTTCATTATCTGTTGGCTGTGCATAGACACTCATTTGTCCTATAGTTGTTATCAGGAATAACGTAATAACCAGTTTTTTTATAATCGAATTCATTGTGTGTTTCCTTTCCTGCCTCTGATTAAATGATACCCGCAGAATACGATCCAGGAATTATAAACAATCAGACAGATGCAGAGTAATAATGTCATATTATAATAATCAAACAGCCTAAGACCATATATCGCTCCATTAAATAACACCAATTCAATATTCAGAATCACGTTTGGCGAAACATCATAAAACAAGACATAATTTACCAGCAGATTAACTTCAATAAACACTGTATACAGAATAAACAGCCTGAGGCTTTTTTGTTTATCTCTATTCCTGTAAATCAGACAGGTGGTTATTATTACATATAATATTGACGCCCAGAAATCCTGAAAAATCGTTGCTCTTGACATCATCTGGCCTAAGAAGTTAATGGTTGTTGCTCCAAGATGTGTAATCAACAGCCAGAACCAGGTCAGATCATTTTCATCTTTTTTTCTGACAAGTAATTCATCGCCGGTTTTCTGCATAGTAATCAATTGGGCTTTCAGATTAGCTATCTCACTATTAAGTCTTTCAATGTCTATATCGGTTGCTGCTGCCTCTTTTCCAATATCGCCGTTAGTTTCCATCAGCCCTTCGAACACTTCTTCGAGTGATAAGTTGAATTCATTACAGATTCTTACCACGTATTCCATTGAAGGTGTACCCAAACCTTTTTCCCATCTTTCAATGGTTTTTCCGGAAACACCCAAAAGGTCTCCCATAGCATCACGGGAAAGACCTCTCATGGTTCTTTGATATGTCATTAATCTGCTGAATTTACTTGGTTCCAGTTCTTTCATAATAATCTCTTTCCTGAAGATGAGCGGTTATTCTTCTACAGACTTATAATCGTTTCATTTAGCTGGGCAATTAGCACTTGTGTTCGTCATCTGATTTAACAACCATTAAAGGACAGAGGATCACTGTTTTACCAAACTCTGTATGGTGAATGGTTGTCAGAAGATTAGTAATATTATATCTCTGATAAGTATCTGACAAAAGGACAATTTTGTCCAAATTCCCCCAATTCTGTCCATTTCTACCTTTTTGGTCTGAAATCAGGCCTTAAGGTCTCTAAAGCCAGAAAAAAACAGATAATCTTAGATTACCTGCTTTTCATGGTGGAGAATGCGGGGTTCGAACCCGTGACCTCCTGATTGCGAACCAGGCGCTCTGCCAGCTGAGCTAATCCCCCAGTGATCTGATATTACTATCAGATTCCGAAATCGTTGTTGTAGGAGACGAGATTGACGTTCTTAACGCCTTCTACGGCCTGAATCTTCCTCATCAGGGATTCAGTATTCTTAAGATACTCTATTTCGTAGGTAACTTCAACTACCTGCTGAGAATTAATGGACTTATTCTTCAGGCGCTTTTTGGTGACTTCCTTCAGAATGGCACTGACGGCTTCTTCAGCAGACTGATTGTAAATGACCACCAGCAGATACTGACTCTTGGCCTTGGAGCCGATAAAGAACATGATGTAGTAACCTAAACCGAGAATGATGGATCCCAGTAAGCCGATGAAGTACAGTCCCGCACCGCACATGATGCCAGCGGTAATGGCCCAGAACAGGAAGGCGGTGTCAACCGGTTCCTTGATGGCGGTACGGAAACGGACGATGGACAGGGCACCGACCATGCCCAGAGACAGGGACAGGTTGGAATTGATGGTCCTGATGATCATGGCCGTTACCATCGCTAACATCATTATCGTCAATGGCATGGTCTTGTTATAGACGACACCGGCAAAGGTTTTCTTATAAATAAGCGTAATGAACAGGGAAATGACCAGGGCACAGATCAGGGATGTGATGATCATGCCGGGCGTTACCGGTCCGTTGAACTGATTGATGATCAGTTCCTTTATGGTTTCAATGATTGACATAATGATGTTCTCCTTTATTTAATGCTGCGGCAGGCCGCAAATTTACTGACTGCCTGTCTGATCTTCGGTACAGAATTAAGGATCGCCAGGATGTGGTCGGGTATGAAGTTGTTGCACTTGACTTCCAGAACCAGCTGTTTTTCCGGGAACATCGGGAAGGTGATCATTTCCGGATCAAAGAGGTTCAGGTCATAGCGGCCGCTTCTTAAATCCTCGTCAAAAGTTATTCTGACTTCACTGGCCGGATAGGTAAAGGCCAGGCGTTTGTAGTCTACGATGATGCTGGGCCTTAAGTGATTGGCCTGGGCATCGGCGAGAAATTGCTGCATGAAGCCGTTGGAACTGCGGATCCGGGCATACTGACCATTCATGATGGCCTCGGCAATCTGCCTGGTGATCCGGCAGTCCTGCTTATAGGTCATGTTCTCATCCTTGTGCTTGCATTCCAGCTTGATGAAGGATGGATCGTTGTTGTACATTCTGATGCGGTACTTGCGGCGGAATTCCACACCTTCTATTTTATCATAGTAAGCTGAAGAATAGGAGTCGTCAAAGTAACAGCTTCTGATCAGGTAGGAACAATCCTCGCTCAGGGAGTGACTGTCCAGTTCCATGACACTTCTTAACTGTTTTTTTAACATCAGGGCTGTTGCCTCACTGATGACGAATTTCATTTCATAACGGTATTCTATCTCTGCCATGGTGATCACCCGAAAATCTTGTTTACCTGTTCCGTTGTCAGATTGAAGAAGCTCTTGGTCTGACTCTTAATGTACCCTTCACGGTCTTTTATCCAGGTTCTCAATTCATCAACGCTCTTCTCATAAGTTGACTTGCTCAGATTCCAGCGCTTGATGTTTCTGTCCATCTCCGGAGCCAGTTTCTGGTAGATCTCTTCCAGACGGTTGTTCAGATTGGTCTTGCTCCAGGTGTTATGGAAGTTATATTCCAGCCTTTCCAGAAACAGCTCTTTGAATTGCTTGTTCTTAAGCAGATTCCTGATTATTTCATTTGGATAGTTGTAGCCGATTCCGATACCGTTTGGATTAGCCAGATATCTGGTATAGTAATTCATCTTGATGTTATACCAGGCATAATCCAGGTCGTAGTAGATATAATGCCATCTGCCGTCCTCAATATACGGTGAGGAGAAATAGCGGCAGTTAAGGATGTCGTTATTGGCGACATACATCTCGGCAATCCAGTAGTCGATGACGTTGACCAGATCGAGATGCTGATCCATGTAGTTGTAGAACGCCTCGGTGGTCGGAGTGTTATTTCTGGCATAGGCTCTTAAGTTGTTCCAGGCGGTCTTGCTGCCGCTGGATACTCTTCCATTTATCTGCAGCAGGTCCAGATTATCCAGGGGTACGTTGTAGTGCTCCTGGATGAAGTTCTTGTTGATCTTCTCCCTGATGTTGTACAGGCCCCAGTACTTGCCGTTGATGTAAACCACACAGGTCTTATAGGCCTGCACGTCGACATCGGTGAAGTCATCAACCAGGGAAGTGCCGAGAATGTCCCTCATGTAGGCCTTGGACCAGTCGGAAGAACCGGTTCTCAGGACGATGGCCTTATAGCTGCTGCAGTCGCGGTTCTTGAACACCTGGTACTCCAGGTGACTGGCTCCCCACTCACTGGCAAAGCGCAGGGCATAGGACTTCTTGCGCAGATAACGGGCATTGCCGCCGAAGCAGGCAATAGAACAGGGAACATTGAAGGTTCCGTCTTCTTCAAACAGTTCGGCATTGCACTGTCTCTCGATTCCCCTCTTGGAGGCGTGCTCGTTTACATAGGTAAAGTCACTCGGTTCAAGCGACAGCGACACGACCGGAACGGTATGGTTCTCATTAATAATATAAGAAGCGCTGCAGGTCGAAGAGGTTACTGCCCCCTCTACATAGCATCGCGCTTTTATGACTGTAGTCTTGCTTAAGGTCACCGGTTCGGTGTACTTCTTGCTGGATTTGGTTGGTGTGCTGCCATCCGTCGTATAGTAGATGTCGCCGTTGGCCTTCATCTCGACGATGACCTTTTCAACGTCATTGTAGATGCCGGCCGGCTGCGATATCTCGACGGCCGCCGCCACCGAGTTCTTCCCCTCGCCGTTCTTGGCTTCCGGGGTCGGCTTGGCAATGAAGTACCAGCCGTACTCCCCTCCCCGGCCATAGCTGTAGCCATAGGGGATGTTGCTGACATAGACGCTGTCAGTGATCACCCCGCTCTTGCTGAGGAACAGGGCTTCCTCCACGCCGAGCTTGAAGTTGGCGTGATAGTAGCTGTTATTGCTCAGGCTGGGATTGCCGGAACACATCAGCA
>JAEEGL012927567.1_pt1 | contig 10411 bp, 11 predicted proteins | sample 9134231 | NCBI WGS metagenome assembly JAEEGL01 (sample SAMN16246548, study PRJNA631951) | gut metagenome | biome: gut microbiome; feature: rumen; material: fiber-attached | host: Bos | place: Iran: Karaj | collected 2018-10
CGGCCAGTTTTTGATCGGCGGCGTGTTTGCCGCCTGCGCGGCGGTCGTCGCTGCGCTGATCGACCTTGTGGCGGAGGAGGAAGCGCAAAAAAAGGAAGCGCCCCCTCCCGCACCGACGGACGGAACGCAGCGCGCAAGGGCACAGAGAGAGGGATGTCAATGATTCTGGAAACGGAACGTCTCCTGCTCCGGCACTGGACGGAGGAGGACGCGGCGGCCTGCTACCGCTATGCCAGGGATCTGCGGGTGGGGCCCGCGGCGGGCTGGCCTGCCCACAACAGCGTGGAGGAGAGCCGCGGGATCATCCGCAGCGTCCTCATGCGGCCCGAGACCTGGGCCATCGTCTGGAAGCAGACGGATCAGCTCGTCGGCAGCGTCGGTCTGGATTTCCACACCCCGGTCTCCCGGGGCAGCGACGAGGCGGAGCTGGGCTACTGGCTGGGGGTCCCCTGGTGGGGCCGCGGCATCATGCCCGAGGCCGCCCGGCGGCTGCTGCGCCGCGCCTTTGAGGACCTGGGCCTGAAGCGGGTCTGGTGCTGCTATTACGCCGGCAACGAGAAGTCGAAGCGCGTCCAGGAAAAGCTGGGCTTCCGCTATGTGCGGACCGACGAAAACGTCCCCGTGCCCCTGCTGGGAGAGTTTCGGACCGATATCGTCAACTGCATGACCAGGGAGGCGTGGGTCGAGCGCTCCGGCGGGGAATGAGGAAGTAAACAAGGCGTCGGGAGCCGGGCATTTTGCCCGACTCCCGGCGCCTTGTTCGGTTCGGTTTATACGAATATTTGATGAAACAGGATCATAACCAGTCGCACTCCCAGGGCTGGATGCGGCGGGGCTCGCCCTCCAGCAGGCGAAGCTGTGCCTCGGTCAGATGCTTTTTGCGGACGATGACTTCATAGACGAACTCGCGGAAGTACTTCTCGCTGCAGACGAAGTAGCCCTTGCGTCCGGCCTCCTCGCCCCAGCTGTTCTCGATCTTCCAGCGGTCCGGGGTCCCGTTCTCGTCAAAGTTGACGCCGACGAAGATCATGGCGTGGGTGGCGTAGCTGTCGTGGTACTCCAGCCGGTCGCCCTTGGACATGGTGAAGTCCACGCCGCCCATGAGACCGGCGTAGTCCAGACTGTCGGGGTCCCAAACGCCCTTCTCCCGGTCGCCGAAGGCGCCGGAGTCGCAGCCGAACCAGACGGGCTCGCCGTCCCGGAGCTGGCGGACGGTCAGGTCCTCCATCTCCTCCACGGTCAGATTGAGGTTGATCACGTCGCGGTTTGCCATGGAGCCGATGTAGTGGAAGACGTAGTAGAGGTCCATGGGCAGGCCGTGGGTCGGGTGGTTGGTGACGGTGATGTAGTCGCTGAGCACGTCGCCGACGTACTTTTCATAGAAGCGCCTGCCGGTCAGATCCCGGTCGCAGTGGTAGACGTCGTCCTTGTCCCGGTACTCGAAGGCGAAGGTCCTGGGCGGCTCGCCGAAGGCGATGCACTCCATGCGGTAGATCTCCTCCAGCATGGCCTCCTTCTCGGCCTTCGCGTCGCCCCCCGCGGCGATCACGGCCCGGAGCCGGGCGGCGTCCTTCCGCAGAAGGGTGTTGTAGAGATTCAGGAAGGTGGCGGTGTGCGTGGACTGCCAGGTCTCCGGCATCACCGAGGCCGGGACCACGCCGTACTTTTCCACCAGGTCCGTCGCCATATCCCAGTAGCCGCCGTCGTGGACGCCCTGCAGGATGTACTCCATCATCCGGTCGTTCAGCGGCTTGTCGGCGTTCTCAATGATGAGCTCCAGGAAGTTGTTTGCCTTTTCCAGCTTGTCGTAGAAGGACAGGTAGTTGGCGGACAGCTCGAACTTGTCCAGACGGCAGGTCTCGGAAATGCGCTCGCGGAGGATGTTCAGCACCGCGTACAGCCAGCACCGGCCGCTGCGCTGCTGGAAGGTGACGCCCCGGGTCTTGAGCTCCACGGCGAAGTCCCCGTTCAGCCTGGCTGCCGCCGTCGGGACGAAGGCCAGATCCTTGAGCTCGGTCTTGGCCATGGCGGCCTGCAGGGTTTTGAGCTCGCGCCGCTCCGCCTCTGCCGCGCGGAAGCGCTCCAGCAATTCTTGTGTGATCTCGTTCATAGCGATATCCTTTCTCTGTCTGAGATGGCTCTATTATACCACGCTTCGCCGGCCCGGGCAAGAGCAATCCCGCCGCCGCGCGAAAAATGTCAGCTTCCGTCTTGATGGAAGGGCCGGGATATGGTATACTGGGCGGCAGAAAGAAAACGAGGTGCGGCAGCCATGGTGAAAGAAATCGTAAGAGACCCGATTTTTCTCAAGCGCAAATCGCGGGACGCGACTGCGGCGGACCTGCCTGTGGCCCGGGATCTGCTGGACACGCTGGCGGCCCACCGGGACCGCTGCGTGGGTCTGGCGGCCAATATGATCGGCGAGGCGGTGCGGATCATCGCCTTCGACAACGAGGGGACGGACATGGTGATGCTCAATCCCGAGATCGTCAAGGCGTCCGGGCAATACGAGACCGAGGAGGGCTGTCTGTCCCTGGAGGGCCTGCGCAGGACGAAGCGGTACCGCTCGGTCAAGGTCCGCTATCAGAACGAGCAGCTGCAGGTCCGGCGCAAGACCTTCACCGGCTGGACCGCGCAGATCATCCAGCACGAGATCGACCACTGCAGCGGCATCCTGATCTGAGAAATCCGCTGCGCCGGGCCGGGCTTTCCGGTTGCAATCCCGGCGGATTTTTGGTATGATAAACAAAAGAAAGCACGAAGGGCGGGTGTCGTATGCGGGAATTTCTCACGCAGAATCTGAGCTGGATCCTCGGCGTCGTGCTGATCGCCGTCTTCGTCCTGCAGGCCATGCGCCTGCTCAGAAGGGCGAAGCGGACCGAGCAGACACCGGAGGAGGAAGCAGAGGATGACAAAGCAAACTGAGCCCGCGGACGGGCGGCAGCAGCCGACGGACGCGGAGACGACCTGGCAGACAGCGCCGCGGTGGGAGCTGCAGGACGGGGAGTGGCCCTTTACCTATACCGACCACGACCGGCGCATCGTCCGGGCGATCGTTGTGGATTGGGAGGGCTTCTTCTACTTCGTCCGTGCCCGGCGGGACGACGACTTCGGCCGGGCGGAGCTCATCGAGACCTCCGGCGGCGGGGTCGAGGCGGGGGAGAGCCTGCCCGACGCGATCCGCCGGGAGCTCCGGGAGGAGCTGGGCGCCGAGGTCGAGATCCTCTGCCCCATCGCCCTGGTCAGCGACTTTTACAACCTGATCCACCGCCACAATCTCAACCACTACTATCTCTGCCGGGTGCGCTCCTTTGGGGAGAAGCACCTGAACCGGGACGAGATCGAGGACTTCCATCTCTCCACCCTGCGCCTGCGCTTCGACGAGGCCGCGGCGGAGTACGAGCGCCTGGCCTGCACCCCGCTGGGACGGCTGATCGCCCGGCGGGAGCTGCCGGTCCTGCGCCGGGCGGGCGCCCTGCTGGGGCTGACCCCGCTGGATGAAAGCGACATTCTCCGGGCCGCGCCCGAAACGAATACAGACAAACGAGGTGTTCTTATGCATCAGAACGCGCCTTCCCCTTCAAATACCGCGGACCTTCTCTGTCAGACCGAGCGGGTCCGGCACTATGAGACCCTGATGAACGAGGCTGCGGCCGTCGTCGCCGACTGCGAGCAGGCGCTGGACCGCTTCACCGCCGTTCAGGAGAAGCTGGCGGAGCTGAACGCCTACTACGGCAGCAAGGCCTGGTGGGAGGACTTTAACGCCTCCGAGGAAGGGCTTCTGCCGAAGGAGCTTCCCTGCGGCGTCCTCTCCGAGGACGGGGTCTTCGATCTGCTGGACCGGAACCGGGAGCTGATCGGCGAGGTCCGGGACCTTCTGCGCCGCATCGACCTGGCAAAGCCCGCGGACCCCGAGACCTGAGACGGACGAAACGAGGTCGAAGCTATGGATATTTTTCAAGTGATTTCTCTGCTGGGCGGCCTGGCCATGTTCCTCTACGGCATGCGGCTCATGGGCGACTCTCTGAAGGAGAACTCCTCGGGCGCCCTGAAGCGGGTCATGGGCCGGGTCACGGACAACGCCTTCAAGGCCTTCCTGCTGGGCGTGCTGGTGACCGCCCTGATCCAGTCCTCCACCGCCACGATCGTCATCACCGCCGGTCTTGTCAGCGCGGGCATCCTGACCCTGCGTCAATCCCTGGGCATCCTCGTCGGCGCGAACCTGGGCACCACCGTCACCGGTCAGATCATCCGCCTGCTGGACATCGACAGCTCCGGCAGCACCTTCCTGCGTTTTCTGCAGCCCGCCACCCTGGCCCCGATCGCTCTGATCATCGGCATCGTCCTGATCATGGGCAGCTTCTTCAAGAACGCGAAGTCCGTGGGCAACATCGCCATCGGCTTCGGCATCCTCTTCTCGGGCCTGCTGAACATGACCGGGGCCGTCAACAGCCTGACCCAGTCCGGCCTCTTTGAGAGGCTCCTGTCCAACCTGGGCGACAGCCCGGTGCTGGGCTATCTGGTCGGCGCGGGCGTGGCCTTTATTCTGCAGAGCTCTTCTGCGGCCGTCGGCATCCTGCAGACCTTCTCTGCGTCGGGTCTTCTGGCCTTCAAGTCCATCTATGCCGTCATCGTCGGCATCTACCTCGGCGACTGCGTCACCACGGCCATCGTCTGCTGGATCGGCGCCAAGGCCGACGCGCGGCGGGTGGGCATCGTGAACATCCTCTACAACCTGGGCAAGTCCGTTCTGGTGCTGGCGGTGGTCACAGTCATCCACAAGCTGGGCCTTCTCGACGGGCTCTGGGACCGGACCGCCAATTCCGGTCTGATCGCCAACACGAACTCCATCTTCAACCTGGCCTGCGCCCTGATCCTGCTGCCGACCCTGCCCCTGTGCGAAAAGCTCAGCTACCGGATCGTCAGGGAGGCGCCCGCCAAAGAGAGCAAGTTCAAGTCCGTCACCGACGCCCTGAACCCGGTCTTCTACAACACGCCGGCCCTGGCCTTCCAGAGCTGCTACAACCTCTTGCTGTCGGTCTTCACCGCCTCCCGGACCAACACGGAGAAGGCCTTTCGTCTGCTGAGCAAATATGACCCGGCCCTGCACCGGGAGATCCTGGCCGACGAGGACGAGATCGACCGCATGACCGACCAGGTCAGCAAATATCTCGTCGGCTTCCTGCCCCATCTGCAGATGCAGGACCACGTCGCCATCATGGACCAGTATTACAAGGTCACCTCGGAGTTCGAGCGCCTGGGCGACCATGCCGTGAACATCGCAGAGCTTGCGGCCACGCTGGAGAAGAACAACACGCGGCTCTCCGCCGCAGCCCTTGCCGAGCTGGCAGTGCTGGAGAGCGCGATCATGAACATCCTTGACGAGACCGATCAGACCTTCCGCAAGCGCGACGTGGACTCGGCGCGGCGGATCGAGCCCCTGGTCCAGGTCTCGGCGGACCTGATCAACGTCCTCAAGCGGAATCACCTCAAGCGCATGAGCACCGGCGAGTGCAACGTCTACGCCGACTCCACCTACACGAACCTGATGGTGGAGTTCCGCCGGATCGGCGCGGTCTGCTCCAACGTGGGCATCGCTACCCTGGTCCGCGTCTACCCCGAGCTGGCCGACCATGAGCACCTGTATTTCGATAAGCTCCACGCCGGCGGCGACGAAGACTTTGACACCGCCTATGAGCGCGCCCGGCAGCGCTATTTCACCCTTCTCTCGGGCATCGCTCCGGCGCAGAAGCCGGAGGCGGCCGGAGACGGAAAGCTGTCTGTCCCCGTTTGAAATCTGAACGAACAGGAGTTGACGACCATGAACGAAGAAGCGATCCGGCAGAGGATCCTGCTGGGCAGGTCCTTCCTCACGAAGTTCTCCGACGAGGACGTGGACGAGGACTACGAGACCGACCAGAACAAAAAGCTTCCGCAGCCGCCCCTGGCCAAGGCGCCGATGCGCGAAACGTCCGTCGATCTGCCCACGGATTTTTCCCGCCTGCCCATCGACAACGACTTCCTGCACGTCATCAACAGCCGCCGCTCCCATCGGGTCTACACCCGGGAGCCGCTGGGCCTGGAGGCCCTGTCCTATCTGCTCTGGTGCTGCCAGGGCGTCCAGTCCGTCCGGGGCAAGGCCTACGCCACCCTGCGGACCGTCCCCTCCGGCGGGGCCCGTCACCCCTTTGAGTGCTACCTGGCCCTGCAGAACGTCGAGGGGCTGGAGGACGGCCTGTACCACTATCTGCCCATGACCCACCGGCTGGAGTTCCTGGGCGGCAGGGAGGACCTGCCGGACTTCATCTCCGCCTCCCTCTGCGGCCAGAGCTGGGCCGCGAAGGCCAACGCGGTCTTCTATTTCAGCTGCGTCTTCTACCGGGCCGAGTGGCGCTACGGCATCTGGGCCCACGCGCCGGTCCTGATGGACAGCGGCCACGTCACTGAGAATCTCTACCTTGCGGCGGCCTCCATCGGTCTGGGCGGCTGCGCCATTGCCGCGGTGGACCCGCCCCTGGCAAACCAGGCCCTGGGCCTGGACGGCGTGGAGGAGACCGTCTTCTACGCCATGCCTGTCGGCACGATCCAGCCCCAGGACAAGCCCAAAGAGGACGCGTTCTACGCCTTCGTCCGCGAGGAGGGACTGTAATTCAATTGACAATTGATAATTGACAATTAAAAATTGACGCCGCTGCGGTTTTCGCAGCGGCGTCTCTTCTGTTATTCGCCTTTTGCTGCCGCGACCAGCTTTTGCAGCTCGTCGTAGGTCAGCGCGCCCTCCCGGCGATAGGTCACAACGCCGTCGGGGTCGACGATGATCGTCATGGGCAGGACGGTGGAGGCGCCGAGGGCCTGGCTCAGGCTTCCGTCTGCATCCACGGCGAAGCGCAGGCGGAAATCATAATCCGACAGCCAGTCCTCCACGTCCGCGGTCACGGGCGGGGAGTGGAGGGCGAGCACGGCCACGTCGTCCGGGCGCTCCCGCTGCAGGCGGTCGAAGCCCGGCAGCTCCCGCACGCAGGGGGCGCACCAGGTGGCCCAGAGGTTGATGACCGTGACCCTGCCGCGCTGGGCGGAGAGGGTGAAGTCCCCGCCGTCCAGGCAGCGGACCGTGAAGTCCTCCAGCCGTTCCCCCTGCCGGGCCGCAGGGGCCGCCTTTTTCGGCGGCAGATTCACCCAGACCAGGACCGCGGCCAGCAGGACCAGGGCCAGAGCCCAGAGGAGGGTCCGCGTTCGTCTCTTCATCGGCGCTCCCTCCCTTCCGGCAGCTCCGGGCCCCGGAGCACCAGCTTCCCGGCCCGGAAGGAGATCGCCTTCGTCCCGCAGACGCCGATGCAGGCCCCGCAGTGGACGCATTCGCTGTCGCCCACGGCGCGGATGTCCATAGGACAGACCCGGACGCAGGCGCCGCAGTCGGTGCAGCGGTCTTTGTCGACCTTTACCCCCAGCAGGGCCAGCCGGGCCATCAGCCCGTAGAGGGCCCCCAGGGGGCAGAGGAAGCGGCAGAAGGCCCGGTAGAGGAAGACGCAGGCCGTCATAACCGCGGCCAGCACCGCGAGCTTCCACCAAAACAGCCCGCCCGCCAGCGCGCGGAGGCTGCCGTTGGCCGGGTGGAGCAGGAGCAGGACGGCGCCCTCCAGGGTGCCTGCGGGGCAGACGTATTTGCAGAACCCCGGCAGCGGGACCCGCCGCAGGGCGAACCAGGCCGGGATCCCCAGCACGAAAACGAGCAGCAGGCCGTACTTGACCCCGGTGAGCTTCCGTGTCAGGGGGCTCTTTTTGATTTTTTTCGTCGGCAGCTTGTGCAAAAGCTCCTGCAGCAGGCCGAAGGGGCAGAGGAAGCCGCAGATCACCCGCCCCAGCACCAGGCCGAAGAGGAGCAGCAGCCCCACGACGTAGAAGCCGGGGCGGTCGGCCGAGGCCGCCACGGCGTTCTGCAGCGCGCCCAGGGGGCAGGCCCCCACGGCGCCCGGACAGGAATAGCAGTTCAGCCCCGGCACGCAGGCGGCCTTCAGGGGACCGGTGTAGATCTTGCCCTCGGCGAAGCCCCGCAGGTGGGCGTTGTAGAGCAGGGCTGCGTAGAGCTGGACCAGCCGCCGGGGGGCCGGACGTCTCAGCCGCCTAGCCAAGGCCGATACACTCCGAGCAGATCCTGGCGGCCTTGGCCAGCACATCCCGGGCCCCGCCGTTGAGGCAGCCCAGGACCACCAGTCCCACCGCCAGCGCCAGGAGCGCCGCCCACAGCGCACCCTTCCGCGTCATTTCGCCGCCTCCCCCAGGGGCAGATAGAAGGTCTGCCCGTAGGTCTCGGTCTCGAATTCCCGGCTGCTCAGCACCTTCATCCCCTCGGGCACGCCGATGACCTCCACGTGGTACCGAGCCGCGGGGCCGGTGAAGACCGCCGTGCCCGATTCGTCGGTGGTGACGGGAGTGCAGGCGGTGTCGGTGCAGAAGTTGACGACGACGCCGGCCACAGCCGCATAGTTCTGGTCATAGGCAACGACGGTATGGGTGCAGAGATTCGGGTCGTAGTCCTCGCCGGTGAAGCGGTCGAAGAGGTCCAGGAACTGCTGCGTCGAGGACAGGGCGCCGACCTCCACCGCGGCGATCTTCCCGGTGCGGTCGACCAGGATCGTCGTGGGGATGCCCTCGGTCACAAAGCGGTTGAGACCGGTGCCCTCCTCCCGGCCGACGGGGAAGGTCATACCCTTCTCGGCGGCGTAGGCGCGGAGCACCTCCGCGGTGTCGTCAGGCTCGATGGACAGGGCGATCACGGCGACCCGGTCCCGGCGCTGGCTCCAGGCCTCCTGCAGATAGGGGAACTCCCGTGCGCAGGGGCCGCACCAGGTGGCCCAGAGGTTGATCAGCACGAGCTCGTGGTCCCGCAGGGCCTCGGAGAGGGTGAAGCTCCCGCCGTCGACGGTGGCGACGGTGAAGTCGGGCAGCTTTTCGGCTGCACTCTCGGCCGGGACCGGGGCAGTCTCGACAGTGGGCGCGGTCCCGGACGGCGCGGTCTCCCGCGTCCCGGGACGGACCGCGCGCAGGCAGCCCGTCAGACAGCTCACACAGCCCAGGACCAGGACCAGAGCCAGCAGCAGCGCAATTCGTTTCATACAGATCCCTCCGTATCGGTGTTTTCCATATTGTAGCAGAAATCCGCCCGCTTGGCAAGGAAAAAGCATTGACTCTGTTCCCCAAATAGTATATGATAAAATCAGAAGTCTGCCGGTGCGGCTGGAAGATGCGGCCATAGGCCGGCGCGTGAATGTGAAAGGAGAGTTTCCCATGGATCAGGCGCTGCAACCCCTCTTTACCCCCTGGAAAATCAGAAATCTGGAGATCAAAAACCGTATCGTGCTCACCAGCATGGGCGGCACGGACCTCTTCGGCTGGATGGAGAAGAACCACTTCGACAGCGTCGGCGCCCGCTTCATTCTGGAGGTCGCCAAGAACAACGCCGGACTGGTGCTCCCCGGCTGCCAGCCCGTCTACAACCCGATGTTCGGCCAGTGGCTCCACAAGAACAAGAAGATGTTCCAGGACCTGGCCAAGTGGATGCCGGAGTTCCACAAGACCGGCGCCAAGCTCTTTGTGCAGCTCACCGCCGGCTTCGGCCGCTCCTTCACCATCAGCGAGATGATGGAGAAGATCTACACCAACCCCGTGGTGCGCAAGGCGGCCAAGCCCGTCATGGATCTGGACCGGATCTGCGCCACCGCCTCGCCCTCTCCCAACCGCTGGTCGGACAAGGTCCCCTCCCGGGAGATGACCAAGGCCGAGATCCGGGAGATCATCGACTCCTTCGCCCAGTCCGCCCTGCTGCTCAAGCAGGCCGGCGTCGACGGCGTGGAGATCCACGCGGTCCACGAGGGCTATCTGCTCGACCAGTTCACCCTGAAATACGTCAACAAGCGCAACGACGAATACGGCGGCAGCTTTGAGAACCGCTACCGCTTCGCCGTGGAGATCGTCCGGGCCATCAAGGAGGCCTGCGGCGAGGACTACCCGGTCTCCCTCCGCTACAGCGTCCTCTCCAAGACCAAGGGCTTCCGCAAGGGCGCCCTGCCCCGCGAGGAGTACACCGAGGTCGGCCGCGACATGGAGGAATCCGAGAAGGCCGCCAAGTATCTGCAGGACGCCGGCTACGACATGCTCAACTGCGACAACGGCACCTACGACGCCTGGTACTGGGCCCATCCGCCCATCTACATGCCGGAAAACTGCAATCTGGAAGACGTGGAGCACATCCGGCAGTTCTGCGACATTCCCGTGGTGTGCGCTGGCCGCATGGATCCGGAAACGGCGGCGGCCTCCATCGCGGCGGGCAAAATCGACGGCGCGGGCTTCGCGCGGCAGTTTTTGGCCGACCCGGAGTGGATCACCAAGCTGCTGGACGGCCGCGAGGACGATA
>JAEEGL012985556.1_pt1 | contig 10411 bp, 11 predicted proteins | sample 9134231 | NCBI WGS metagenome assembly JAEEGL01 (sample SAMN16246548, study PRJNA631951) | gut metagenome | biome: gut microbiome; feature: rumen; material: fiber-attached | host: Bos | place: Iran: Karaj | collected 2018-10
ACCTAAAACATCGGAAAATAAAGAAATCATTGAAGAAAAAATAGCATTAAAGTCCGGCAGAATGATTGAATACAGAAAAATTACACCTTCTACAACACCTTTTGTTGCGCCTGTTGCGGGCTTTTTTATGGCAGCTTATGCAATAGAAGCGCTTATTGAAAAATAAACGAATACTGTTCAAAATAATCGGTTATTACATCCAAAAATCTGGGTAAAATAAATATCATTATTGCTGCCCCCAAAATAGGTTTAAATAAGAAGCTCAAGGTAAATACGTTTACTTGAGGTGCTGTTCTTGAAATTATACCAAGAATAATATCTTGCCCCAAAGATGCCAAAAGTATCGGAGCAGCTATTTGTAAACCAACATACAAAACACTTGATGTAATCATTATAAGGTATTCGGGAGTTGCTATGGATTGAAGAGAGAAAGATAGTGCCGTAACAGGCACAACCTCGAACGTACGTTCAAAAGCTTTTATTAGCCAGTAAATTCCGCCGATATTTATATATATAACCGCAGCAACAAGATTAAAATAAGAGCCTAATAAAGAGCTTTGCGAACCCGTACTTTTATCAAACATCATAGCTGCGGATAGTCCCATTTGCATATTTATCATATCGCCTCCGGCTGTTACGGCTGAAAAAATAGAAGTTGCAATAAATCCTACAAATAATCCGACTGCAGCATTTATAATCATTCCTATTATTAAAGGGAAGTCTGCTGCTAAAGGCTCTACTTTTAATACCGAAACAAATATTATTGTCATAATAAGGGCAAAAGACAGCTGGATAACCGTAGGGATTTCCTTTCTGCTTAAAACAGGTGCCGCTTTAGCAAAAGCAAAAAACCTTACGAAAATAAGCAAACTGACCGAAAGCATTGCATCAAATTGAGGAAAATATTTAAACCCGTTTAAAATACCTTCCATCTATTTTTCTCCCATCCTTTGAGGCAAGTCTAAAATCAACAAATCCTCTGTCGGGGAATCTATTTTTATAAGATTTTCATAATCATCTGATATTCCGTTTTTTACCACAAATTTATAAAAATCCTTTTCTGTTTTTACCTGTAATACTCCTTCATTTTTCTTCAATAGAAGCAACAACTGATTTGAACTGTATATAGTATTTACAAGTTGACTTTCTAAGCAATCTTTATTTGAATAAAAATTCTGAATATTATCATCAAAGGTTAAAAGATAGAGTTTATTTTGTTCAAGTAAAAGCTCTTGAGCAAGAGCGGACGAACAAGAACATAAGAAAATAAATAAAAATAAAATATTTTTTAATCTTTTAAAAAACACTATCTGTTATTCTCCATAATTTTATTGGTTTCCATCATGTTTGGTCTTGAAGCTCCGTCTGAATTTGTCTGTTGAATATTAGGACGCTGTTTCTGTTCAGGGAAAGGAATACTCCCGGGTTTTGCCGAAAAGCTTCCTTTTTTCATTTGCTGATAATATTTTCTAGCTGAAAATGTTTTTAAATTTGCATCCGGAGGAAGTGCGTAATCCTGATTTTTTGTAACAACATTAAAAGCTAAATCCATTGAATTAAGCATATAATCAACAAGTCTGTTTGCAAAAAATGAACCTAAAAATATTATTATCAAAAATACACAAAATATTTTCGGTGCAGCGGCAATGGTTTGCTCTTGAACAGAGGTAACAGCCTGAATAATACCTACAATAAGCCCGATAAAAGCGGCTGTTAATACAATAGGCATTGCAATTAACAACATTACCATAAAACCTCGACCTAAATGTTCAAGTAAAAGCTCCATTTTCTACCTCTTAATTAAAACTTTGTATTAAACCGTTCACGACAAGCCCCCACCCGTCAACTGCAATAAATATCAACAGCTTAAACGGTAGAGAAATAATTGTCGGAGATAACATCATCATACCTAATGCCAAAAGAACATTTGCAACGACTAAATCAAGTATTACAAACGGTACAAAGATTATAAAGCCGATTTCAAATGATTTTTTAAGCTCTCCTACCATAAAAGCGGGTGCAACATCAAAAATGCTTACATCTGCAGGTGTAGCAGGCTGCGGTTTACCTGAAAGCTCAATAAAAACTGCCAAATCCTCTTTGGTTGTCTGCTTCATCATAAACTCTTTTAATGGCTCGCTTCCCTCTTGCATTGCGACTAAAACATTTTGCGTTTTTTCATAAGGGACTTTTCCTGCTTCATACATTTTCCCGAAGGTAGGTGCCATTGTATAAAGTGTCATTATGATTGATAGTCCTATTATAATAATTGCAGGCGGAACCGACTGAGTTCCGAGTGCGGTTTTTAATATCGAAAATACTATTATAAATCTCATAAAACTTGTTAAACAAGCAAAAGCAAACGGCAATAATGAAAAAACCGACATTATTATCAGCATTTGCAATATAGGATTTAAATCTTTTACAATTGCTTCCATATATATCTCCCTACTTTATTTTTTCTAACATTGAATGTAACACGTTCTTTTTCTGAACTTCAGCAATTTTATCTTTTACTTTATCATTTTCTTTTAATTCAAAATCAGTATTATCGTTTATCAATTTTGAAAAATCACTTTCCCCTGTTAATTTATCTGATAGTGTTTCATCAGAATTAAGTTTTGCTAAAAAGGATGTATTATTAGCATCAGAGGCTATTAAAAATCTTTCATTATATGCTCTTAATACATATAATGTTTTTCTCGGAGAAATGTTTAAAGCCTCCTCTATAACAAGATTACCCTTTTTTTTCGTATTAATATCCAAGCCCATACATCTTTTGGCAATAATGTATGCTACAAGTAACAATCCTATTACTCCAAAAGTATAAACCATAAATTTTATTGCATAAATAAGCATAAATTATTCCTTACCGTCTATTTCAAAATCATTTACATCAAAGTCATCTGTTGCTTCATTTTCTTCATTATCGGTTTCTTCAAATTCTTCATCAAACTCATCTTCATCCTCCTCGGCATATTCTTCAGCTTGCGTGGGATTAGCATAAGTTTCCGTAATACGGACTCCGTATTTATCACCGATAATAACAAGTTCACCTTTTGCAACGGTTTTCTTTTCTACCTCAAGAACTACAGTATTATCGTAAACGTGGTCTAATTCTACAACAGCACCTTCACTCATTTGTCTTAATTCACCAAGACTCAATTTTACTTTGGAAAATTTTGCAAGTACATCAACCTGCACATTGTCCCATATATTTTCTACGCTGCTCATCATATCCTCCATAGCAGTTTCACTATCATTATCTTGTTCGTCATTAATAAATAATCTCGGATCAGGATTTACATTTATGTTCAAAATTTCCGGATAAACAATTTTCATCATTTTTATATTGCTGTTTTCGAGAAGCACAATATCCTCTATATCAAGCCCTCTCATGTCATCAAGCGAAAGCTTTGTTTTTCCTATAAGAATATCAATTTCTCCTTTAGCTTTTGTAAAACAGCTTACATCAATACTATTCTCCTGAATAGATACGGGAGGTATCTTAGTTAACAGGTTTTTCGGAACGGAAAGTATAAATTTCCCCGCTTCATAATTTTCATCATCAGAAAATATAACAAAACCTAAATTTATTTTTTCTTCAAAATCAATATTGTTATTTATCATTTCTTTTAATTCATCTTTAGAAGGGAATATTTCTTGAAATTTATCAAATAATATTTTGGAAAACTTTGCAATAATTTCTCCCTCAAGATTTGTTATTTCGCTTATTTTAAATATACCTTCTTTTTCGCCTAATGATTTATCCAAAAGCATTTCACATAATTGAGCAGATAATCTCATATCACAAATTATTTTTTGTATTTGCGCTTGAGTAACAAAAAATTTTGTTCCGTAAGAAAACTGTTTTAATTCTTCACCTAAAAAATATAACTTTACACCGAATTTTTCATTCCAATATGTACTGATTACATCCTCAAGAACAGGAGAAAAAGTATCATTCAAGGGCTTGAATAAATGCTTAAAATCAAAATCGGTTTTTTTTAATTCTAAACTGCTTGACACCTAAAACTCTCCTACTCCTTATTTTTTAATAACGTTAATAAAAAAATCAAAATTTGTGTGCAACCAAAGCAAATACATCATTAAATATTATAGCAATCATTAATACAACAAGCAAAATAAAGCAAAATGTAGAAATACGTTCTATAATTTTTTCATTTGGTTTTCTTCCCAAGATTTTTTCAAGAATAATAAATAATACATGCCCGCCATCTAAAGCAGGGATAGGAAGAACATTTATTATAGCTAAATCAATACTGATAAGAGCAGTTAAAAGTAATCCGTCCCAAACACTTCTTTTTAATGTATCACCGCCGAGTTTTACAATGGCAACAACACCATGCAAATTGTCGGGAGAAACTTTACCTATAACAAGTTTAACCAAACCGTCAACCAACATTACGGTATTGTTATAAATATATTCATTTGAACTGAAAAATAATTCTTTTGGAGTTTTAACGGGTAATTTTAAAGCAACGGATTCCATCTGCAGCCCGAGCAGTCCCTTTTCATTCGGATAAACAGTATCAAGTGTTATTTTTTCCCCATTACGCAAAACTTCTATATTAATCGGATGAGTATAATCAGAGGTAGCAGCAGCAAGTTCTCTTAATGTTACCTCTCCATCTGCTTTGTAAACTAAATCCTCTTTAATATTATCTCTTAATTTTATTTCTTTATCGGATAATTTTACTCCGTTAGGCTCTTTTTGTGTTTTATAATAAAAATCTTTTGCCAAGCTGATTTTTTCTTCTGCAGCTCTGACCGGAAGTTTAATTTCCGTATTTTGGGCAATAATATCATCACTTGCTTTTAAATCGGGATTTAATTCTTTAATCTTGTCTATTTGTTTATTAATAATATCTTCTGATACATAACCGTCATATTTTCTGCTGAATTGATTTGTAGCGGAAAAAATAATGGGAATATCAACGGGAGAACCGTTAACGGAAAGGATTACATCTCCTTCTCTAATATCGGTTTGCTGTGCTATTACTCCGTCATTCATGACGTTACGGACAATAACTTCGTATTTTCCCGATGGTAAATTGCCTGAGCATAGAGCTACAAAAACAATTAAAATGTAAGCAAAAATAACATTAGAAATAACTCCTGCCGTAACTACCCAAAACCTTTGCCAAGCGGGATGATTTGCAAATCTGTCGGGATCATCTGCAGGCAAATCCACATTCGGATCATCATCAGGGAAAGCAACATATCCGCCCAACAAAAAGGCATGAATACAATATATTGTTTCTCCGATTTTTTTCTCCCAAAGTGTAGGACCCAAAGGCAGTCCGAAACCAAACCTGCTTACTTTAATTTTAAACAGTCTTGCAACCGTAAAATGTCCGAGTTCATGTACTAAAATAAGCAAACTGATTAATAGCAGCATCGGTATAATATATATGTAGTTGTTTATAAAATTTAAAATATTTGTAAAATTCATTTTGTATCCCCAAGATTATATGTTTAAATATATTTTATCAGTTAAATAGAAAGAATACAAAAATTGATTAAAATTTTAACAAAATTATTTTCCCTTTTGGATTATCTCTATTATAAAAAGTGTTATTTATGCGGTAAAAAGACGATTAACCGCATTATTTGCGATACCTGTTTTTTAAACATTTGTGAAGAATTAGAGTTTGAAAAAAATAAATACTTAGGAACAGAAATATATTCGGCTGCAATTTATACTAAAAATTTTCAAAAAATAATCAGGGCAATTAAATATCATAAAAAATGTGATTTTGATAAACCTTTGGGTGAAATACTTTTCAAATTATACAAGCACTTTGGCGAAGATTTATCCGATTATATAATTTGTGCCGTTCCTATTCATCAAAACAGGTTTAAAAAAAGAAAGTATAATCACATGGAGCTTATAGGAAAAGAGTTTTCAGTTCTTTCCGGATTAAATTTTGATTTTAATATAATAAAAAGAACAAAGGATACTCCTCCGTTATATAAATACAAGGCAAGCGAAAGAGAAGATATTTTAAAAAATGCTTTTTTGGCAGAGCAGGATTTGAGTGAAAAAAAGATTTTGCTTATTGATGATATTGTAACAACGGGAACTACCATAAAAAACATTGTAAATGAATTAAAAAAGGCAAATTGCAAGGATATAAAAGTTTTTTGCATAACTCAGGCACATCCGAAGCAAAATTTTTAAAGGATATATTTTTTCTAAAATAATTTTATGAAATTTTAGGCAATAATTTTTCGGTTTGGTTTTTTATTTATAATGTGTAAAGGTGAAGTAATGAAAATCGGTAATATAGAATTTTCAAAAATAAATTCAAATAATCCTGTATTCGGGCATATTGTTCAAAATAAAGCAGCAGCCGAACATATTGAGCAAAAAACCGTAAAAATTCCTCTTGCAACTCATCAGGCATTAGCTTTTAACGGCATGCAAAAGGATTGGATTTTTTTAGAAAATATTAATATTCCTCATTTGAATTTGAATGCAAACTTATACATGATGAAAAACGGACAAAAGGTTCTTCTTGCTAATAAAGAAGGTCCTGTTATCATAAAAACCTTTTTTAAAGTCGGTTCTATGAATGAGCCGGATAATTTACGAGGAATAAGTCATTATATTGAGCATAATCTTTTTAACGGTTCTAAAAATTTTAAAGCCGGTGAATTTGTACAAAAAGTTAATTCTGAGGGTGCAAGATATAATGCTTCTACAAGTTTTGCAATAACTGATTATTTTATACATTCCGCTATGAATGATAAAGCTTCGATTAATAATTTTATAAAGCTGCATGCTGATATGCTTTCTTCTCCGCTTTTTTCAGAGGACATGTTATTGAAAGAAAAAGGACCTGTTAATTCGGAAATTCACATGATTTCGGATAATCCCGAAAATATTGCAATGAACAATTCTTTAAAAAATTTATTTCAAATTAAAACCAAGAGCAGTGATTTAATTGGCGGCAGCGTTGAGAATATCAATAATTTAACGAGAAAAGATGTGGTTGATTATTATAAAAACTTCTATTCTCCTAATAATGCCCTTACCGTTATTATCGGTGATATTGATGAGAAGGAGGTTTTAAACAGGCTAAATAACGAATTTAAAGAATTTAAAAATGAAGGAAATAAACAAAAATATGAGGAGCCGCTTAACCCGATTCAGGCACAAAAAAGAACTGATATAGTTTCTAAAAATACGCAATCAAATATTATTAATTTAGCTTTTACTGGTCCGAAAAATGATGAGGATAAATTTGCTTTAAAATTATTGTTGCTTATTTTATCCGGCTATAAAAATTCACGATTAAGCAGAGCTTTAAAAAAATATAATATTGACGCAAGTGCAGGTATAGAATACCTCAGTAATAATCCAAAAGCGCCTACTGCTATATATATAAATACTTCTACGCCTGCTAACGAGGAGGAGGTTTTAAAAACTATTTATAAAACTATATTTGAGCTTTCGCTTGCTCCTGTTTCGGATAATGAATTGCTTGTGGCAAAAGAAAAATTTAAAAATTCTCTTAACTTAACAAAAGAGTCCAATATGGATATAGCTTCATTTGTAGGCTTTAATTATATTTTAGAAAACAATTTTAATTCTCTAAAAAATATTGATGCAAAATTAAATTCAATTACACCAAAAGATATTCAGCTTGCTGCACAAAAGTTTCTTGATTTGAATAAGACCTCGCTTACTGTTGTTCATCCTGATTATAAACAAGGTTCAAATATATCTTTTGGCAGCAGAAAAAAGGATTTAGGGAAAATTCAAACTTATAAAACTCCAAACAATATTTTGATAAATACTCTTAATTCAAACAATGCTTCAATTTGTACTCTCAGGTTTGATTTACAATTGAAAAACAATTCTTGTCCTTCAATGAATGCCCTTCTCGGTAAGCTTTTACAAAAAGGCTCAAGTATTATGAGTGAAGAAGAATTTAATAACATTGAGGATACAAATAATATAGAAAAGGAGATTTCTCCTGATTTTAACAAACTAAAAGTTTTTTATTCTTTTCCTAATAACAAAATACAAACAGTTATGAACGGATTTAAAACCGGTTTACTGATGCCGGCTATAACTCCTCAAAACTTTGAAAAGGCAAAAAATGAGCTTAAATCAGAATATCTATCCTCTCCAAAACAATCAATACACAGATTTCAGGAGGAAATCTTTAAAAATTCCCCAAAAGAAAATTCGGCTCGAATGATTTTTGAATCTCTCGATAAAATAAATTATTCCGATTTTGTAAATTATTATAATTATTTTATGAGGAATTGCTCATGCAAAGTTACTCTGTGCGGAGATTTACGAAACAATAACACTTTGGGAAACGTATATAACGATTTAAAAAATATAAATATAATGTTTAATCCCGATAATTCTATTCCTGATATACAAATTCCAAAAACTGAAAAAGATAAAATTATTATTGAAGCACAGGAGAGAAATCAGGCTGATATAATAAAAGGCTTTAGAATTAAAGAATCAGGAAACGTTAAAGATAAAGCCGCAATATTGGTTTTGAATGAAATTTTGGGTGGTAACAGCAATTCAAGATTATTTAACGATTTAAGAGAAAAACAAAAACTTGCTTACAGAGTTCATTCAAATTATTCTGAGCAGGATAATGACGGTGTATTGTATATGAGAATTTTTACAACTACCGATAATTCTCCCGAAAATTTAAAGAAATCCATGGAAGGTTTTGATAAACATATAAAACAATTTATTGAAAATGATATTACCCCGAAAGAGCTTGATGCAGCAAAAAATCAGATAAAAAGCAGAATTTTATTTGAAATGGAATCAACTCAAGGAAAAAATATGCTGATAAATTCCTCTATGCAATCCCTATACAAAGAAAATTATTTGAATGAATTTTTTAAGGCTCTTGATAATATTGAGCCTCAAAATGTTAAAACTGCTGCACGGTTGTATTTAACAACCCCGTCAGTTACTTCGATTATAGCAAGTAAAAATACAATAGAAGCAAATAAAAATTATTTTAACAGTATACAAAATTCCGAAAAAATATTTGTTGCCTGATTTTTGTGATATATTAAAAGTGCAAATTTTATTTATCATTTTTAGGTGAGTATATAATCAAATTTTTATGAAAAATTTTTTATTTGTAATAATATTTGTATTTTGCATTTCTCAATCAATTTTCTGTGAGGAGGTTACTTTTAAGGCATCAATTTCTAAAGATGCAATAAAAAGTGATGTTATTGTATATAATCTTTCTAATGGTAAAGCTCACAGACATGATTGCGAATGGGCAGAAAAATGTACCAAAAACTGCATCTATATCGATAAAGAAGAAATGAAGGGTATGTTCTTTATTCCTTGTGCCGTCTGCGGAGGGTATGTGTTAGAGCCGATTGAAGAAAAAGAATAGATATATTCGTCAAGTTTTTAGGGATAAACATATCGTAAAAAAATAAACAATTATAGACTAAAAGCAGATATTTCACAGGAAGAACTGTCTGAACAATATTATCTGATGCATTTAAGTATATAATTTTCTGCAACTTTGCTAAAAACAGACAAAAAAAAGGGATTAAAACTCTTTTTAACCCCTGCATATTTAGGCTGGAATATATGAAAATAAAAATCCTCTACGCTATGAGCGCTGCACCGTTATCAAACGGGCTCTCCTCTTCCTCGTCCAATATATCTAAAATCAAACAAGTTCGTTCCAGAAGTATCTTTTTCACATTTTCGCTTAATCCGAAAATAATCATCTTCACATTATTGCTGATTGCGATTTTTTGGACAGTTCTTAACACCCCAAATCCAATTAAATCAATAGTTTCTACATTTGAAAAATCTAAGCCCAACTCGGTTACACCGTCTTCTATAGCTTTTTTAACGGCATTTTTAAGGTCATCGATGTGATTTCTTGAGAAAATATCACTTCTTAATGTTATTACGGAATATTGACGGTTCTCTCCCTGTTTCATAACCCCTTACATCCTACAACTGAGTTCTTAAATATTTCATACCTACATAGTAACATTTTTTTTTTATGTTTCAAATTTTTATTTTTCGTTAACAAATCTGCTTATGTTTTGAAAAAATCGACCATGCCAAAATGCAAGCATGGCATGCTTTAGGCATGATTTGTATATCTGTGTGAAATGTTAAGAAATGTTAAGATTGTATAACTTTTTTGATTATTTTTCTTTAAAAAAATTGTTTTGTCACTACATCAAACGGTTGAAATTTAATAAGAATTGCTTATTTACGGTAAAAATAATGATATTATTATATATAGCGGTAGTAAATACAAATTTTTACTTTAATTCTTATCACATAATTTAAATTTTAATAATAAAAAAACTGTATCGGTAGTAATTCATGAGTAATATAAATAATAACGAT